>QFCS01004915.1_pt1 | contig 23965 bp, 20 predicted proteins | sample 3576561 | NCBI WGS metagenome assembly QFCS01 | reverse complement strand
TGTCACGCATCACCATCAGGCGATGGTCGAGTTCGGCGCGCGGCAGATGCTCGACATGTTCTCGCCGTCGAACTTCCTGTTTACCAATCCTGAACTTCTGCAGCGTACGTTCGAGATGGGAGGCCGCAATTTCCTGATCGGCTTGCAGAACATGGCCGAGGACTGGGAGCGGACCATCAGCGGCCGCAAGCCCGTCGGCGCCGAGGCCTACGAGGTCGGCCGGAACCTGGCGGCCACGCCGGGCAAGGTAGTGTATCGGAACCGGCTGATCGAGCTGATCCAGTACGAGGCGTCGACGGCTGAGGTGCGGCCGGAGCCGGTGCTGATCGTGCCGGCCTGGATCATGAAGTACTACATCCTCGACCTGTCGGCGCAGAATTCCCTGGTGAGGTATCTCACCAGCCAGGGCTTCACGGTCTTCATGATCTCCTGGAAGAATCCGGACGCTCAGGACCGCGACCTCGGCATGGAGGACTACCGCGCGCTGGGAGCGATGGCTGCGCTCGATGCCATTGCCACCATCGTGCCGGATCGGCAGGTCCATGCCATCGGATATTGCCTGGGAGGCACGTTGCTCTCCATCGCCGCCGCGGCAATGGCGCGGGATGGCGATGCGCGGCTGAAGACGATGACCCTGCTCGCCGCCCAGACGGATTTCACCGAGGCCGGCGAGCTGATGCTGTTCATCGACGAAAGCCAGATCGCCTTCCTGGAGGACATGATGTGGGAGCAGGGCTTTCTGGACGCCAAGCAGATGGCGGGTGCGTTCCAGATGCTGCGATCCAACGATCTCGTCTGGTCGCTGATGTTGCGCCGCTACCTGATGGGGGAGCGGGAGCCGCTGAGCGACCTCATGGCCTGGAATGCCGACGCCACGCGCCTTCCCTACCGTATGCATTCGGAATACCTGCACGGCCTGTTCCTCGAGAACGATCTCGCTGAGGGCCGCTACATCGCCGCCGGCCGTCCGGTGGCGCTCACCGACATCCGTGTGCCGATCTTCGCCGTCGGCACAGAGTGGGACCATGTCGCGCCCTGGCGGTCGACCTACAAGATCCACCTGCTGGCGGACACCGACGTGACCTACGCGCTGACCAACGGTGGGCACAATGCGGGCATCGTCTCGGAGATCGGCCGTCCCGGGCGCCGCTACCGGCTGATGAACAAGCAAGCCGAGGCCCGCTACGTCGATCCGGACACCTGGCTGGCGACAGCGCCCCTGCATGAAGGCTCATGGTGGCCGGCGCTTGCCGACTGGCTTGGAACACATTCCGGCGGACCTGTGGCTCCTCCCTCGCTGGGCAGCCCGGATCGCGGTTTTGCGCCGCTATGCGACGCGCCTGGCACTTACGTCTTTCAGGATTGAGCGAGCCAGCGCGCCGTCTTCTCCCAGCCTTCGGAGAGATTGCGCGCGCCCATGAAGAGCGAGAGGTGGCGGCCGGGCAGGACAAGTTGCTCGATATCTCGTGTCGCCGTTCCCACGTGGCGCACGGCCGCCATGATCTGGCCAGCGGCCACCAGCTCGTCGTCCTGGGCCGCCAGCAGAAACAGGGGATGGTGTACCTGTCCCAGCCCGACCGTCCTGCCGAGCACCGGGAAGCTGCCGGAGGCGAGGCGGTTCTCCTTGAACAGCCATTGCACCGTCTGATGATAGTAGGGACCCGGTAGGTCGAAGGCCCACTCGACCCAGGTGCGGAACCGGGCCAGCAGCTCCGATCGGGCGTCGTCAGGTGCGGCAGCGACCTGCAACATCGAGAGAATGTCGCTGTCGGCGAGCGCGGGGCCATATTGCTCGACGATGCTGCGGCCCTGTAGACGGCCCTGGCCCAGCCGGACGAGTTCATCGAAGGCTTCGAGCGGCAGGGCCCTCGCCATCATGGACAGCAAGGAAGGGGCCGCATCGATGTCGATCGGCGCACCGGCCACGACCAGCCGTCGCACCTTGCCGGGGAAGCGTGCCGCGTAGAGCAGTGCCATCACGCCGCCCTGGCAAAGCCCGACCAGGTCGACCGTCGAGCCGATTGCATCGACGGCAACATTGAGCTCTGCCAGATAGTTGTCGAGGGTGAGCAGGCGCATGTCCTGCGTCGCCGATCGCCAGTCGGTGACGAACAGCCGCCGGCATCCGCCAAGTGCCAGCGTCTGGACGAGGCTATGCCCGATGGCGAAGTCGGCGAGGGCTGCGCCGTGCAGCGCAAAGGGAGCACATATGAGGCAGGGGACGCCTCCTGCGTCGGTCGAGAAGTCGCGCAGCACCATGGTGGGCAGGGCGAGGCAAACGCTGTGCGTCGTTGTCCATGTCGGCTGCGGCTTCTCCGCCAGTGGCTCCCGGCCGGCGGTAGCGAGCACCTGGGCGAGCCCGTCAGCCTGCATGGCGATCATCTCACTGGCCGCCGCAAGTGGCCAGAAGAACCATCGAGCGAGCTGGGAAGGGTCGGTTGGCATGGCGGCCTCTTATGAACTATAGATCGGCCGGACCGGGCAGGTGCGACATGATCTATGTCAACGCCCGACCTTCAGATGATCGTATCCTGAATGAGAGTGTCAACCGTTGCGGGAGGTATCCCGCCGGCCGACCTCTTCGAGCAGGGGAAACGACATGAATGTGGACGCCGTCACGGCTGCAGTTCCATCGACTGCCGATCTGGAGAAGATTCCGGTCGACCAGGTCCTTGCTGCCCTCGGAACGATTGCGGCACAGGGCTTGTCGGCCGACGAAGCGCAGCGGAGGCTGGATCGGTACGGTCCCAACGCCATCGTCGAGAAGGAGCGCAGCTTCGCTGAGCGCCTGCTCGGCTGCTTCACGGGTCCCATCGCCTATCTGATCGAGGCCGCTGCTGCGATCTCCGCCTTCCTGGGACACTGGCAGGACTTCGCGATCATCGTCGCTCTGCTCCTGTTCAATGCCGTGCTCGACCTCTGGCAGGACATGAAGGCGTCGAATGCCCTGGCGGCTCTCAAGAAGGGGCTGGCCCCGGTCGCCACGGCGCGCCGCGGCGGCACGTGGGCGCAGATCGAATCGGCGAAGCTTGTTCCCGGGGACATCGTCAGGATCAGGCTCGGCGAGATCGTGCCGGCTGACCTCCGCCTGGTCGCCGGCAGCTATGCGGCCATAGATCAGTCGGCCTTGACCGGCGAGTCGCTGCCGGTCGCCAAGAAGATCGGCGACGAGGCCTATTCCGGCAGCATCGTGAAACAGGGCGAAATGGAAGGCGTCGTGATCGCCACCGGCTCGCAGACCTTCTTCGGGCGCACCGCCAAGCTCGTGGCCGGGGCCGGCGCCGTGAGCCACGCCCAGAAGGCGATGTTCCAGATCGGCAATTTCCTGATCGTCCTGGCGCTGGTCCTGGCGGCAGTGATGGTCGGCTTCCGCATCTACCATGACATCGTCATTGTCGATAACTGGAGCACCGCCGATGCACTCGGCATCCTGCAGTTCGTGCTGGTGCTGCTCGTGGCGTCGATTCCGGTCGCGATGCCGGCCGTGTTCTCCGTGACCATGGCGCTCGGGGCCCTGGCATTGTCGAAGCAGAAAGCCATCGTCTCGCGCCTCGAGGCCATCGAGGAGATGGCGGGCGTCGATATCCTCTGCTCAGACAAGACCGGTACGCTGACCAAGAACCAGCTCAAGCTCGGCGAGCCCATCCTGTTCACCGCCAAGGATGGACAGGAGGTCGTCCTGGCCGGCGCGCTGGCATCGAAGATCGAGGACCGCGATGCAATCGATACCGCGGTGATTGAGGCGCTTGCCGACCGGCAGATATTGTCCGCCTGGAAGCAGACGGGCTTCACGCCTTTCGATCCGGTGATGAAGCGGACCTCGGCGGCCGTCGTATCGCCGGACGGTCGCAAGCTGGTGGTGGCCAAGGGAGCGCCGCAGGTCATCGCCGGTCTCGTCAAGTCGGACGGCAAGACGGCCGAGGATGTCCGCAAGGCGGTCGAGGAGCTGGGGGCCAGGGGTTACCGCGCGCTCGGTGTGGCGCGGTCTGCCGACGATGGCGCGACATGGGAGCTGCTCGGCATCCTGCCGATGTTCGACCCGCCGCGTGACGACTCGCGCGAGACGATCGACCGGGCCCGGGAGAAGGGCGTGACGGTCAAGATGATCACCGGCGACGACACGGCGATCGCGCGCGAAACCGCCCGCCAGCTCGGGATGGGCACCAACATCATCGCGGCCGCAGATGCCTTCCCCAAGGACATGGATCCCAATAACGTGCCGCCGCAGATCGTCGACGCCATCGAGGCGGCCGACGGCTTCGCGCGCGTCTTTCCCGAGCACAAGTACGCCATCGTCAAGGCGCTGCAGGGTCGTGGCCATCTCGTCGCGATGACGGGCGACGGCGTCAACGACGCGCCGGCCCTCAAGCAGGCGGATTGTGGCACGGCCGTCTCGGGTGCGACAGACGCCGCCCGCGGTGCGGCAGCGCTCATCCTCACCTCGCCGGGCCTGTCGGTGATCAACAGCGCCATCGACGAGGCGCGCCGCATCTTTGGGCGCATCACCAGTTACACGATTTATCGTGTGGCGCTCACCATGACGATCATGTTCCTCGTCGTGCTGTCGTCGATCACGCTGGGCTTCCAGCCGCTCTCCGCCATCATGATCGTCATCATGTCGCTGCTCGACGACATTCCGATCATGGCCATCGCCTATGACCACACGCCGGTGTCGCCACAGCCCATACGCTGGCGCATGCCGCGTATGCTGTCGGTTTCGGCGGTGCTCGGCCTGTTCTCGGTGGCGCAGTCCTTCGGACTGCTGCTGATCGGGATGGAGGTGCTGTCCAATCCCACATGGAATGTCTGGTTCGGCTTGGCCGACCGTGCCCATCTGCAGACGGCTGTGTTCCTGCAGCTCGTCGTAGGCGGGCACCTGCTGCTGTTCGTCACCCGCACCGAGCGATGGTTCTTCCTGCCACCATTCCCATCGGCACCGTTGCTCGGGGCGATCTTCGCCACTCAGCTCGTGGCAGCTCTCATGTGTGGCTTCGGTTGGCTGGTGCCGGCGATTTCCTGGCGCACGATCGCGGCGGTGTGGGCATACAACCTAGGCTGGATGGTGGTGTTGGGCGCTGTGCGCCTCGCCGTGGAGCGAACGATCGACAACCGTACGACGGCGCGGCTGCGCAGCGTATCGATGGTCACGCGATCACTACAGGGCCACGTGCCGGCAGCGTCGGGACGTACTGCAAGCTGACAGGATGGAAACGACATGACGTATGCACATCAACTGATCGTCGCGCCGAACAGCAAAGTGCGGTTGAAAGACATCGATCCGGGCTTTCATGGCCATCATGAATCGGCGGACAAGGCCGCGCCGGATACCGCGGAGTATCTCAAGAAGCTCAAGGCCCTTCAATATACGCTCTACGCAGAGAAGGCGCACTCGCTGCTGATCGTGCTGCAAGGCATTGATGCGGCGGGCAAGGACGGCGTCTGCCGCCACGTGATCGACGCCATGAATCCTCAAGGCTGCGTCGTCACGGGCTTCAAGCAGCCGACAGCGGAGGAGCGGGGGCACGACTTCCTGTGGCGTGTCCATCGTCACGCCCCCGAACTCGGGAAGGTCGCCATCTTCAATCGCTCGCACTACGAGGATGTTCTGGTCGTACGTGTTCACGAGCTCATCCCCAAGGAGCAGTGGTCGCGGCGCTACGACCATATCAATGCCTTCGAGCGCCTTCTTGCCGACAGTGGGACGACCATCCTGAAGTTCTTCCTCTGGATCTCCAAGGAAGAGCAGCTCGAGCGCTTCAGGCAGCGCCTTGATGATCCTGCGCGGCAGTGGAAGATCAGCGAGAGCGACTATACCGAACGCGCATACTGGGACGCCTATGTCGACGCGTATGAGGAGATGCTGCGGCGCTGCTCCACCGACGTCGCGCCATGGTACGTCATCCCGTCGAATCACAAGTGGTTCCGCAATCTTGCGGTTTCTCAGATCATCTGCGACTCTCTGGCCGGCATGAAGCTGAAGATGCCGGAACCGACGGTCGACCTGGACCAGATCCGCAAGGCGTACCACAAGGCGTCTGCGCAGTGATCACTGCGATCGTTCGAATGGCGTGATGGATCTCACCCTCGCGGTATTTCTCGCAACTTACGTGGCGATGGCGCTGGGCCGGCTGCCGGGCTTCCGCGTCGATCGCACCGGTGCCGCGCTGCTGGGAGCGATCGGCATGCTGGTGTTCGGGAGCATTTCGCCGGATGCCGCCTGGGCGTCGGTGAGCTTCCCGACGATCGCGCTGCTGTTTGGCCTCATGATCGTCTCCGGCGCCTTCGCAGTGTCGGGATTCTACGCATGGGTCGCCGACCGCGCCGCCTCATTGCCGCTGTCTCCAGCAGGCCTCCTCGCGTCGATGGTGGCGACGTCTGGCCTTCTTTCGTCAGTGCTCACGAACGATGTTGTCGTGGTCGCGATGGTGCCGCTGCTGGTTCAGCTCTGTCTGGCGCGCGGACTCAATCCGACGCCCTTCCTCCTCGGCTTCGCTTTTGCCGCCAATGTCGGCTCGGCCGGCACGGTTATCGGCAGCCCGCAGAACATGATCATTGCGCAGGGACTGGACCTTTCGTTCCTCGGTTTCATGCGGGCGGCGCTGGCGCCCTCGCTTGTGTCGTTGGTGCCGGTCTGGGCAGTGATCGCCCTCCTTTATCGGCGGCGGTGGATGCTGGCGCCTGCTTCCGGCGGCGCCGGAGCCGCGATTGTTCCAGGCGCCGTGCCGCTTGATCGCGCGGAGACGGCCAAGGCCGCCATCGTCACACTGGGGGTCGTTGCCGCGTTCTGCTTCACGCCGTGGCCGAGGGATCTCGTCGCCCTGGCGGCTGGCGCGTTGCTGCTTCTGAATCGGCGCATTTCCTCGGCCGATGTCATGAAGCATGTCGACGGCGAGCTTATCCTGCTGTTGGGCGGCCTGTTCGTGGTCAACGCCGCGCTTGCCGCCACCGGCCTGCCCCAGCAGGCGATCGGCCATCTCGCCGATTGGGGCCTGAACCTGAAGGATCCTCTGGCGCTGTTCGCCGCGATCTCCGTCCTCAGCGATGTCGTCGGCAACAATCCGGCGGTGCTGCTCGTCATGCCCTACATTCAGTCCAGCGACCCCGAGCTGATCGGCGCTGCGATGGCTCTGGGTACGGGGTTTGCCAGCAACGTCGTCGTGTTCGGCAGCCTCGCCGGCATCATCGTCGCCGAGCAGGCGGGGCGGCGCGGCTCGCCGATCTCGCTCCTGGAATTCTCGCGCGCCGGTGTTCCGGTATCGCTAGCTACCATGCTGATCGCGGCTGCATGGCTCCTTCTGCTGAGGTAGGTCGGATCAGATCAGGAGATGCTGCCGGACGGCGTCGCTCGTTGCGAGCCGGTCGCGGCCGATCTGGGCCGCCACGGTACCCTTGTCGATCACATAGCATCGCTCGCTGATTGCCATGATCGTGTCGAGGTTCTGCTCGACGAACAGGATCGTGGTGCCGAGCTGGTCACGAATCGATTTAAGGACGTCGCAGATCATCTGGACGATCGAGGGCTGGATACCCTCCGAAGGTTCGTCGAGCAGCATGAGCCGCGGGTTGCCGACCATGGCGCGGCCGATGGCCAGCTGCTGTTGCTGCCCGCCGCTCAGGGTTCCGGCTGATTGCCTTCTTCGCTCCTTGAGAATCGGGAAATACTGGTAGACGAGATCGACGAGGCGTCGATCCTTGCCGGGGCTCGCCAGCAGGCTGACGCGTATGTTCTCCTCGACCGTCATGCGCGGGAAGACCTGTCGGCCCTGCGGGATGTAGCCCATGCCGAGCCGGGCGCGCTCGTCGGCCGCCAGGTGCGTGACTGGCTGACCAAGGAGTTGGATCTCTCCGGCTGTAGCGGGGAGAAGGCCGATCAGGCAGCGCATGATCGTCGTCTTGCCCACGCCGTTGCGGCCGATCAGGCTTACGATTTCGCCCTGGCCCACCATGAGATCGATGCCGCGCAGGACGGGCGTGTTGCCGTAGGCGGCATGCAGCCCGGAGACCGCGAGGACGGATTCAGTGGCCATGGCCCTTGCCCAGATAGATTTCCTCGACTCTCGGATCGGCGATGATGGCTTCCGTGCTGCCCTGCGCAAAGATGCGTCCGAGATGCAGCACCGTGATGCGCTGCGCGATCTGTCGGACGAAAGTCATGTCGTGCTCGACGACCAGCATGGTCATGCCTTCCGCGTTGAGACGCTTGATCAAGTCACCCGTGCGCTCCGTTTCCTGGGGAGACATTCCCGCGGTGGGCTCATCGAGCAGGAGGAGCGTGGGCTGAAGCGCCAGCGCCATGCCGATCTCGAGCCATTGCTGCTGGCCGTGCGACAGGATGCCGGCGGGCTTGTCGGCATCGTCGTGCAACTGCAGGAATTCGAGCAGGCGCGCCTTCTCGCGATCCATTGCCGACCCTGTCGACTTTCGCTGCAGGGCAATCTCGAGGTTTTGCGCCACCGGCAGCTCGCGGAACACGCTCGGGACCTGGAGCTTGATGCTCATGCCGCGTTCGACCCGCTCGTAGGGCTTGCGATGGGTGACGTTCTCGCCGCGGAACAGCACGTCACCGGCCGATGGCAGGTAGGTGCCGGCGACCAGCTTGAACAGGGTGCTCTTGCCCGCACCGTTGGGGCCGATCAGGCAATGGATCTCGCCGGCAGCGACCTCGAAGTCGACGTCGGACACGGCGGCGAGACCGCCGAAGCGTTTGCTGACCGCGCGGGTCTCGAGCAGCGTCGTCATTGCGCAGCCCCGCGATCGACCTTGCGCCGCCGCCGGCACAATTGGCCGAGCCAAAGGCCAATCCCACGCACGAAGCCGGCCGGCATGAGCATGACCGTGGCGAGCAGCAGAAAACCCATGAGGATGAGGGCATATTGCTGGCTGTGGACGGTGATTGTCTGGAACATCAGCAGCAGCAGGAAGGTGCCGACAGCCGTCGCGGTCAGGTCCTGACGGCCGCTGAAGGCCACCCAGATGATCGGCATGGCGGCCGCAGGCAGGCCCATCGAGGCCGGGGGGATGAATTGGCCCCAGGCCGTGTAGAGCACGCCGCTCAGGGCGGCCAGCGAACTGCCGATGACGAAGGCGATGAGTTGATACTTGCGCACGTCGTAGCCCAGCAGCTCGGTGCGCAGCGGATCCTCTCGGATCGCTACCAGGACGTTGCCAAACCGGCTGTTCACCAGCATGCGCAGGCCGAGATAGATGGCTGCCAGGAGCGTCAGCACGAAGTAGTAGAGCGGAACCCCCTCGAGATAGATGTCCTGCTCGAACCACGGCAGCTCCAGCGGCGGCATGCCGATCATGCCATTGAAGCCATTGAAGCGTGCCTGGCCGATCGCCCATTCGGGGCCGGCGGTCTGGCCGAAGAAAGCGGCCAGGGCGAGCGTCGTGGCGAAGGTGACGATGCCGAAGAACACGCCGCTCACCCGGCCGTAGACCAGGAAATAGCCCAGCAGCATGGCGAACAGCGCCGCCACGGCGATCGCGCCCACCAGGCAGAGCAGGGTCATCAGGCCCGTTGCACCGAGGTTGATCGAGATCACGCCATAACTGTAGCCGGCCACGCCGAAGAAGGCGGTCTGGCCGAAGGAGAACATCCCGGCGTAGCCCCACATCAGGGACAGGCCGAGCGCCATCAGCGTGAAGATCAGCAGGTAGGCGATGTTGCCGACATCGTACGAATCGGCGAAGGCGGGATAGATCAGGGCGAACACCGCCACGACGGCGAAGCCCGTCCAGAAACCGCGGCCATTGCCCAGGGTCTGGGGCCCGTTCAGCCGCTGGAACACCGGGGACATGGTCTAGCGCTCCCGGCGCGACAGCCAGCCGGAGACGCCCTCGGGCAGGATCCGGATGACGATGATGACGGTGATCAGGAGACCGATCTGGCCGGCGATCTGGCCGTACCAGGCGTTGAGCGCCGTGCGCACGATGGCGAGCAGCACGCCGGCGGGGGCGGTGCCCAGCAGCACGTTCGCGCCGCCCACGACCACGGTGACGAACGATTCGATGATGAAGGTGATGCCCATCGTCGGGATGAGCGTCATGGTCGGAGCGTAGAGCGCGCCGCACAGGCCGGCCAGTGCCGCGCCCATACCGAAGCTGATGGCGTACATGCGCTGCGTGCGCACCCCCAGCGCCCTGGCCATGTCGGCATTCTGCATGGTCGCGCGGGCCATGATCCCGTAGCCGGTGCGCATGAAGATGACGTAGAGGGCGATGAGGACACCGATGGCGGCGCCGAACAGCGCCAGGCGGTAGGTCGAAAAGGTGTAGTCGCCGACCTTGAAGCTGCCGAGCGGCGTGCCGATCCCCTGCCAGCTCGAACCCAGCACCAGCAGCATGCCCTGCGTGACCATCAGGCTGATGCCCCACGTTGCCAGGATGGAGTCCAGTGGCCGCTGGTAGAGATGCCGGATGATGGTGCCCTCGAGCACGATGCCGACCAGGCCCGCCGAAAGTGCACCGATAGCCTGTGCCAGCGGCAGCGGCACACCCTGCTGGACGCAGATCACCGTAACGTAGATGCCGCAGGTGATGAACTCGCCGTGGGCCATGTTGATGATGCCCATCATGCCGAAGATGATGGCAAGCCCGGCCGCGGCCAGGATCAGGAAAGCGAAGACGTCCGCAAACTGGAACGCGATCGAGAAGGCTTCAGCGAACATGGACCTGGGAACGAGTGAACTGGGGCGGAGTCGGCGCGCCGTGAAGCGCGCCGGCCGGATCGCGTGCCGCGGATGGCGGCAGGCTACTTCTTCGGCAGGTTGGTTGGCGTGTACTGTGTCTTGGGATCGCTCTTGGTGAGGTCGCAGCCGACCTCGCCCAGCCAATAGGGCTGGATCAGCCCGAAATCCTTGATCACGCGCACCGAGTGATCGGGATTGACGCCGATCAGACGCATGTGATGCGAAGTGTGCTGACTCTTAGGATCGATGCAGATCCGGCCTTCGGGTGCGTCGATGCACGCGTCGCCGGTCGCGATGACCTTGCGCAGGTCGGCCTTCTTGGTCGATTTGGCCTTTTCGACCAGCATCTTGTACATGTAAAGGGCCGTGTAGGCGTTGTAGCCCATGTCGTTGATGTACGCCTCGTTCGGGAACTTGGCGCGCCAGCGCTTCTTGAATTCGTTGGCGGCCGGCGTGTCGATCTCCTCGAACCAGTTGGCGGTGGCGTGCATCTTCGCCAGAGCGGGCGGCGGGAAGCGCTTGTGCTCGAAGCCCAGCATGACCTTGATCGAGCTGCCCATCGGATAGGTCAGCTTGGCGGCCGCCGCCTGCTCGAAGAAGGAGTCCTGCGAGGCGCCGACGTTCAGCGCCATGATCCAGTCCGGATTGGCCTTCTGGATGTTCTGGATCGTCTGGCCGAACTGCGAGACGCCGAGTGGAATGAACTCCTCGCCGATCACCTGGCCGCCCTGCTTCTTCATCAGGTCGCGCGTCCATTCGGCGGAAAGCTGACCGAAGTTGTAGTCGGCGGCGATGGTGTAGACGCGCTTGCCGAATGTTTCCGTCATCCAGGGGATCAGCGTCGAGAACTGCTGCTCCGGTACGGCGCCAATGCTGATGGTGCTGGCGTCGCAGACGCCGCCTTCATACTGGTTGGTGTAGAAGTACGGCACGTCGGTACGGTTGACGATCGGCCGGATGGCCTCGCGGGATGCGCTGGTGATGCCGCCGATCAGAACATCGACCTTGTCGCGCTGCAGCAGGCGCCGCGCGAACTCCTGGTAACGCGCATTGTCCATCTGTGGATCGAGATGGATCAGCTCGATCTTGCGGCCCATGATGCCGCCGGCGTTGTTGATCTCCTCGGCCGCCAGCAGCGAGCCGTTGAGCTTGGGCTTGCCCATCAGGGCGATGTCACCCGACACGTCCTCGAGCAGGCCGATCTTGATCGGCGGCTGCTGGGCGGAGGCCGTCGCCGTTGACAGCACGACGGCCAGCGAGGCCGCAACAGCGACGCCGCCCAGCCCCCGTCTTGTCGTTCGTCCCGATTCCTTCATTGCCATTCTCCTTTCCCCCAAACGCGGTCGACGATCGACCCGATCTCTATGCCTGGTCAGGCAGGTACTTCTTCAGGACGGCGGCGCCGACCGTGTATTTCGGGTCCACGAAGTTGCCGAGCCGCACACGGCCGCACTGGCTCAGCATCATGTAGGCGTCGAACTGTTCATAGCCGTAGTCGGCGACCATCCAGCGGATCAGCTCGCGGTAGGCGATGCGGGTGGCGTCCTCGAGCGGGCGGGTACTGCCGATCGCCATGATGAAGTCGTCGGCCTCGAGACGTGGCCATTCGATCGTCCAGCCCTTGACGAGGTCGACGCGGATGGTGGTCGTGCTGGCATGCTCGACCGCCACGCCGCAAACCTCGCCGTCGCCCTGGCAGGCATGGGCATCGCCGATGAACAGGCGCGCGCCCGGCACGCGGACCGGCAGGTAGGTCACGGTGCCGGGGCCCATGTCCGGCAGGTCCATGTTGCCGCCGTGATTGTCCGGCGTGAGCGAGCTGATTGAATCGATCTCGGGTGAACAGCTCAGCGTGCCGATATGTGGCTTGTACGGCAGCTTGATCCTGTCGCTCCAGTGGACGGTGTTTTCGTCCACCAGGATCTTGCGCACGATCTCGGGTAGCGGGGTGTTGAGGGTTGCCGTGTAGTAGGTGCCGGTCAGCGCACCGAACTCTGGAATCAGGGCGCAGGTGCCGCGTGGTTGCTCGCCGCGCGGCAGCATTGCTTCGATGTGCACGGCGAGGGCATCGCCCGGCTCGGCGCCTTCGATCATGATTGGACCGTTCTGCGGGTTGGCGAACGGCATCTTGATCTTCTCGCTGGGCTTGTCGGCCTCAGTCTTTATGCGGCCGCTAAAGGCGTCGCGCGTATCGACGACGATGCGGTCGCCGGGCGCGACCGTCAGCACGGGCTTGGAGTAGGGGCCGATGGTGAAGTGGAATTCGGCTTGCTGCTCCTCGGTCAGCGTGTGGGTTCTGCCAACCTTGCCGCCGGCGCTGCCGCGCCTGCTCATGATCGATTGCGAAACCCAGTCGTTGATGGGCATGGCGACGTCCTGTCGGTGGTGGATCAAACCGGCGGGCGGCGCTTGTGCCAGTCCGTCGCGAGTTGGAAGGCATGTCCGGCCTGCAACAGGAGATCCTCCTCCATGTGCCGGGAGACCAGCTGGAAGGCGATCGGCAGGCCCTTTGCGGTGAAGCCGCCGGGCAGGGTGATGGTCGGGCTGCCGGTCACGTCGAACGGCGCGGTGAAGCGCAGCAGCATTTCGAGCGCATTCGGATCCTCACCGAGCGTCGCCATCGTGGCGGTGGTGGGCGAAGCTGCGTACTGCGCCGGGATGATCAGCAGGTCGACGTCCTGGAAGAAGGCGGCGACGCGTCCGCGGAACGCCTCGCGCCCGAACTGCATCTTGGTGAGGTCGAATCCCGAAAGGCTGCGGCCAAGCTCGATGACGCCGCGCAGGCCAGGTCCGTACTGGTCGGCCTGCTTGGGGAAGGTCGCCTCGTGCGCAACGGCGGTTTCGACGGCGCAGAGCGGCAGCCAGTCCTTCACGACCTTGTCGGGGGAAGGAAAGCTTGCTTCGCGGATCTCGGCGCCAAGGTCGGCCAGTATCGCAAGCGCGTCGTCGACGACCTTGACCATGTCCGCATCGACGCCCTTGGTATTGAAGGTGCGGTCGACACCGATCCGCACGCCGCGGATGCCGCGCGACAGGCTGGCGAGGTAGTTCGGCACCGGTTCGAGTCGTGCGGTCGGGTCGTTCGGGTCTGCACCGGCGATCACGCCCAGTACGGCGGCGGCATCGGCGGCGCTGCGCGTCATCGGACCGATATGGTCGAGCGAATCGGCGAGAGCGAACACGCCGTAGCGGCTGACGCGCCCCCAGGTCGGCTTGAGGCCGGTCACGCCGTTGGCGGCCGAAGGGAAGCGGATCGAGCCGCCGGTATCGGAGCCCAGGGATGCGAAGCAGAGGCCCGCCGCGGTCGCCACGCCGGAACCGCTCGACGATGCGCCGGACCAGTGGTCCTTGTTCCAGGGATTGGCAGGCGGGGTGATCGACGGGTGGTGGTCCGCGAATGCGCCCTCGGTGAGTTGCAGCTTGCCTAGCAGCACGGCACCTGCGTTCGCGAAGCGCTCGACGACCGTGGAATCATGGTCCGGCCTGAACGACTTGTGGATCGCCATGCCAGCGGCGGTCGGGATGCCCTTTGTGTAGCAGAGGTCCTTCACGGCGATCGGCACGCCATGCAGCGGCCCGCGATACGCACCCCGCTTGATCTCGGCTTCGGCCTCGCGCGCCTGCTTCAGGGCGAGTTCCGGCGTCGTCGTGGCGTAGCTTTTCAAGCCACCGTCGAGCTTCTCGATGCGCGCGAGCATGGTCTCGGTGAGTGCCACCGGCGAGACGGCACCGACCTTGATGCGCCGCGCGACGTCGACAAGGTCGAGATAGTGCAGGTTGTCGTTGCTCATCGTGTCCTCGCTTCGAATGCGGAGGCGGCCTGGATCAGCCGGCTCTCCTCGAAATGCCTGCCCACCAGCATCAGGCCGACCGGCAGGCCGTCCTTCTTGCCGCAGGGGACGGTGAAGGCGGGGTGGCCGCTCACGTCGAAGGGGCAGGTATTGGCCTGCATGTTGAGCGCGCGGTCGACATAAACATCGCGCGAACAGTCTGCATCGGGGATCGGTGTGGCCGTGAAGGGGATGGTCGGCATGACCAGCATGTCGACGTCCTTCAGGGCGTTGTCGTAGGCATCGCGCAACAGCACCCGGAGGTTCTGCGCTTTGGAGTGGTAGCGATTGTGGTAGTGCCGATGGAGGTACTCTCCCAGCAGCAGCACCATCTTGACCGTCTCGGACGCGTCATCGAGACGCGAGGCCATGCCGCGGGCAAAGGCCTCCTGCAGGGACAGGGGATAGTAGGCGGCGACGTTGTTGCCTACGCCGTAGCCCTTCAACATCATCTCCGCGGCGCCTTCGAGGATGATGCCGCTCCAGATGTGCGGGCCCTCGTAGTGCATCGGGATCGACATCTCGGACACCGTGGCGCCGATTGCGCGCAGGGAATCGACGGCGTCGCGCACGATGCGATCGACTTCAGGATCGCTTTCGGGATGACCGAAACCCTGCTTCAGCAGGCCGATGCGCAGCCCCGCGCCGTCCTTGCCCACAGCACCGAGATAGTCGTCCGTGCGGGCGAGCTGGGTGCGCGGATCGTGGCCGTCGTGCCCGGCGATCACGGACAGCAGGCGGGCGACATCCTCGGTCGACGCGCACATCGGGCCGCAATGGTCCACCGAGTAGGAGATCGGCATCGACCCCGTCGTCGGCACCAGCCCCCAGGTCGGCTTGAGCCCGTAGATTCCGCACCAGCTCGACGGGGTGCGGATGGAGCCCCCCTGATCGCCGCCGATCGCCATCGGCACTTCACCGGCCGCGACCAGCGCTGCGCTGCCGCCCGAAGATCCGCCCGCGCTGTGCCTGGTGTTGTGAGGATTGAGGATGGGCCCGGTGGCGCAGGTGTGGCTGGCGCCGGAGAAGCAGAGATCCTCGCATGCCGCCTTGCCGGCGACGGTGCCGCCGGCGTCGAGGATGCGCGTCACCACCGTCGCGTCGATTTCCGGAACGTAGCCTTCGAGAAGCTGCGAGCCGTTCATCATCGGCACGCCGGCGACGCAGATATTGTCCTTGATGGCCACGGACTTGCCTGCGAGCAGGCCCTTTGGGGCACCCTTGATGTCGGTCTTCCAGTACCAGGCGTTGTAGGGATTTTCCTCGGCGGCAGGCCGGTATCCCGGCGTGCGCGGGTACTTCACGGGCAGCTTGGGCTCCGGCAACCGGTCCAGCCGTGCGTACGACGCGATCGGCCCCCGCATCAGCTCGCGGAAGGACAGCAGGTCGTCGTCGCCGAGCGACAGGCCGAATGTGCTCGATATGTCCCTGAGCTGATCGACGCTGGGAAGCCTCACCGTCATCGCTTCTGATCCCCTTCGCCACGCATCGATCGTCGCCCCCGCGACGAGCCATGCGCCAAACAAAAGAAGCCCGTCGGCTCCTTGCGGAGCTTTCGGGCTTGGTTGCCTTGAGGCTTCGTTGCCTCGTCTGATCTGCTGCGTCGAATCGGGCGCATCGCGCCCGCCTTCGCATCGTCCAGACCGCGTCGCGCCATGTGGGACGCCATTGTCCCGCGCGCATGATCTTGTCCGGTGCGTGATAATACTCACGGCTGCGCCAACGCGTGTCAACGCGTTTGTCCTTTGAGCGATCTGTCTTGACGCAAACTGCGCTACGCTGTCACCGTTGCTGCAGTGAGGGGGCGACATGGCTAGGCGTCGACGGGAGACCGTGCATCTCGGCGTACTGTACTCGCTGACCGGGCCATATGGTCTGGTCGGTCGCGAGATGCTCAACGGCCTTACGCTCGCGGTGGAGCAGGTGAACGCCAGCCCCGACTTCGACTTCCAGTTCGCGCCGCTGGTGTTCGATCCCGGCGGGGATCTGGAGAACTACCAGGAGCATTGCGAGGCCCTGATCCGGGACAAGGGCGTACGCCATATCGTCGGCTGCTACACCTCCGCGTCGCGCAAGCAGGTGCTCCCGCTGGTCGAGCGCTACGATCGCCTGCTCTGGCATTCGGCGCGCTACGAGGGCTTCGAGAACAGCGACAACGTCATCTATGTCGGCGCGGCGCCCAACCAGCACATCGTGCCGCTGGCGCGGCACATGATCGAGACCTTGGGACGGAGCGTCTATTGCGTCGGCGCCAATTATCTCTGGACCTGGGAGACGACGCGCGTCCTGCAAGAGATCGTGTCGGCGGCAGGCGGCGAGATGCTCGCCAAGCGGCTGGTCGCCCTGTGGGATACCGAGATCGGCCACATCGTGCGCGAGATAATGGAGCGTCGCCCGCCCATCATCTTCAACACGCTGGTCGGGGAGGCGAGCTACCGCTTCTATCGCGACCTGCACCGCGCCCTGTCGCGCGAGCGGTCGCGCGATCCTGGCCGGCCCAAACCCACGGTGCTGAGCTGCAGCCTGTGCGAGCCCGAGCTGCGTCTGATCGGGCCTCGCGCCTCGGTCGGCCACATCACCTCGTCAGTGTATTTCTCCAGCATCGACAGTCCGGAGAACCGCGTCTTCGTGCGGCGCTATCGGGAGATGTTCGGCAGCGGCAATCTTCCGTCGGTAGATGCCGAGGCGTCGTATCTCTGCGGCCTGCTCCTGGCACGCGCGATCCGACGGGCGGGAACGACCGACGTGCACAGCGTGCGTAGGGCTGCGTGGCGCGACGAGCTGCAGGCCCCGCAGGGGCCTGTGAAGGTCGATCCCGAGAACAACCACTGCTACCTCACCCCACGGCTGGCCCGCTCGCGGCCGGGCTTCAGTTTCGAGATCCTCGAAACGGCGGCGGCGCCCCAGAAACCCGATCCCTATCTGACCTGGCTCGACCTCGACGAGTTGGCAGCTCAGAGGACGGGAAGCCGTGCTTCGTCTGGTCCGACGCTGCGGGTGGTCAAATGAACCGACCGAACCTGCGATCCTTCCGCGGACTGCACGCTCTCGTCGAGCTGGCGCCTGGCCGGGACCGCTCGGTCCTGGCAAACCAGCTCGAAGTTCTGGGCTTGCGCGTCACTGTCCATGAGCCACCGGCCCCGCCGTCCGGCGAGGACGTCAACGTCATCTTCTTCGATGCCGACAGCGGCACGATCGACTTCGACAGTCTCGAGCGAGAGATCGACAGGCCGGCCGTCGCATTAATTGGGTCCGAAACACCCAGCAGGTTGCAGTTCATGCTGGCGCGCGGCCCATCGGCCTACCTGATGAAGCCGATTCGCTCGACGGGAATTTACGCATCGCTTGCGATCGCAACCCATCAGTTCGCCATGCTTGAGGCGCTGAGGCGCAAGCTTGCATCTGCGGAGGAGCGGTTGCGGTCTCGGCGTCTACTGTTTTCGGCAACCCTGCACATCATGCGGCAGGCCCAGATCGACGAAGCGGAGGCTTTCCGCCGGCTCCGGCGGACGGCGATGTCGCGCCGCCAGACGATCGAGGCGGTCAGCGCCGAGATCCTGGCCGGCGAGTTTCCGCTGTCGCGCGTCCTCACGGCCTGAGAGCGTCAGGGAACAGTACCGGCCGGCAGATTGAACGTGATCGAGGGGCCGCTGGGGTAGGGAGCGTAGGGAGCTGCATAGCCGTAGCTGGCAGGCCTGTAGGTCGGCCGTGGCGCGTAGTAGCCGCCCGGCTGGTAGCCATAGCCGGAGGAATAGGCGTTCCCCTGCGACGGCCCGTAGTAAGGGTTGTAGGTGTCCGTCGCGCAACCGGCGAGCAACAGGCCGGCGATCCCGACGGAGGTGAGGATCGGCCCTGAGGGTCTCCTTGGACTGGACAACATGGCGGTCTCCTTCTTCCTGGCGTTGAACACGCCAGGCCGCCTTCCGGTTCCCCCGATCAGCCGTTGCCGAGCAGGGCATCGTAGCCCTTTTCGTTGAAGTGCAGCAGGCAGAAGCCGTGGCCGAACGGATCGCCCAGCATCGCGATGCGCCCGTACGATGTGTCCTTGGCAGGTGTTTCCAGCATGGCGCCCGCTGCGATGGCGCGGGCCACGGCAACATCGACATCGTCGACGACGACGTCGATATGGAAGGGCGTCCAGTGCCGCGTGTAGCGCCGGAGATCGCCGCCGGCGCCCACGGTACCTGCCGCCTTCGTCAACAGGTAGACGGGTGTGGGCCAGCCCAACAGTTCGACGAAATCGGTGCCGAAACGGCGGCCGACTTCAAGGCCGAAGGCGGTGGTGTAGAAGCGCTCAGCCGCGGCGATGTCGGGGACATCAATGTTGAGCAGCAGGGACATCGAAACCTCCTTTGCACGAATGGACGGTCCGGCACTCTTGCACGGCCGTCCATGGGCACGCTTGTGGCTTCAGCGCGCTTTTGCCGCCGGCGTTTTTCCTCAGTTGGCCGCGGACACGATGGGCCTGCGCGTCCGCCACGGGTGGCGCTTCTCCCAGGCGAAGCAGAACTGCAGCACCTTGTCGTCCTCGAAGCGGCGGCCGATCACTTGCAGACCGACTGGTAGGCCGGACGGTGCCCAGCCACAGGGAATCGACGCAGCCGGCTGGCCCGTGATGTTGAACGGGTAGGAGAACGGCGTCCACCGTGCCCAAGGTACCGGCATGTCTGGGTCCATGTCGTCCGGGCCATCTGCTTCTGCGGCGAAAGGCTCGATCGGCACCATGGGCATGATCAGCAGGTCGAAGTCCCGGAACGATTCGGCGACTCGCCGGTTGAAGGCGGCGCGCGCCTGGAGGGTGCGCAGATGGCTCTCCAGGCTGATCGCCGGCGAGCGCGCGATCAGCCGAGCGAAGCCCGGATCGAGTTTGGCGATGTCGACTCCGCCAAGGCCGCTATAGAGGGCGCCGCGCGCCACCCACAACGCATCGAAAATGTCGATCGGGTCCGGCCAGTCGATATGGCCCTCGACCACGCTGACCGGCAGCTCCTTCCGGATCGAGGCGAAAGCCTCGGCAATCACCCCGGCGACGCCGGGAGCGACGGGCTTTCCAAACAGGGTCGGCGCCATCAGGCACCGCAGTGGCGGCAACTCGTCGAGGCTGGCACGGTAGGACAGGTTCGCACTCGGGAGGGCCTGCGGGTCACGGACGTCCGGACCCTGCAGGACGTCCAGCGCAAGCGCGTAGTCGGCGACGCTGTTGGTCATCGGACCCGCATGCGACAGGTGCTCGGACGGGCTGAGCGGATAGGTCGGCACGCGGCCGAGCGTGGGCTTCAACGTGAAGATGCCGCAAAAGGAAGCGGGGACGCGCATTGATCCACCCCCGTCTGAACCCAGCGTCAGCGGCACGGTGCCGTCCGCAACGGCAACCGCCGAGCCGGAACTCGATCCGCCGGCGGTCTTCTCCGGGTCCCAGGGGTTTCGGGTCACGCCGTAGAGCGGCGATGTCGAGGCGGCTTTCCAGCCGAGTTCCGGCGTCGTCGTGCGTCCCACGGCGACGGCTCCTGCGGCCAGGATACGCTCCACGGCGGGCGCAGTCTCGGTCGCCACTGAATCGACATAGAGCAACGAGCCGCGCTGGACTTTGGCACCCTTGGTCAGAAACAGGTCCTTGATGCCGATCGGCACGCCGTGAAGCGGGCCGCGGAACGTGCCTTCGCGCGCCTCCCGCTCGAGCATCGCGGCCTGCTGGCGGGCCTGGTCGGCATGCACGGCGCCGTAGGCGTTGACCTGCGGTTCGGTGATCTCGACGACGGCGAGGGCCGCCTCGACCAGTTCGACTGGCGAGACGTCGCGGCGGCGAACGAGCGCGGCCATCTGCTCCGCGGTCAGCGCGGTGTATTCGCGCAATTCCATGTCTCCCCCGATGATGATTGCTAGAGGCGTCTTCCTGTCGTGGCATCGAAGATATGCGCGGCCTTCCAAGGCAGCGCCGCTTCCGCCGCCACACCGTCGGCCAGTTGTGTCTCCGGAGACAAGGCGATGACAAATCCATCGCCGCCATCGGCAACATGGGCGAGCTTTACGCTGCCGAGATCCTCGACCAGCTCGATGCTGCCACGGAGCTGACCTGACCCGTCGGTTGTGAGCACGAGGGCGTCGGGACGGATTCCGACGGTCACCTCGGTGCCCGGCGTGCCGATCCGGGCACTGCTGCCGTTGACCGACCGGCCATTGGCCAGCGCGATGCCGAATCCGTCCGGCGCAATCCTCCCCTTGAAGAAGTTCATCGGATGGGAGCCGATGAAGCCTGCGACGAACAGCGTGGCTGGCCGGGCATAGACCTCGGCCGGAGATCCGACCTGCTCGACCCGGCCGCCATTCATCACGATCAGGCGGTTGGCGAGGGACATCGCCTCGATCTGGTCATGCGTTACCAGGATCGACGTCGCATCCAGCCTGAGATGGAGGCGCTTCAGCTCCATGCGCATCTGATTGCGCAGCTTGGCGTCCAGATTGCTGAGCGGCTCGTCGAACAGAAACACCTTGGGAGCGCGGATGATGGCGCGTCCCATGGCGACCCGCTGCCGCTGTCCGCCGCTGAGTTGGGATGGTCTTCGCTCCAGGAAATCGCCGACGCCCAGGATGGCCGCCACCTGGGCGAGCTTCTCCCGGATCGTGCCGCGTTCGGCTCCGGCAATGCGCAGCGAATAGGACATGTTTTCGGCAACGCTCATGTGCGGATAGAGCGCGTAGTTCTGGAACACCATGGCGATGTCGCGCTCGCGCGGTTCCAGCCGGTTGACGACCCGGCCATCGATTGCGATCTCTCCGCTGGAGATCTCCTCCAGCCCGGCGATCATCCGCAACAAGGTTGACTTGCCGCAGCCGCTGGGTCCCAGGATGACGGCGAAATCGCCATGGCGTATCTCCAGGTCGATGCCGTGGATGACGCGCGTTGACCCGTAGGATTTCTCGACGCCGTGAATGTCGACGGTGGCCACGTGCTGCTCCGCTATTTTTCCGAGTCGACCAGGCCTTTGACAAACCAGCGCTGCAGCACGACCACCACCAGCACGGGTGGCAAGGTGATCAGAAGCGCCGATGCCATCAGCGTGTTCCACTTGGGCACCGCTTCCGGGGCGCTCGAGATCTGCTTGGACAGGCCGATCACGGCTGTCGTCATGCTGGCGTCGGTCGTGATCAGCAGAGGCCAGAGGTACTGATTCCAGCCGAACACGAACAGGATCACCGTCAATGCAATGACGTTGGTGCGCGACATCGGCCAGAGCACGTCGATCAGGAATCGCAGCGGCGAGGCGCCATCGATCTTCGCTGCCTCGAGCAGCTCCTCCGGCACCGTGAGGAAGAGCTGGCGGAACAGGAATGTCGCTGTAGCCGATGCCATGAGCGGCAGGATCAGGCCGCCGTAGGAATCGAGCAGGCTCCATTTGACGGCTGCCTCGATGTCCCAGCCCGACAGGCGTTCGAGCGGCCCGCGCAGACCGGTCTGCTCCAACAGCCAGCCAAAGGGCTGGAGCGGATGAGCAGCGACGGCATAGGTCGGTACGATGCGAACCTCGATGGGCAGCATCAGCGTCGCGAAGATCAGCCAGAACGCCGTCATCCTGAAGGGAAATTGAAAGTAGGTGATCGCGTAGGCCGACAGGATGGAAACAGCGATCTTCCCGGCGGTGACTCCCGTGGCCACGATGGCCGAGTTGGCCAGCTGGCGGCCGAGATTGTCCTTCGCCATCGCGGCCTCGAAGTTTGCCAGCAGCTCCCGCCCTGGTGTGAGCGGCATTGGCACCTGCAGCACGTCGGCGAGAGTATGGGTTGAAGCAATGATCGCGTAATAGAGCGGCAGGCATACGAGGGCCACGCCAGCGATCAGGAGCGCGTGGCAGATCAGGTCGAGCGTGGGCGTGCGTTCGATCATGGAAGCAGCCTATTGGGCATATTTCACGCGCCGCTCGAGAAAGCGGAACTGCAGGGCGGTGAGTGCGATGACGAGAATCATCAGAATGACGGACTGCGCCGAGGACAGGCCGAGGTCGAGGCCGAGAAAGCCGTCGGCATAGACCTTGTAGACCATGATGTCGGTGGCGCCGCTCGGGCCTCCCTGTGTCAGCGTGTGGATGATGCCGAAAGTGTCGAAGAAGGCGTAGACGACGTTGATCACCAGCAGGAAGAAGGTGGTCGGGGAGATGAGGGGAAAGACAATGCTGATGAAGCGCCGCACCGGCCCGGCACCGTCGATCGCCGCAGCCTCGATCAAAGATCTGGGTATCGCCTGCAGGGCGGCGAGGAAGAAGACGAAGTTGTAGGCGACCTGCTTCCATGCGGCCGCGATGATGACCAGGAGCATGGCGTCGGTGCCATCGAGCAGAGGATTCCAGGCGATGCCGAGTCCCTGCTTGAGAAGGAGAGCGATCGCGCCATAGACGGGATGAAACAGGAAGAGCCACAGGACCCCGGCGAGCACGGGGGCGATCGCGTAGGGCCAAATGATCAGCAAGCGGTAGGCGGAGCGGCCGCGGACGACGCGATCGACCAGCACGGCGAACAGCAGGCCGGTGGCGACGGCGCCGAACGTTGTTCCCGTGCTGAAGATCGCTGTGCGATAGATCGAATTGAAGTATTCCGGGCTCGACAATATGTCGGTGAAGTTGTCGAACCAGACGAACATCGAGCGTTGGCCGAACGGGTCGGTGACCGTGAATGCCTGGAACAGCGCCTGAGCCGCCGGCCAGAACACGAACACCGCCAGCACCAGCATCTGCGGCGCAAGCAGGGCGAATGCCAGCCGCTTGTGCCGCTTGAAGTTTACGCGCTTGATCACAGTGGCATCATTGCCGCGCTGACCGCTCGAAGCGCCGCAGGATCTCGTTGCCGCGGCGGACGGCATCGTCCATCGCCTGCTGCGCTGTCTTCTTCTTGGCCCAGACTGCCTCCATCTCCTCCTCCAGGGCCGCGACGTACTGGTTGGCGTTGCCGAGCCGCACGGTCATGGTGTTGAGCGTAGGCGTGCCGCGCTGGACCTGCGTTATGGCGACTTCCTGCTGGGGGTACTTCGTGTAGTAGCCCTCGGCCTTGACCTTTTCGTAGGCGGTCTTGGTGATCGGCATGTAGCCGGTATCCTTGTGCCATTGCGCCTGCTGGTCGGGACTGGCGAGGTGCGCCAGGAAGGCCGCGACGCCCTTGTATTCTTCGGGCTTGTGTCCCTTGAGGACCCATAGTGCGCCACCGCCGATCAAGCTGTTGTGCGGTGTGGCGCCGGCTTCATAGGGAAGCGGGGCGGCGTCGAACGCGAACTTCGCATTGACCTGAAGCGAGGAGAATACGGCGGAGGAATGGGTCATCATCGCGCAGCGCCCGGACGCGAAGGCTGGCAGGGCACTGCTGCCCTGGCGCCCGGAGTAGACATACCGGCCGTCGGCAACCCAGGACTGAAGTCGCTCGATGTTCTTGACCACGGCGGTCTTGTTGTAGGTGAAGGTT
>QFCS01002071.1_pt1 | contig 24010 bp, 24 predicted proteins | sample 3576561 | NCBI WGS metagenome assembly QFCS01 | reverse complement strand
GCCGAAGCGGCAATCGCTCCCTTCCTCCGTCGTCTCGACCGGAGCGCAGCGGTGCGGAGAGACCTTCTCTCCACGACCAGCCGCCGGCTCGTTGAAGCAAGGTCTCTCCGCGCGGCCCTGCGGGCCTTGGTCGAGACGACGGAAACTCCCTCCCGTCGCCCCGAGGGGAGAGGATGTCCTCCGCGCGATTCCCCTTGCATTCCCGACCGGAACTTGTGTCCTGTCCCTGTCGACCCTCGTCACGGAGAGAGAGGCCGACATGACGCTGTTTTCCGCCCCCCTATACGGAGCGCAAAAAGTCGCCTTACGCGCGCCGGCTCTGGGCGTTCCAGAACTGCTCGAGGTTGGCGATCAGCGCCGGGCTGAAATGGCAGAGCGCCTGCTCGCGGGCATAGAGCGCGGCATACTGGCGGAAGGTGTCGAGCGGTTCGGCGGCCAGCCGCAGGGCGCGGCGGTTGCCGATCGCGCCGACGGCGCCCGATCCCGTCAGCCGGTCGATGACGCGGGCGATGGTCGCGTCCATCTCGGCCGGGTCGATGACCTCGTCGCAGATCATGCGGCCGACCTCCGAATCACAGTCGATGCGGCGCTCGTACATGATCGCCTGGCGGGCGATGCGGTCGCCGACGAAGCGCGCCAGCCGCAGGTTGGCCATCGCCGGGATGATGCCTTCCTTGCGCGCCGGCAGGGTCATGTAGGCGTCGCGGCCGGCGATGTTGAAGTCGCTGGCCAGCAGGATCTGGCAGCCGCCGCCGATGGCAAAGGTCTCGACCGCCGAGATCCAGAGCTTCTCGATCGAATCGCCCGCGACCTCGTCGGGCGGCACGTCCGGCCGGGCGACGCCGCGCAGCATCTTGTTCACGAAGCCCAGGTCGCGGATCAGGAACCACAGGAACGGGATCCTGCCGTAGTAGAGGTGCGTGAGGTTGATGCCGGCATTGTAGACGCGGCGGCCGGCATACTTGCCTTCCGGCACCACGTCGCCGCGCAGCACCGCGACCTCGCTCTGCGGATCGAGGATGCAGACGTCGGCGCCGATCTCGGTGGCCGCCTGCGTGGCATTGTCCTCGGAATTCAGGAAGCGCCTGTTGGACAGCAGCAGCACGGCCGCCTTGCCCTGGCGCTCGACCTTCGCCTCGCCGAGCTCGAGCCGGCCGTCGCGCCGGAACTTCGCCAGCGCCTCGGCCGATTCCGCGCGCGGCAGCAGCATGGCGTGGCAGAGATGCAGGCCGCAGGCCGGGTCGGCCAGGAACTGGTTGAACAGGATGCCCTGGTCGATCTCGCACCCGTCCTTGTCGGCCTGACGCAGCGCGGCCTCGGCCTCGACCTCCGCCCGCGTCGGCACGAGGCCGGGCACGGCCGTCGCGGCATCGTAGGCGAGCGCCTCGATGCGCACGAACCTGCGGCGCCCATCGGTCAGCCGGTCGTAGAGCGTGGCGGCATGGCGGCGCAGGAAGGCGAAACGCGCCTCGCGGGCCCCGCGCTTCAGGGTCTCGGCCTGTTCGTGGGCGGCCGCATCGCGCTTGGGCCTGGGCGGCAGGCGGGACAGCCGCATCGCGGCATCGCGCCAGTAGGCGGAGAAGGCGGCCGCGTCGGCCGCAAAGTCGCCGCCGGCGACCGGCACCGATACCATGCGCGTTTCCTGCCCCGAAAATTGGAGCGGGCGACGGGATTTGAACCCGCGACCTACGGCTTGGGAAGCCGACGCTCTACCCCTGAGCTACACCCGCGTCGCCGACATTCTAGCGCGCGGTTGCGCCCGAGGTCCATTCGTGTATCTCGCTCTCATGCTGGATGAAATATTGACGCCCGAGGAGCGCGCCGTGGTGGCCCGCGCCCGCGCTTTCGCCGAAGAACAGGTCGCGCCCGACGCCGCGCGCTGGGAATGGGAGCGGCGCTATCCGCTGGAGACGATCCGCGCCGCCTGCGCTGCCGGGCTGCACACGATCGAGCTGGCGAAGGAACATGGCGGGCAGGGCCTGTCCTTCTCCTGCAAGCTGCGCGCCTTCGAGGAGATCGCCCGCCACGACTTCGCCTTTGCCTTCGCGCTGATCAACCACCACAACGCCGTGGCGCGGTTCGCGCGCGACGGCCAGCCGGCACATGTCGCGCGCCTGCTGCCGCGCATGATCGCGGGCGAGGTGATCGGCTGCGCGGGGCTGAGCGAGCCCGGCGTCGGCAGCGACTTCGGCGGGCTGGAGATGACCGCGGTGCGCGTCGAGGGCGGCTGGAAGCTGAACGGCGCCAAGGCCTGGATCACCAACGCCGCCGTGGCCGGTCTTTCCGTGGCCTATGCCCAGACGGACAGGACCCAGGGCTATCGCGGCATCGCCTGCTTCGCCATCGAGGCCGACCGTCCCGGCTTCCATCGCGACAAGCCGTTCGAGCTGCATGGCGGGCACGCGATCGGCGTCGGCGGCTTCCGGCTGGTCGACTACGTGGCGCCCGACGAGGCCGTGCTGCATCCGCCGGGGCGCGCCTTCAAGGCGGCGCTGGCCGGCATCAACGGCGCGCGCGCCTACGTCGCCGCCATGTGCTGCGGCATGCTGCAGGCCGCGCTCGAGACGGCGGTGCGCTACACGCGGCAGCGCAAGACCTTCGGCCAGCCGGTGATCGACCACCAGGGCGTGCGCTGGAAGCTGGTCGATGCGGCGACCGATCTCGAGGCGGCGCGGCTGCTCGCCTATCGCGCGGCGCGGCTGATCGACGAGGGCGGCGACGCCGTCCTGCCGGCCGCGCACGCCAAGAAGTTCGCGACGGAGATGGCGGTGCGGCGCATCGCCGACTGCATCCAGGCGATGGGCGCCAACGGCCTGCGGGCGGAGTATCCGCTGGCGCGCCACCTCGCCTGTGCCAAGATCGCGGCCTACACCGACGGCTCGATCGAGATGATGAACGAGCGCATCGGCCAGGCGCTGCCGCAGGTCTTCGGGTGATCATCTCCACCGTCGAGATGCACACCGGCGGCGAGCCGACGCGCATCGTCATCGACGGTTGGCCGCGTCTCGCGGGCCGGACGCTGCTCGACAAGCGGCGTGAGGCGAAGACGCGGTTCGATCACCTGCGCCGCGGCCTGATGCTCGAGCCGCGCGGCCATGACGGCATGTACGGCGCGCTGCTGGTCGAGCCCGACCATCCCGATGCCGACCTCGCGGCGCTGTTCATGCACAACGAGGGCTACAGCACGATGTGCGGCCACGCCACGATCGCGCTGGCGCGCTGGGCGGTCGAGAGCGGCCGCGTCGCGCGACAGGAACCGGAGACCGCCGGCTCGGAGACAATTGTGCGGCTGCAATGTCCCTGCGGGCTGGTGACGTGCCGCGTGGCCGCCGACGGCTTCGTGCGCTTCGAGAGCGTGCCCGCCTTCGCCTGGGCGCTCGACCGCATCGCGCCGACCGCGACCTGGGGGCCGGTGACGGTCGACATCGCCTATGGTGGCGCCTTCTATGCCTTCCTGCCCGCCGATTCGATCGGGCTCGACCTGCGCACCTCGCCGATGCGCGCCATCGTCGATGCCGGCGAGGAGATCGCGCGCGCCGCGGCGGCGGCGATCCCGATCGCGCATCCCGACGGGCCCGATCTCGCCTTCCTCTACGGCACCATCCTGACCGACGGCGGCGACGGCGCGGGCGGCATTCCCAGCCGCAACGTCTGCATCTTCGCCGGCCGCCAGGTCGATCGCAGCCCGACCGGCAGCGGCGTCACGGCGCGGATGGCGCTGCTCGCGGCGCGCCGCCAGGCCGCGGCCGGCGACGAGCGGCTGTTCGAGAGCTGCACCGGCGCCGTCTTCAGCGGCCGCATCCTGCGCGACGCGCCGCCGGTCGGCGGCCGCCGCTCGATGATCGTGGAAGTCGGCGGCCGCGCTCATACCACCGGCGAGGCGCGCTTCCGTTTCGACGACGACGATCCGTTGAAGGAGGGCTTTTCGCTTTTCGGTTAGCCGTTATGGGCGCGCCGCAACGCCTGGTCGAGGTCGTCGAACAGGTCGGCCGCTTCCTCGACGCCGACCGACAGGCGCAGCAGGTCGGTCGGGCAGGGGGTGCCCGGCCCCTCGATGCTGGCGCGGTGCTCGATCAGGCTTTCGATGCCGCCCAGGGAGGTCGCCCGCTTCCACAGCGCGACGCGGGCGGCGGTGCCGATGGCGGCGGCTTCGCCTCCCGTCGTGCGGATCGAGAGCATGCCGCCGAAGCCGCCCTTCATCTGGCGCTTCGCCGTGGCGTGGCCGGCGAAGCCCGGCAGGCCGGGATAGAGGACTTCGGCGATCATCGGATGGCCGGCCAGGCGTTCGGCGAGGGTCTCCGCCGAGCGGCAGGCCCACAGGACGCGGGGGAACAAGGTGCGCATGCCGCGCAGCAGCAGCCAGGCTTCGGTCTGGCCCAGGATCATGCCGAGCTGGGCGCGGATGGTGCGCAGGCTCGCCCAGTATGCGTCGTCGCGGGCGCCGACCAGGGCGCCGGCGATGAGGTCGGAATGGCCGTTGAGGTACTTGGTCGCCGAATGCATCACGATGTCGGCGCCGTGCTCGATGGGCCGCGTCAGCACCGGCGTGCCGACCGTGGAATCCACGGCCAGCAGCGCGCCGGCGCGGTGGGCGATGTCGGCTGCGGCGGCGATGTCGGTGACGCTCCAGGTCGGGTTGGCCGGGGTCTCGATCCAGACCAGCCGGGTGGCGCCCGGCCGCACCGCGGCGGCGATGGCGTCGGTCCGGTCGGCATCGACGAAGTCGACCGCGAGCCCCCACCGGGTCGCAAAGCTGGCCAGCCAGTTGCGCAGGGCCCAGTACATGACCTTCGGGGCGACGACGTGATCGCCCGGCTGGAGCGCCAGGAAGCAGGCGGTGGCGGCGCTCATGCCGGAGGAGAAGATCAGGGCTTTCGCGCCGCCTTCCAGGGCCGCCAGTGTGGCTTCGACCTGGTCGAAGGTCGGGTTGTCGGCGCGGGCATAGATGCGGCCGGACCGGTAGCCATTGTCCTCGTCCCGGACATAGGTGCTGGCCATATGGATGGGCGGAACGATCGCTTTGGTCACAGGATCGACCCACCCCATGGCCTGGGCGGCGAGGGAGGCTGGGGCGGGTTTCTTGTCGGTCATCGGGAGGGCTCTGCTTGCCTTACATGTTGCTTACACGCACGCGCCTTTATAGCGCATCGTCGCACTTACATTGCAGATGCATTACTATCGCGCCGCCGCAGACACCGGGCGATCCAAGCCCGCTGTTGCTCGGGCGTTGCCTAGGTATCGGTTGCTTGCCCTGGAGTCCGAAGAATGGATGTTGAAACCGTCGCCCATGCGCCGCAGGCGCAACAAGTCGGCCGGGTCGACCGCGTGGCGCGCACGCGCGACGCCATCGTCGCATCGGCCCTGGCGCTGGCCCTCGCCGGCGAGGTCGCGCCGATCGTGCGCGACATCGCCAAGATGGCCGGCGTCTCCGCCCGCACCGTCTTCCAGCATTTCGCCGACACCGCCGAGCTCTACGTCGCGGTGCTGAGCCGCGCGCTGGCGGCGGCCCTCGGCGACACGCCGGAGCTGGTCGCCGCCTGGCCGCTCGACGAGCGCCTCTCCCTCATCATCAAGCAGTGCTCCGATCGCGGCGAGCGTCTGCTGCCGATGTGGACCTTCGTGGAGACGCTGCAGAGGCGGTCGTCCGAGGCGTCCGACATGGTCGTGCAGATCTACTCGGCCAATCGCGAGCAGCTGGCCAGCTGGTTCCAGCAGGAGCTCAGCCTGCTGTCGGCGGATGCCCGCGAGCGGACGCTGAATGCGCTGGCCATGACGCTGGCGCCGGAGAGCTGGGTCGTGCTGCGCGAGCGTCTCGGCCTTTCGGTCGATCAGGCGCGCGAGGAGCTCGGCTTCGTCGCGCATGCCGTGTTCAACGGCGGCTCGGGCGGCGTCCACCAGAGCTAGCTTCAGAGCTGGCTTCAGAGCTGGCCCGCCGGGCCAGTTCCTCGAGGGCGCGGTCGCGCAGTCCCATCTCGGCGAGGTGGGACAGCGTGTTCCGCACGTAGTCGAGATTCGTGCCGGTGGCGCCGACGCCCGTGCGAACCAGCCGCGCCGCCGTGGCGAGCGGCAGCTTGCCGGCGAACTGGCGGTGGCTGCGGTCGGCGAGATAGACCAGGGCATGCACCGTGCGGCCGCCGTCGAGATGGATCGGCCGGACCGTCTCCTCGTAGACGCCGTCATTGTCGATCTCGCGATGGATCAGGTAGCGGCGGACCTCGTCGTAGCGGTCGCGCGGCAGGCGGTGGGCGAGACCGCGGCAGGTGCCGCCGGGCAGCAGTCCGAGGATGAGCCCCGGCTTCTCCGGCGTCCCGCGATAGTGTTCCGAATAGATGCAGAAGGCGCGGTGCCAGCCGTGCAGGCGGGCCGGCCGCGTCTCGGGCGCGGCGAAGCCCGGATGCCACATCAGCGAGCCGTAGCCGAACACCCAGTCCGGGTGCGAGGCGCTCACGCCTGGTTGAGATGGATCAGCGCGCGGCGGATCTCGCGGGTGCGCGTGAACAGGTCGAACAGCTTGTCGCCCTCGCCCCAGCGGATGGCGCGCTGGAGGTAGAAGAGATCCTCCTGGAAGCGGGCCAGCACTTCGAGCACGGCTTCGCGGTTGTTCAGGAAGACGTCGCGCCACATCGTCGGATCGGACGCGGCGATGCGCGTGAAGTCGCGGAAGCCGCCGGCCGCGAAGCGCAGCACCTCGCTCTTGAGATGGCCGGCCAGGTCGTCGGCGGTGCCGACGATGGTGTAGGCGATGAGATGCGGCAGGTGCGAGGTGATGGCGAGGATGCGGTCGTGGTCGGCGGGATCGAGCTGCTCGGTCAGGCTGCCGAGGCCTTTCCAGAAGGCATCCAGCCGGTCGACCGCCGCCGGATCGGAATCGGCCAGCGGCGTCAGGATGGTCCAGCGCCCGTCGAACAGCTCGGCGAAGCCCGCTTCCGGACCCGAGTTCTCGGTGCCGGCGACCGGATGGGCCGGCACGAAATGCACGCCGGCGGGGATATGCGGCTGCATCGCGTCGATCACCGCCTGCTTGACCGAGCCGACGTCGGAGACGATGCAGCCGGGCTTGAGCGCCGGCGCGATCACGCGCGCCGCCTCGCCGCAGGCGCCGACCGGGGTGCAGACGATCACCAGGTCGGCATCCGTGCAGGCGGCCGCGAGGTCGGTGCCGCAATGATCGACGAGCTTCAGCCGGTTCGCGGCCTCGGCCGTCTCGCCGCGCCGCGTGGCGGCGACGATCGACTTGGCGAGGCCGCCGCGGCGTGCGGCGAGGGCGATGGAGCCGCCGATCAGGCCGATGCCGATCAGCGCGATCTTGCCGAAGAGGGGCTCGGTCATTTGCCGGCGGCGACGAAGCGGCTGAGTGATTCCTTCACCGCCTTGACCTCGGTCTCGGTGCCGATCGTGATGCGCAGGTGCTCGGGCAGGCCGTAGCCCGCGACCAGGCGCGGGATCAGCCCGTCATTCATCAGCCAGTCGTTGGCGGCGGCGGCGCGCTCCTTCGAGCCGAAGCCCACGAGGATGAAGTTGCCGACGCTGGGCAACGGCGCGAGGCCGAGGCCCGCCAGCTCGGTGCTGAGCCAGGGCAGCCAGATGTCGTTGTTGGTACGGCTGGCGTCGGTGTGCGCGATGTCGTCGAGGGCGGCGATGCCCGCGGCCTGCGCCGCCAGGTTGACGTTGAAGGGCTGCCGCAGCCGGCTCATGACGTCGACGATGCCCGCCGGGCCGTACATCCAGCCCAGCCGCAGGCCGCCCAGACCGTAGATCTTGGAGAAGGTGCGGGTCATGACCACGTTCTCGGCCTGGTCGACCAGCTCGACGCCCGATTCGTAGTCGTTGCGCGAGACGTACTCGGCATAGGCCGCGTCGATCACCAGCAGCACGTTCTTCGGCAGGCCGGCATGCAGGCGGCGGACGTCGTCCTTGGTGATGTAGCTGCCGGTCGGGTTGTTCGGGTTGGCGAGGCACACGACGCGGGTCTTGTTCGTGACCTTGGCCAGCATGGCGTCGACGTCGCAGCGATAGTCCTTCTCCGGCGCCGCGATCGGCTCGGCGCCGACGCCGAGCGCATTGATCGGATACATCAGGAAGCCGAACTGGCTGTAGAGCAGCTCGTCGCCGGGGCCGCAGTAGGCGCGGACCAGCAGGTTGAGGATCTCGTCGGAGCCGGCGCCACAGACGATGCGCTTGGCGTCGAGGCCGTAGCGCCGGCCGATCGCGGCGCGCAGGGCGGCCGAATCGCCATCGGGATAGCGGTGCAGCTCCGCCGCGGTCTTGGCGTAGGCGGCCATCGCCTTGGGGCTCGGCCCCAGTGCGCCCTCGTTGGACGACAGCTTGGCGATCGTCTTCTTGCCCTCGATCGAGTCCTTGCCCGGGACGTAGGGCGCAATCTTCATGATTCCCGGACGCGGGGTGAGCGTGCTCATCGTCATCTCCCGTAGGTTGCTCAGCCGCCTAGGCGCGCGGCGTGGCTGGAACGGCGTAGGCGCCGATCGTCGCGACACGGCCGCTTTCCAGGCCGAGGGTGGCGCAAAGTTCGGTCAGTCGCGGATCGCTGTCGAGGATCATGCCCGGCAACTCGACCAAGTAGTGATGCACCCCGGCCACGACCTGGTCCAGCACCGACGTCGATGCCGGCAGCCCGACTTTGGCCAGCGCACTGGCGATGCGGTCACGGCTCAGTCCGTTGCCGGCCTCGATCGCGACCAGTGCACGGTCGTCGCCCGACTCCTCGGGCTCCATGCGCGCCAGCACGAAGGCCGAGATGCCGCGCGCGCGCGCGTTGGGCATGGTGACGAAAGGCAGGCGCGCCACGACATTGGGCAGCGTCGTGTCCTTGCCCGCGAGCAACGGCCACCAGGCGGTCGAGCTGTCGGGCTCGATGGGTGCCGGCACGACGCCCAGGATCGACGGATTGGCGCGCACCGCGGCCAGCACCTGGGCCGGCGTGTCGTTGGCGACGAACGGGATGTGGCAGCCGAAATGATCGCGCGCGAGATCCCAGTAGCCCGGCTGGTCGTGCGGCCGGCAGATCGCGATCTTGATGTCCGGCGTCTGCAGGAGCGTGAAGGCGCACATCATCTCGCGCCACATGCGATACAGTGCCGTCGCCGGAAAGGGACCTTCATGCGCCGCGAGGCGCCGGCGCAGCACGCGGGCTTCGCGCCCGGGGCGCATCGCGAGCCCGCCCGGCGGCTTGGAAGCCGCGATGTGGTCGACCAATGCCGTCCGACGCTGGATGAGGCCGTGGATTTCGCCGTCTATGGCGTCGATTTCTTGGCGTAAACTGTCGAGACTGGGCGAGTCCATACGGCCGATGATCCTGTCAGGCAGCGGCGATACTACGTTCCGCCGGCCCGCGTAAAGGCAAGAAACCTCGAAGACCTTGCGCAATCGCGGCGAGGTGCCTATAGAAGCTCCTCCGTGGAATTTGAGCCGACCGGCTTGCGACCACGTTAAACATCGCTAAAAGGTCGGAGTGCTCGCAAAAGCCCCCGCCCTTCGCCGGCCGGGGGCTTTTTCGTTGGCGGTTGGCGGGATGGGCCGAGGAGAGCAAATGCAGGCGACGACGACCAGCGAGGCGCTGCTCGACGGCCTCGCCGACGCCGAACGAAAGGCCCTGGCGCGATGTCGCCATGCGATCCTGGGCCGCGACCGGCCGTTGCGGCTGGACTGCGGCGTCGATCTCGGTCCCTACCGCGTCGCCTACCAGACGTACGGCACGCTGAATGCCGACAAGTCGAACGCCGTCCTGATCTGCCATGCCCTGACGCTCGACCAGTTCGTCGCCGAGCAGCATCCCGTCACCGGCAAGGAAGGCTGGTGGGACAGCCTCGTCGGGCCGGGCAAGGTCGTCGACCCGGCCCACTACTTCATCATCTGCATCAATGTGCTCGGCGGCTGCATGGGCACGACCGGGCCCTTGGCGATCGATCCGGCCACCGGCCAGCACTGGAACCTGCGCTTTCCGGTGGTGACCGTCGCCGACATGGTGCGCACCCAGGCCGCCCTGCTCGACCATCTCGGCATCCCGGACCTGTTCTGCGTGATCGGCGGCTCGATGGGCGGAATGCAGGTGCTGCAATGGGCGGCCAGCAACCCCAGCCGCGTCTTCTCGGCCGTGCCGATCGCCTGCGCAGCGCGCCATTCCGCTCAGAACATCGCCTTCCACGAGGTCGGCCGGCAGGCGATCATGGCCGATCCCGACTGGAAGGGCGGCGACTATCGCCAGCACCAGACCGTGCCGGCGCGCGGCCTGTCTGTGGCGCGCATGACGGCCCACATCACCTACCTTTCCGAGCTGGCGCTGCAGCGCAAGTTCGGCCGCGCCCTGCAGGATCGCGACGCGCTCGGCTTCGGCTTCGACGCCGACTTCCAGGTCGAGAGCTACCTGCGCCACCAGGGCTCGACCTTCGTCGATCGCTTCGACGCCAACAGCTATCTCTACATCACGCGCGCCATGGACTATTTCGACCTCGCGGCTGCCCATGGCGGCGTGCTGGCCAACGCCTTCAAGGGGACACCGACGCGCTTCTGCCTGTTCTCGTTCACCAGCGACTGGCTGTTCCCGACGCGCGAGAGCCGCGAGATCGTGCATGCGCTGAATGCGGCGGCGGCCAACGTCTCCTTCGTCGAGGTCGAGAGCGACAAGGGCCATGACGCCTTCCTGCTCGAAGAGCCGGAGATGTTCCGCACGCTCGCCGGCTTCCTCAAGGGTGCCGCCGCGGTGCGCGGCCTGAGGCTGTCGTGAGCGCCATCCGCGTCGACCTGCAGCTCATCGCCGACATGGTTCAGCCGGCGACGCGTGCGCTCGATGTCGGCTGTGGCGACGGTTCGCTGCTGGCCTATCTGGTCAACTTCAAGCGCGTCGATGCGCGCGGCATGGAGCTCAGCCAGACCGGCGTCAACGCCTGCGTCGCCAACGGCCTCTCGGTGATCCAGGGCGATGCCGACACCGACCTGCGCAACTATCCCGACGACGCCTTCGACTACGTGATCCTGAGTCAGACGCTGCAGGCCACGCGTGAGCCGCGCGAGGTGCTGCGCCAGATGCTGCGGGTCGGCAAGCGCGCCATCGTGTCGTTCCCCAACTTCGCGCACTGGCAGGTGCGCCTGCGCATGGTGTTCGGCGGCCGCATGCCCGAGACGCCGTCGCTGCCCTACAAGTGGTACGACACGCCCAACATCCATCTCTGCAGCATCGACGACTTCCGCGCCCTGTGCCGCGACATGGGAGTGCGCATCGAGCGTGCCATCGTGCTCGATCGCAACAGCAGGCCGATCAACCGGCCGCCGCTGCTCGCCAACCTGCTCGGCGAGCAGGCGGTCTTCATGCTGCAGCGGGACTAGATGCCGACCTGATAGCGCCGCTTCAGGCCGCCGCTCTCGAACACATCGTGGCAGGCGCGGATGAACGCCTGGGCGCGTCGGCTCAGCGTGGCGTGGCGAGGTGTGGCAATCGCGACATGGTGGATCGGCACCGTCTCGGCGAGCGGCACGCAACGCAGGTCATCCGGCACGCCGAGCTGGCCCGGCGTCCTGAAGAACGCGATGGAATAGCCAAGGCCGTTCGCGACCATGCCATGCAGCATGCCGATCGACTTCGACAGCTGCCATATGCGCGGCGTCAATCCCTTGGCGGCGAACAGGCTCAGCATGTAGTTCCGGATCGATGGCATGTCGACGGCGATGAGGTCCTCGCTGACCAGGCTCTCCAGGCTGATCTTCCTTCTGCGGGCAAGCCGATGGTCTGCCGACACAAGTGCGTACGGCCGAACCGCGAAGATCGGTTCGTAGTGCAGGCTGCGGTCGCGCATGAAGTCGTAGGTGACGGCCAGTTCGACGTCGCCGCCTTCGAGCGCCGCCATGAGCTGGGCATGATCGCCTTCCACCAGCGAGATGGAGAGTTGGGGATAGGCGTCGCGTAGATGGCGCAGCACGGGTGGAACGACCAGTGGTGCGAAGGAACTGAAACAGCCGATCGCCAGCTGTCCGGCCAGCGTCTCGCGCAGGCCTCTCGAAGTGTCGATGAAGGCGTCGAACCGCTCCATCAGGAGCTTGGCATTCGCGATGAACTCTCGTCCCATCGGTGTCAGCTTCAGCCGCTGCGCCGGGCGCCGCACGAACAGCGCATAACCGAGCTCCTTTTCTTGGGCCTTGATCGCCGTGCTGATGGCTGACGGCGAGATCCTCACCTGCTCGGCCGCCGCCGCCAGGCTGCCGTGATCGGCCGTCGCAATGACATAGGCGAGGTTTCGGAGATTGGTTCCCATGTGCGTCATGACCTTCCGAAAGACAGAACTGTAACTGAGATATTTTCTGATTTCGAGAAGGTCGCCGGGACAGTATCGCTGCCGCGTGATGTCCCGCTTGCCCTTGCTGCTGAGCCGCGCGCTGCGTTGCTTCCTGACGCTGTGGCTGGTGGTCACCCTGGTGTTCGTCGCCGGTCGGCTGAGCGGCGATCCGCTTCATCACCTGGTGCCGCCGACCACGCCGGAAGCGCAACGCGAGATGCTGCGCCACCAGCTCGGCCTCGACCAGAGCCTGCCGCGGCAGTACCTGCGCTATCTCGCGGAGGTAGCCAGTGGCGATTTCGGCGTGAGCTTCCTCGCGCGTCGACCTGTCGTCGAAGTCTATGCCGAGCGGATTCCGGACACGCTGCGGCTGATGCTGCCGGCACTTGTCCTCGCGGTGGTTCTCGGCGTGGCCTTGGGCACGGCGGGCGCGGTGTGGCGCGGCCGCTCGATTGACACCGCGCTACGCGTGACGTCTCTGCTCGGCCAGGCGACGCCCAATTTTCTGCTTGGGCTCGGCCTGATCATGCTGTTCAGTCTGTGGCTGCGCCTGCTGCCGAGCGGCGGCACAGGGTCGGTCGCGCACGCTGTCATGCCGGTGCTGGCGCTGGCGGTCGGCCTGGCCGCCAGCATCCTGCGGCTCACCCGGGCGAGCCTGCTCGACGTGCTCGGCCAGCTCTTCATCAGCGTTGCGCGCAGCAAGGGGCTCAAGCCCGTGGCGGTCCTGGTGCGGCATGCGCTGCCCAACGCAATGCTGCCGGTGATCACCCTGATCGGCCTGCAGGTCGGCACCCTGATTGGCGGCGCGGCCATCGTCGAGACGGTATTCGCCTGGCCCGGTGCGGGGAGGCTGCTGGTAAGCGCCGTGCTGCAGCGCGATTTCCCGCTGCTGCAGTTCGGTGTGCTGGTGGTCGCGGCGACGGTGACCTTGGCCAATCTGTTGGTCGACCTGAGCTACGGGCTGCTCGATCCGCGCCTCGGCGAGCGGCGGGCATGACCCAGCCGACATTCGCCATGACCTCTGTCGCCGGCCTTCTCGACCGGCTGTCGGCCCTGCCGGCGAGTGTCGCGGCATCGTTCGGCCTTATTGCTCTGCTTGCCGCGCTGGCTCTCCTGGCACCCGTCCTCGCGTCCCATGATCCGTCCGAGCAGGATCTGCTCGCGCGCCTGGTGGTGCCTGGGCTGGACGGCCACTGGCTGGGGACCGACCATCTCGGCCGCGATCTCCATTCCCGGCTGCTGTTCGGCCTGCGCACGACCCTGCTGATCGCTATGGCCGGGGTCACCGTCGGAGCGCTCCTCGGCATCTCCACCGGCATCGTGTGCGGCATGGTGGGCGGCGTCGTCGACGATGCGCTCATGCTACTGGCCGACACGCAGGCGACGATACCGCTCACGCTGCTCTGCCTTGCTGCCGTCGCCTTCGTCGGCAGCAGCCCGACCATCCTGGTGATCATCGTGGGCATCGCCGACTACTACAAGTATGCGCGCGTCGTGCGCGCACAGACCCTGTCAATCAAGGCGCAGGACTTCGTCGCCGCCGCGGTCACGGTCGGTACGTCGCCGGCGCGCATTGCCTTGCGTCATATCCTGCCCAACGCGCTGTCGCCGATCATCGTGCTCGCCACCATTCATCTCGGCACGGTGATCGTGCTGGAATCAGCCCTGTCGTTCCTGGGCGTGGGCGTGCAACCACCGGCAACTTCGCTTGGGCAGCTCGTCGGCGATGCGCGCAACCATCTGCTCACTGCCTGGTGGCTCGCCGCCATTCCCGGCGCCCTCATCATCGCCTTGACCGTCGCCGTCGCCCTGATCGGCGACTGGCTGCGCGACACCCTGGACCCCGAAACCACGGGCTGAAGGAGACCGCCATGAAGCTGCTCAAGATCGCCTGCCTGCTCGCCTTGTTGCTGCCGGGCATCGCCTCGGCGCAGACAGGCAACGTCAAGAGCCTGACCGTGGGCGTGCAGGATCTGCGCGACACTCTGGATCCGGCGATCAACCTAGCGAACGCCGGCTTCCCGCTCAGCAACAACCTGTTCGACACGCTGATCCGCCGCGACTATGCGAGCAATGCCGAGGGAACGGGCGCCACCTACCTGCCGGGGCTCGCGGAAAGCTGGGAGCAGATCGATGAGCTGACCCTCGATCTGACCCTTCGCTCCGGCGTCTTCTTCCACAACGGCGAGGCGCTCACCAGCCGGGATGTCGTCTTCACCTTCGAGCGCATTCTCGATCCCGCCTCGAAGTACGCGTCCGCCCGCTTCCAGCTCGGCAATATTGCAAAGGTGGAGGCGCCCGACGCACGTACCGTGCGCATCGTCACCAGGCGACCGGATCCCGTGCTGATCAAGATGCTGGCCTATCCCGGCACCGCCGTCGTTCCCAAGCGGTATTTCGAGGAGGTTGGCTTCGACGGCTTTCAGAGTCGTCCGATCGGCACCGGGCCGTACAAGCTCGCCTCGTTCAAGTCCGACGACAGGGTCGCGCTGGAAGCTTTCGACAAGTACTGGGCGGGAGCGCCGCCGGCCTCGACGTTGACCTTCCGCCTGATCCCGGAGATTTCCGCGCGCATCACCGCATTGGCCAACGGCGAGGTCGATCTCATAAACGCGGTGCCACCCGACCAACTTCCCGCGATCGAGCGGCTCGGCTGCTGCGAGGTGCGCAGCGTCCCGGTCAACAGCCACCTGCTGAACTACCGTACCGCCCATCCGGCGATGCGTGACAAGCGGCTGCGCCAGGCGCTCAACCTCGCGATCGATCGCGAGCTTCTGATCAAGTCGCTATGGCGTGGCCAGGCGGAAGCGTTGAACGGCCATCAATATGCCGAATGGGGCGATGTCTACGATCCGAAGAGGTCGAAGTTCACCTTCGATCTTGATCGGGCCCGTAAGCTGATCGCTGAATCCGGCTACAAGGGCGAGCCGATCGTCCTGATGACCAGCCCCACCTACTATACCAACGGCCTCGCCTCGGCGGAGGCGGTCGTGGCCATGTGGCGCAAGGTCGGCATCAACGCGCAGGTCAAGGTGGACGAGAACTGGTTTGCGGCATCGGGCAAGGATGGCTCGATCGCCGCGCGCAACATGTCCGACTGGCTGATCGTCGCCGATCCGAACGCGACGATCCTGTGGAGCTGGACGATCACCGCGTTGTGGGATGGCAACGACGCGTTCAAGGCATTGGGTGAGCAGGCCGCCACCACGCTCGACAACAGCGTCCGCCTGCACAAGTACCGGCAGATGCTGGACATGCTCGAGGACGAAGCGCCGGGTGCCGTGCTGTACCGGGCGCGCGAGTTCTATGGCGTGCGCAAGGACATCGCGTGGCGTCCGTTCACGCTCTACATGATGGACTTCCGCGCCGCCAACCTGCGCTTTGGCAACTAGCATGAAGCTCATTGTCCTGCTGATCGATGGGTTGAGCGCGAACTATTTCGCCGATCATCGCGATCGCCTGCCCAATCTGTCGGCGATGGCCGCGTCCGGCACCCATGTCCGCCGACTCGCCGCCACGGTGCCGGCGACCTCGATGCCCGGCCGAGCCAGTATGCTGACCGGCGTCGCCGGAGCCGAACACGGCGTGATCGGCAACCACGTTTTCGACGGCGCCGGCTTTCGCAATGCCATGCCGCAGGACGTCGCCGCCGAGACCCTTGCGGGTCGTGCCAGCCGGCACGGACTGGACGTGGCCTGCGTCGGCTTCGCCCTGGTGCGGCCGGAAGATACCGGCGTCTTCCGTCCGCCCTGGTGGATGCGCGGCTGGCTGGACGCCAGTCGCTTTGCCAAAGTGTCGATGCCACTCACCGCGCCATTCGCGGATCGGACCAAGGACCCTGACGGCCGGTTGCCGACGCCGCTCGTGGTGCCGCAGGACGGCGGCCTGCTCGGCGGGCTCGCAGCCGATCTGGCGATGATCGATGCCGTCGCGCACCTTGCCGGCTCGGCTACTCCGCCGGACCTGATCCTCTCGGAAATCGCCACGACAGACGTCGTGCAGCATAGCCATGGCTATGCTACGGGCCCCTCCCATTGGGCACTGGCACATGCCGACATGTTGGTTGGGCGGTTGCTCGGCGCGCTCGACCGGATCGGTCGGCTGTCCGACTATGCCATCGCCATTGCCAGCGACCACGGCCACGCGCCGATCCAGACGGCCATTCATCCCGATGTCGTGATACCCGAGGCGACCTGGGAATCCGAAGGCGCTTCGCTGCACGTACTGGTCGACAACGACCTCCATGCTGCGACCGTGACCGAACGGCTGGCGGCGTTCGGGGTGATGCGTCACCCGAGCGATCATGTGCCCATCGCCCGTCGGGCCTGCATCGCGACCTTCTCTGCGCCACCAGGCTACAGCTTCGAGCCACGGCCGCCCGACGCCGCGCAGCCGACAGGGAAGCCCTTCTATATCTCGAGCCATGGCCTGCGGCCCGGCGATCCGGCCGATGACCGCTTCTGTGTGTTCTGTGGGCCGGGGATTCCGAGAATGGTCATCGAGGCGGCGTCGGCGGAGCAGTTCGCTGCAACGGCTGCGGCCTTGCTCGGGGTGCGGCTGCCTGCCTGCCGGGCGGTGCCGATTCAGGCCATCCCTATACTCGCCGCCGGCCGTTCGTAGCGGCCCTCGATCTCGTCCTCGGAGACCTTCACGAAGCCGCGACGCTCGTAGAAGCGGGCGGCCGGGCTGCCGCGCAGGACGTCGAGTCTCACCGGCCGTCCGAGGGCATCGGCCTCGGCCAGGAGGGCGTCGAGGATCGCCCCACCCAGGCCGAGATTGTGCAGGCGACGCGACAGATAGAACGAGTCGATCTGGATCTCATGGTCGCCGAAGCGGACGCCGACGCACCCGACGCGCTCGTCGTCGAGCAGGATGAGCCGCATGCCGGGCTGGTCGAACGCCTCCCGGAAGAACCGGCGCGCGCGCTCGGGAGAATAGCGGAAGACGCGCTCCAGATGCTCGTGCATGACGTCGATGCGCAGCGCCAGCAGCGGCTCGAAATCGGCCTCTCTGACGGAAGCGAAACGCCAGCGTTCAGCCAAGCGCGGCGATCTTCGCCACCCGCGGCCTGGCGACCGCCAGCCAGTCCCGAGTGTCGAGCTCCATCGAGCGGTCCAGCCGGCCGGCGTTGAAGAACAGCGTGTCGTTGGCCAGCAGGTCCTCCTCGACCACGATCGACAACGTAGGGTTCAGTGCGAACGGCGGCACCGAGCCCATGACGCAGCCGGTCAGTTCCTGCGCCGTGTCGGGCGAGGCGAAGCCGCACTTGCGCGCCTCGTAGAGCGCGGCGACGGCGACGAAGTCGAGCTTGCGGCTGCCCGGCAGGATCGCCAGCACGTGGCGCTTGCCGCCCCCGCCGCCGCGCACGTCCAGCACCATCGCCTTGGCGGCCTGCTCCGGCCGGTTGCCGCGGATGGCGCTGATCGCCTCGGACCGGCCCTCCGCCTCGTGCTCGATGATGCGGAAGCGCGCGTTGGCGCCGCTCAGCAGAGCGACCAGCCGGTCGAACACCTCACCGGCCACGGACGACCTTCTCCGACAGGATCTCCAGCGTGCGGTCGAGGTCCGGCACCTGACCATCGGCCGGCGCGATCGCGGCATCGACGGTGCGGCGGTGGCTGCGCTCGATCGCCTCGGTCATCAGCGGCTCGACGCCGGTCTCGTGCAGCGTCTGGCGCACCAGCCCCATCTCCTCCCAGCGGCGACGGGCGTGCACGACATGGGTCTGCACCAGCATGGCGATGAAGTCGCGGAACGGCATCTGGTCGGCGTCGCCCAGGCAGTCCATGACCTCGGCCAGGATGCCCTGGCGCTGGGCGGCGACGAAGGCCTCGACGCCCAGCGCCTCGACGCCCTTGATCAGCACGCTGCGCACCATCTTCACCGCCGAGGCGCTGCCGGGCCTGGTTCCCAGAAGCTTGGCATCGAAGCCGGCCCGGTTCATCCAGTCCACGATCGGCGCGGCATCCTCGCCGGCGACCAGCATCGGCGCCTTGATGCCCTGCTTGAAGAAGCCGCCCATGACGGCGACGTCGATATAGCGGCCGCCGGCCGCCTCCACGGGGGCGCGGTCCTCATCGGACATGCGGCCCGTCACCGTGCAGAGATCGAGGAAATGCGCGCCCTTCTTGAGGAGCGGCGCGGCGGACTGCGCGGCCTCCAGCGCATGTTCGCCCTGGACGGCGCAGATCACGAGGTCGGCCTCGCCCAGCGCCTGGGTGTAGTTGCCCTCGATGGCGATATCGAGCCGGCGCGCCTCCTGGCCGAGCGCGATGCCACGGGCGTCGCGGTCGAGCGCGGTATCGATGGCGATGATGCGGCGTGGCGCGTTGTCGCCGGCGCGCGGCTGGCCGCGCCATCCACCCTCGACACACAGGCCGCGTGCGATCGCCGATCCCGCCTCACCAAAGCCCAGCAGCGCGATCACGCGCGGAGACAGCGACATGCGTGTTCTCTCATTGTGCGTCTAGGATGATGTCAGGAGGCGGGCGCTTCGCCGTCCTCGGCCTTGCGCGCCGCTCCTGGAAGCTTGGCCGTGTCGCGCGAACTGGCAATGCGGAGCTTCGGTCGCACCACGGCCAGCTCGTGCGCGGCATGCCGCTCGCCCACGGCGGCATAGAGCTGTTTGCCGGCCTCGATGATGCTCACGCCGGCGAAGCGGCCGAGCCAGCGCTGGCCAAAGCGCTCGACCGCCGGCGCCATGCGCAGAGCAAGCCGCGAATGGGTTGGCGGCATGTAGAGTGCGCGGGACTGGCGGAGCGGGGCGAACATGTTGGCGCGTAGCAGACTCGCGACCTGGCCGGCCGAGTAGGGATGGCCCTGATAGAAGGGCGAGCGGTCGATCTGCGACCACAGGCCGGCGCGGGTCGGCGCCACCGTCACCAGGCGGCCGCCGTCGGCCAGGACACGCCAGATCTCGCGCAGCAAGGGCCGGACATGCTCCGTGCATTCGACGGCATGGACCATCAGCACGCGGTCGACCGACCGGTCCGGCAGCGGCAGGTCCATCTCGTCGACCAGTGCCGTGAGATTGCCGCCTTCCCGCGGCCAGCGGGTCACCCCTTGCTGGGCAGGCATGAAGGCCAGGGTCCGTCCGGCTTCCTCCATGAAGGGCCGCATGAAGGGCGTCGCGTAGCCCAGGCCCAGCACGGTCTCGCCGCGCACGTTCGGCCAGACCTCGCGCAGCCGGGCGCGCAGCAGCCGCACCGTCATCTGGCCGAGCGTGGTGCCGTAGAAGTCGTTGAGATCGAGGACGTCCGTCCACATATGATAATATTAGCAGAAAGCGCGCTGGAGCCGAATCCCGGGCCCCGTGGCGGGCACAAGGGAGGTTTGCTAGCCTTGCATCATGAGCAGCACCCTAGAAATCGTCCGTATCCCGGTCCTGAACGACAATTACGTGTGGCTGGTACGTGAGCCGCAGAGTGGCTGCGTCGGCGTCGTCGACCCCGCCGTGGCCGGCCCCGTGCTGGCCGAGGCCGAAAAACGACGCTGGAAGATCACCCACATCCTCAATACCCACCATCATGGCGACCATGTCGGCGGCAACCGGGAGATCAAGGAAGTCACCGGCTGCACCATTGTCGGCCCTCGACGCGACCGGGCGCGCATCCCCGGCATCGATATCGAGGTCGATGACGGCGATCGCTACCGCTTCGGCGAGGCGGAAGCCGAGGTCTTCTTCGTCCCGGGCCATACCAGCGGTCACATCGCCTACGCCTTCCGCGAACAGAAGGCGCTGTTCTGCGGCGATACCCTCTTCGCCCTGGGCTGCGGTCGCCTGTTCGAAGGCACCCCGCAGCAGATGTGGACCTCGCTCAGCCGGCTGCGCGCTCTGCCCGACGACATGAAGGTCTATTGCGCCCACGAGTACACGCAGTCGAATGCCCGCTTCGCGGTGACGGTGGAAAGTGACAACAAGCGCCTGCTCGAGCGCTCCGCCGCTATCGATGCGGCGCGGGCGCGGGGCGAAGCGACCGTGCCGTCTCTGCTCGGCGAGGAGAAGGCCACCAATCCCTTCCTGCGTGCCGACGTGCCGTCGGTGCAGAGCGCCGTCGGGCTGCCGGGCGGCGATCCCGTGGCGGTGTTCGCGGAGGTCCGCCATCGCAAGGATGTCTTCTAGCGCTGCATGAGATTCTAGCGCCGAACCAGGCATGCCCAGGCGCTGACGGCAAGCACGGTCGCCAGCGCCGCGTAGAGTGGCGTCTGCGGCACGTTGAGGAACAACCACGGTGCCGACAGCGGCCCGATGGCGGCGCCGAAATCGCGCCACGTCGAATAGCTCGCCTGTGACGACAGCACGCTCGCCCGCCCGCGCTCGAGCACCAGCACAGGGATCAGCGTGTTGAACATGCCGCGTGTCGCGACGACCATCAGGGCTCCTATCAGCTCGTGATCGAGCGCGATCAGCGCGAAGCCCGCGACCAGCAGGGTGGCGTTGACGACGGAGATGCGGCGGGCACCGAAGTGATCGCCGATCCAGCCGCCGAGCGGCCCTGTGGTGATCTCCACCAGCCAGCGCAGGGCCAGCAGCAGGGCCGTCGCGATGACCGGCGCGGTCCAGGTGATCGTGTCCTTCATCAGGAAGGCCAGCGTCACGAGAAAGACGCCGTCGCTGGCGAATCCCAGCACGAAACCCCAGGTCTCGAGCCGATGCGGGATGGGCAGGCGGAAGTGCTTGTGCTCGGCCGGAACGTGCGGCAGGCGCGGCAGCAGCAGGGCGGCGGCCAGCGATGCCAGCGTCAGCGCACCGAAGATCAGGAACACCGATCGGGCGCCGACATGGACGGCGATCCAGGCACCGCCTACCAGCGACACCGCCTGCACCATGCCGATCGCGGCGCGGCTGGCGCCGACGCGCTTGCCGGCATTGGCGCGGTCGCTCACGGCATAGGCCAGGGTCGAGAGGTTCAGCGCGGCGTAGGAGACGCCCCACAGGATGCGTGCGCCGACCTGTACCGCCTCGGTCCCGGCCAGGCCGTACAGGGCAGTGGAGACGGCGGCGCCAAGGGCCGCGGCGACCATCAGAGCGTGCGGTCCCACGCGGTCGCCGAGGGCAGCCACACCGGAATTGGCGGCCAAGCGGATCCAGCGGTTGAGCGACAACAGCACGCCCACCATGGCGAGGCTGATGCCGAACTCGTCGTGATAGAGCGGCAGCACGGCATAGAGCAGCGTGTCGCCGATCATGGCGATGGCGATGACCAGACCCGGCAGCGCCATGCCAACCGGCATGGCGCCCGAAGGCAGGGAGGCGCGCACGCCCCTACTGGGCGCGCTCGACCAGCGCCTCGCGCAGGGCTGCAGCGCAGAGCGACGTGCCGCGTCGAGCGCCGTGCAGCAGCATGGGCGAACTGAGGAAGCCGTGCAGCATGCCGCCGAACTCCACGAGGTCGGCCTGCGTGCCTTCCTGATGCAGCCGGAAGGCGTAGGCCCGGCCTTCATCGCGCAGCGGGTCGTAGCCGGCCGTGACGACCAGCGCCGGCGGCAGTCCGGCCAGCGACGTGGCGCGCAGCGGGGAGACGCGCCAGTCGTCGCGCGTGGCGCGATCCGGCGTGTAGTGGTCGAAGAACCATTCCATCGCCGCCGCATTCAGGCCGAAGCCATCCTCGTATTTCCGGTAGGAGTCAGTCCGCGCCAGGGCGTCCGTCACCGGATAGGCGAGCAGTTGCAGGCGCAGCCGCGGGCCGCCCTGGTCGCGCGCCCAGATCGACGCGGCTGCGGCAAGGTTGCCGCCGGCGCTGTCGCCTCCGATCGCGAGCTTGTTCGCATCGATCCCGACCGAGGCGCCGTTGGCGGCCACCCAGGCGAGCGCCGCAACGACATCGTCGAAGGCTCCCGGGAAGCGCGCCTCCGGCGCTAGCCGGTAGTCGATCGCGAGGACCGCGATGCCCGCCTCGAGCGCGAACTGCGCGCAGAGCACGTCATGGCTGTCGAGATTGCCGAATACCCAGCCGCCGCCATGGGCGTAGACCAGCGCCGGCAGCAACGCGTCCGCCGGTGCCGCGGCGGGCCGATAGAGCCGTACCGGCACGTCGCCCGCCGGGCCGGGAATCGTCCGATCGACCACCGAAACGCCGGCCGGACGCGGTCCCTGTGCCGCCGGGCGCAGCGACAGGTACAGCTCGCGCGCCGCGGCAGGCGTCAGCGTGTGCCAGGCTGGCCGATTGGCCGCGGCCATCAGGTCGATCAGTCGCTGCGATTCGGGATCGAGTGCCATTCCTCCAACTCCATTGCGCGAGAAACAACGCATTCTAGCAGCCTGCGCCCCTGTTTCGTCACGACACGAATGCTAAGGTGAGCCATGACATTCGAACCGGACCCTGGCACTCCGTCTGCTGTCGCTCCGTCGTGGTGGCGCAGGACGTGGGATCGCGTGCGGACGTACCGCCCGAGGGCGTCCGGCGGCGGCGCTGCGCCGAGCCGCGGACGGCGGGCCCTGAGCTGGGCCTGGTGGTTCCTGCTTGCTGCGGCGTTGCTCTACTATCCGGTGGGCGCGCTGGTCATCCAGAACATCGACGACGATCCGCAGTTCGCGCCGGCCGGCATCGCGCCTGGCGAAAGTCGCGCGGTCGCCGCCACGGCTCAGCTCATAACGCGAGAGGTCGACGTCCATACCTGGACGCCCATGATGCCCTTCTTCATGCCGTCGGGCCTGCTCGACAACATGCCGAACTTCCAGCGCGGCGTGATGGCGGCGCTGGGGCGCTTCACCACCGAGCTGATGGACCAACTCGGGCGTGTCCGCGGCTCGAGTCAGACGGATCGCGACCTCGAGCAGGCGCGCGGCTTCCTGAACGAACAGCCGAACATCTGGATCTGGCAGCCCAGCGTTTCGCTGATGCCGTCCGCCACGTCGGCGCAGAAATACCGGGCGGGCCGCGACCGCCTGCAGTCCTACAACCGGCGGCTGGCGGCCGGGCAGGCGGTGTTCGAGCGTCGCGCCGACAACCTGCAGGCGCTGATCGACCGTATCGCCAATGACGAAGGTTCCGATTCCGCGGTCATCAACCAGCACATCGTCGAGATGTCGGGCGATCTGTTCGACCTGCGCGCCGACGACATCTTCTACTTCAACAAGGGCCGTCTCTACGCCAACTACATCCTGCTGCGCGAACTCGGCCTCGACTTCGAGAACGTCATCCGCGAACGCGGCCTCACCAACAGCTGGAATGCCATGGTCGAGACCTTCCGGGTTGCCGCCGCACTCGATCCGTGGGTCGTGTGGAACGGCTACCCGGACGGATTCCTCATTCCCAACCATCTGACGGCGCAGGGCTTCTACCTGCTGCGTGCGCGCACCCAGCTGAGCGAAATCAGCAACATCCTGCTCAAATAGGCCGCCGCGTGGAGATCTATCTGCCCATCGCCGAGCTGTCGATGAACGTGTTCGTGCTGCTGGGCCTGGGCGCGGCGGCGGGTCTGCTCGCCGGGATGTTCGGCGTGGGCGGCGGCTTTCTCGCGACGCCGCTGCTGATCTTCGTCGGCATCCCGCCAGCGGTGGCGGTGGCCAGCCAGGCCAACCAGGTGATCGCCAACTCGATATCGTCTCTGCAGGTCCAGTTTCGCCGCGGCAATGTTGACCTGCGCATGGGCCTGATCCTCCTGCTGGGCGGCATGTTCGGCTCGACGGCAGGCGTGTCGCTGTTCACGTACCTGAAGCGCATCGGCCAGATCGACTTCGTCATCGCCGTGCTCTACGTCGTCATGCTGTCGGCGATCGGCGT
>QFCS01004841.1_pt1 | contig 24032 bp, 27 predicted proteins | sample 3576561 | NCBI WGS metagenome assembly QFCS01 | reverse complement strand
TACTTGGCGGCGACGCCTTCCCACGGATCGCTTTCGAGCTGCTTCATGCCGAGGCTGATGCGCTGCGTGTCGCGATTGATGCGGATGATCTGCACCTTGACCGTGTCACCGATGTTGATGACTTCGCTCGGGTGGTTGACGCGCTTGTAGCTCATGTCGGTGACATGGAGCAGGCCGTCGATACCGCCGAGGTCGACGAACGCACCATAATCGGTGATGTTCTTGACCGCGCCTTCGATGATCTGGCCTTCTTCGAGGTTCTGGATCAGGCCCGAACGCTGTTCGGCGCGCGTTTCTTCGAGGATCGCACGGCGCGAGACGACGATATTGCCGCGGCGGCGATCCATCTTGAGGATCTGGAACGGCTGCGGAAGGTCCATGAGCGGGCCGACGTCGCGCACGGGGCGGATATCGACTTGGCTGCCGGGAAGGAATGCCACGGCGCCGCCGAGGTCGACGGTGAAGCCGCCCTTGACGCGGCCGAAGATGACGCCTTCGACGCGGGCTTCCTTGTTGAATTCTTCTTCCAGGCGGTCCCAGGCGGCTTCGCGGCGAGCGCGGTCGCGCGACAGCATGGTTTCGCCATTGGCGTTTTCGACGCGGTCGACATAGACTTCGACTTCGTCGCCGACGTTCAGGTCGGCCTTCTGGCCGGGCATCGCGAATTCGCGAAGCGGCACGCGGCCTTCGCTCTTCAGACCGATGTCGATCACTGCCAGGTCATTTTCGATCGCGGTCACGGTGCCCTTGACGACGCGGCCTTCAAAGCCGCCATCAGCACCACCCAGCGATTCGTCGAGCATCGCGGCGAAATCGTCGCGCGACGGAAAAGCCGTAGAGGCCATATGGGTTCTTCCTTACTTCATTTGTTCCGGCCAAGCGGTTGGTTCCGCTGGTCTTGTGGCCGATCCGTCCTGCCCGCCGGATGCAAAGCAGAACATCCTCGGGACCGGTTGGCGGCAGAAGCACGGGCAAAGCAAAAACGGCGCGACGGGAATAACCCATCACGCCCGACGCTCGATATGGAGCGGCGGTTCGTCCGTGCCTCGACCGGCCACAAGGCCCGTCGGACGGCGCGCGTATAGTCGCGAACGCGGCTTTCGGCAAGGCGAAAAGCCCTATCGGCCGCGGGCCCCTATCAGCCGCGCGCCTTTGTCCGATCCGTGACGAAGGCGATGGCGGCGGCGATCGCGGCATCGCGGTCCATCGCCGAGGTGTCGAGCAGCATCGCATCGTCGGCACGGAGCAAGGGGGCGTCGGCACGGCCCGTGTCGCGGGCATCGCGAGCGCGAACATCGGCGAGCACCGCGTCATAGCCGATCTCGACCCCGCGCCCCAGCATTTCGGCATGCCGCCGGCGGGCGCGTTCCTCGGCACTCGCCGTGACGAACAGCTTGGCGTCGGCGTGCGGCGCAATCACGGTGCCGATATCGCGCCCGTCGAGCACGGCGCCGCCGGGCTGGTTGGCGAAATCGACCTGCCGCTGGAACAGCGCCTTGCGCACCGCGGGATGCACCGATGCGCGGCTGGCCAAGCTGCCCGTGCTTTCGTACCGAAGCGCGGGATCGTCGAGCAAAGCGTCGGGAAAATCGCAGGCGGCGAGGGCGTCGGCCGCCTTGTCCGGATCGCCATGATTGAGCTGCGTCTGATAGCCCACAGCGCGATAGAGCAACCCGGTATCGAGCACGGGGAGGCCAAAATGCTCGGCAAGCGCCTTGGCGATAGTGCCCTTGCCCGACGCAGTAGGGCCGTCGACCGCGATGATCATGCCTGCAATCCGTCCAGCAGTGCCTCGAAATTGGGAAAACTCGTTGCGACCGGTGCCATATCGTCGATCGTCACGGGCGCCTTGCTGACAAGGCCCGCAATCGCGAAGCTCATGCAGATGCGGTGGTCGAGGTGGCCGGCGACGGTCGCGCCGCCGGGCAGCGGGCCGCCGCCGGTGCCGTGGATGACGAGGCCGTCTTCGCTCTCCTCGACGCGCGCGCCGATCGCGGCGAGACCCGCCGCCATGACCGACAGCCGGTCGCTTTCCTTGACGCGCAGCTCGTCGAGGCCGGTGGTCACCGTCGTCCCCTCGGCCAACGCGGCGGCGACGAAGAGGATCGGATATTCGTCGATCATGCTCGGCGCGATGGCCGGATCGACGGCGATGCCGCGAAGCAGGCTGTGACGGACGCGCAGGTCGGCGACGGGCTCGCCGCCGACTTCGCGGGGATCGAGCAGTTCGATATCCCCGCCCATCGCCTGCAGCACCTCGACAAGTCCGGCGCGGGTCGGATTGAGGCCGACGTTGGCAATGGTGACGTCCGATCCGGGAACGAGGAGCGCCGCGACAATGAAGAAGGCGGCCGACGAGGGGTCGCCGGGCACGACGATTGTCTGCGGCTGCAACTCGGCTTCGCCCATCACCGAAATCCAGCGGGTGCCATCGGGCTCCACTTCGACGTCCAGCGTGGCGCCGAAGCCCTTGAGCATCCGTTCGCTATGGTCGCGCGTCGGCACGGGTTCGATCACGGTGGTGATTCCCGGCGTATTGAGGCCGGCGAGCAGGATCGCCGACTTGACCTGCGCCGAGGCAACCGGAGAGCGATATTCGATCGGCACCGCGGGCGCGAGGCCGCGCACCATCAAAGGGAGGCGGCCGCCCGGCGAGGCCGTTATGTCGGCGCCCATCTGCGACAACGGATCGATGACGCGCCCCATCGGGCGGCCCGACAGGCTGGCATCGCCGGTAAAGGTCGTCGTGATCGGGTGGCTGGAAACAAGGCCCATAAGCAAGCGGGTCGATGTGCCGCTGTTCCCCATGTCGAGCGCTTCGCGCGGCTGGAGCAGGCCGCCGACGCCGACGCCGTCGATCACCCATTCGCCGTCGCCGGTGCGGTCGATGCTCGCCCCCATCGCGCGCATGGCCGCGGCCGTCGCGAGGACATCATGCCCCTCGAGCAGCCCGGTCACGCGGCTGGTGCCGACCGCGAGCGCCGACAACATCAAGGCGCGATGCGAAATGCTCTTGTCGCCGGGAATCGCGATCCTACCTTTAAGCGGAGCGGACGCGGCGAAGCTGCGGGGGCGGGCAGTCTGGTCAGTCATGGCGTGCGGCTTTTGACAGCGGGCCGACAATCTGGCAAGGCGCACGCCGATTTGACGGATCGCCGGCCCGGCGCCCATCTTTTTCCGAAATATCAACCGATTTCCAAAAGGTTACGAGGCTTATATGGTAAAGGCTGAATGGGGCACGAAGCGTAGCTGCCCGAAATGTGCCACCCGATTCTATGATTTGACCAAGGATGATCCGGTCAGCTGCATCAATTGCGGCTATTCCTGGATTCCGGAATCGGTGCTGAAATCGAAGCAGCCGATGCCCTTCGAGGAAGTCGAGAAGCCGACCAAGGTCAAGGAAGAGGCGATCGACGAGGATCTGGATTTGGACGTCGATGTCGATGAAGACAGCGATTCGCCGGATAACGATGTCGATCTGGGCGGCGATGACGATCTGGGCGTCGCCACCGGCGACGACGAAGACGACGAAAGCTGATTTTTCGGCGAGGGGCCAAAAAAGCGTCGCGGAGATGCATTTGGCCCCTTGCATCGAACGCAGGCGCTGCTAAAGGCGGCGTCCCGGTCGCACCACCCAGGGCGGCCAGACGAAATGGCACGGGGCCTTAGCTCAGCTGGGAGAGCGCTACAATGGCATTGTAGAGGTCAGCGGTTCGATCCCGCTAGGCTCCACCATTTCCTCGAAAACAAGAGGTCCGACGCACCAGCGTTCGGGCCTTTTTCTTTGCCGTGCCGGTTGGTGCGGCGCGTCAGAGCGCCATTTCTTCCTTTGCGAACACGGGTTCGAAGCCGATCGGGTCGGCCAGGCTGATCCGGTCGAGGATCGCGGCGGTATCGTCGCGCACCTTCAGCATCAGCGTGCGCATCCGGCATTCGGCTTCGGGCAGGCAATTCTTGCAGGTTTCGTGCGCGTTGCGGCTGGCGCACGGCACAAGTGCGAGCGATCCGCGCGTCAGGCGCACAAGATCGCCATAGCTGATGTCGACCGGCGGCAGCGCGAGCTGATAGCCGCCGTCGCGTCCGCGCTGCGAGATGAGCAGCCCTTCGCGCGCCATTTCGGACAGGATGACGGTCAGGAATTTGGGCGGGATATTCTGCGCCTCGGCAATGTCCGCGAGTTGGACCTGACCCTTGCCCCAATGATCGGCAAGATGCTGAAAGGCACGTATCGTGTAGCGGGTCTTCTGCGAGAGCATGGCGCGCTGTCTGATCCACTTTGCCGATAATTTCAACCTCCCGACATGACAATTATCGTCTCGGCGCCAGCCCCATTGATTGAAATCACAGCGCGGCGTAGTTTCGCGGCGATAAGCGGGGTCGCGATCACAGGTTTTGGCACGGGTTTTTTGGAGCCGCATATGAAGCGAATCATGTTGGTCCCCGCCTGGGCCGCCGTCACCCTGCTGGCGGCGGCGCCCGCGCAGGCACAGTTCGGCGGGCTGCTGCGCAAGGTCACGACGCCGACCCCGACGCCCAGCCCCAGCGAAGAGGGCAATGGTGGCTGCCCCAAGGGCAAGAAGGGCAGCAGCGTCGGGCGCGGCATCCTGGGCGGCGTGATCCGCGACGCGGTCGGCGACGCCGCGAGCAAGGCCGGGGTGTATAGCTATGTGCCGATCTCGGAAGTCAGCGGCACGTTGACCGACGCGATCGCCTGCCGCCTTGATCCCGGCGAGCAGGTGCAGGCCGCCGCGGCGACCGAAGAGGTCACGCGCGGCGAGGAAGTCGGCGCGACATCGAACTGGACCAGCGCGACGCGCGAAAATGTCAGCGGGTCGTCGACGGTAGCCTCGATCAATACCGAGAGCGGTGGCCGGCGCTGCATGAACGTCACCGACTTTATCATCGTCGAGGGCGAGGAGACCAAGGTTACCAAGCGCATGTGCAAGGAACCCGGCCAGGCGCGCTACGTGGTTGCCGAAGCATGAAGCGATTTGGACGGCTTGCATTGGGATTTGCGGGGCTGGCGACGCTCGGCGCGACGCCGGCGATGGATCCGGTGAACCCGACCTGCCCGCTCAATCCGGGCTGGTCGACGAACCCAAAAATGGAATTCACCTATTTCGAACAGGATGGGATTGGCGTCATCAAGGGCGAGGGACGGATCGACAAGGACCTCGTGCCGCGGCTGAAGGCGGTGTTGGCGAAGCACCCGGATTTTTACGAATTGTGGTTGAGTTCTCCCGGGGGCGACGCGCGTGCGGGCAATGAGGCCGGGCGATTGCTGCGCGACACGCTTGATGTGCGGACGCGCATTCCGTCCGGATGGGCCTGTTACAGCGCCTGCAACTTCCTGTTCATGGCCGGCAAGAACCGGACGATCGATCCTGGCGGTCAGTTTATGGTCCACATGTTCACGCGAACTGGCGACCGCGACTCGATCGACATGAGCGTGGCGATGGGCACCGACGCGACGACGGAACTGATCGGCGAAATCGAGCAGGATGCGGCGATGCTGGCCAGCGAGGACAATGATTTCCTGATCCGGATGGGCGTGTCACGAAAATTGCTGACCGACATCATGTACCGGCAAAAGGCCGTTGCGGGCTCCGGGGCCGACAGATCGACGCGCCGCTGCCTTACGATTGCCGAGGCCATCCAGTACGGGGTGATGAGCGAACCGGAGTGATCGCGAACGAGGCGGCGGGCACAGGTTGCAAACAGCAACGAATGACGTAGACTGGCCGCCGATATAAAGGAGAGGCTGCCATGACCGACATGACGCACGATCACGCGTCCTTCCGTTCCATGATCGACGGCACACAGGAAGATTGGGATATCATCGCGCGCGAGCAGAAGGAATTCGCGCCGCAGAACGGCAAGCGCATCCTCGATCATCTGAAATTGCTCGGCGGCGATTATGGCGGCTTTCCCGTCGACCGGCTCGAGCATTGCTTGCAGACCGCGACGCGCGCGCACCGCGATGGGCGCGACGAGGAATATGTCGTGATGGCGCTGCTCCACGACATCGGCGACACGCTGGGCGCATTCAACCATCCCGACGTCGCGGCGGCGATCCTCAAGCCCTTCCTGTCAGAAGAAAATCTGTGGATCGTCCAGCATCACGGCATTTTCCAGGGCCATTATTTCTTCCACTATCTCGGCCTCGACCGCGACATGCGCGACCAGTTCAAGGACCATCCCTATTACGCGGCGTGCGCCGAATTCTGCGAGAAATATGACGCGCCGGCGTTCGACCCCGACTATGAAAGCGAACCGCTGGAATTCTTCGAGCCTATGGTGATGCGGCTCTGCTCCTATCCGCGCACGAGCATCTACAAGAAGATTATGGTCGAAGAAGCGGCGGAGTAGGCCGCAGCGTTCATGGGTGATCCCCGGCGATGGCCGGGGTCAGAAGGCGCGCAAAGGGGACCCCGCCTTTCGCCGGGGATCACTAGAGTAGCTTATTTGCCCTTGAACTCGGTCTTGCGCTTCTGAAGGAAGGCCGCGATGCCCTCGGCGGCATCGGCGCTGTTGCCGGCCAGATACTGGCCCATCGCCTCGGCATCGAGCGTGTCGGCATAGCTTTGCGTCAAGCCGCCGCGCAGCACCTTGCGCATCGTGCCAAGCGCGACCGTCGGGCCGCTGGCCAGGCGCTTCGCGAGCGCTTCTGCTTCGGCCATCAGCGCGTCATCCTCGACCGCCTTGTAAATGAGCCCCCAATCAGCGGCCTGTTCGGCCGAGATTTTTTCGCCGAGCATCATCATCTGCGTGGCGCGGGGCAGGCCGACGAGCCGCGGCAGCAGCCACGACGAGCCGCCGTCGGGGACGAGGCCGATATTGACGAAAGCCTGGAGGAAATAGGCGCTTTTGCCAGCAATCGCGAAATCGCCGGACAGCGCAAAGCTGCATCCGACCCCTGCGGCGGGGCCGTTGACCGCGGTCACGACCGGAATGTCGAGATTGGCGAGCGCGAGCAGCATCGGGTTATAATGGTTGCGCAGCGCCTTGCGACTGTTCGCGCCGCCGCCGACAGCGGTCGCGCTGCGATCGCCCGCCAGATCCGCGCCGGAACAGAAACCGCGGCCCTCACCGGTAATCAGCAGCGCACGCGCGCCAAGGACGCCCATCCAGTCGAGCGCGGCACGGATGTCATCCGCCATCGCGGGCGGCATCGAATTGAGCCGTTCGGGACGGTTGAGCGTGATCTTCGCGACATTGTCGCTGCACGCGAGCTTGATCGTGTCAAAGGTCGGGATGTCGGTCATGGGGAAGAATCCTCTCGCGGTCTTTACCTTTACGTTCACGTAAAGGTGTGACCGATTCGAAGGATGAGTGCAAGGGGGCGTTGCACGGTAGCGACAGTGCGCTCGGGCCGCGATGCCCCCCGCCGGTTTGACATCGCGTCGGCAATCGCACACCGGAACAGATGATAACTGGGGTGATTTGACCGGGGGGAGGGCGACTGTGAATCTGGAGCCATATCGCAGACATCGCCGAATTTTGACCGCCAGCCTCGTCGGCACCGCGGTCGAATTTTATGATTTTTATATCTACGGCACCGCCGCTGCGCTGGTCTTCGGGCCGCTCTTCTTTCCTTCGGAATCGCCGTCGGCGCAGCTGATGCTCAGCTTCATGAGCTTCGGTCTCGCCTTTTTCGCGCGGCCGGTCGGCGCCGTCGTGTTCGGCCATTTCGGCGATCGGATCGGGCGGAAGTCGACGCTCGTCGCCTCGCTGATGCTGATGGGGGCCTCGACGCTGCTTATCGCCTTTCTGCCGACCTATGCGATGGTCGGCTGGGTCGCGCCGTTGCTGCTGTGCATCCTGCGTTTCGGTCAGGGCTTCGGGCTGGGCGGCGAGTGGGGTGGTGCGGCGCTGCTCGCGGTCGAAAATGCGCCGCCCGGATGGCAGTCACGCTTCGGCATGTTCCCGCAGCTCGGCGCGCCGGTCGGGTTCATCGCCGCCAACGGACTGTTCCTGTTGCTGGGCCTTTGGCTGAGCGATGCCGATTTTGCGGCGTGGGGCTGGCGTATCCCCTTTCTTGTTTCCGCCGTGCTCGTCGGCCTTGGCCTGTGGGTGCGGCTAAAGATCGGTGAGACGCCGGCCTTTTCGGAGGCGCTGGAGCGCGACGCGCCCGTCGGCGTGCCGATCGGCGAGTTGTTGCGCGGCCACTTCGTCGCGACGCTTGCCGGCACCTTCGCGGTCGTCGCCTGTTTCGCGATCTTCTATCTCGCGACCAGCTTCGCCCTCGCGCACGGCACCACCACGCTCGGCTATCCGAAGGAGGAGTTTCTGCTCATCCAGCTCGCTGCGATCCTGTTCATGGCGGGCGGCATTATCTTTGCGGGCTATGCCAGCGATGCGTCGAGTGCGCAGCGCGTGCTGCGCTGGGGCTGCGGCGCGACGATGCTCGTCGGTTTGCTGTTCGGTCCGGCGCTGGCCTCGGACAGCTGGCTGACGATCTTCGCAGGTCTCGCCGCATCGCTGTTCGTCATGGGCCTCGTCTACGGCCCGCTCGGAAGCTGGCTGACCGGCCTGTTCCCCGTGCGCATCCGCTACACCGGCGCGTCGGTCGCCTTCAATGTCGGCGGCATATTGGGCGGCGCCGCCGCGCCGATCGCGGCGCAGGCGCTCGGTGACTGGCGCGGAACGGAGGTCGTCGGCCTCTATCTGGCGCTCGCCGGACTGGTCAGCTTTTGCGGCCTGGCCTTGGTGACAAAAATTGAACGCGGTGACGCGTGAGGCGCAATGTCATTGCCGCGTCATCATTGAATCTCTAACAAACGGATAGTCTCCCACCACCGCGAGATCTGCCCATGTCCTTGATCGCCCGCCGTTCTTTCATCGCCTCATGGCCGGTCATCGCCGGCCTCATGCTGCCCGGCTCCGCCGCGGCACTGGCGCCAACGGTCTTCGCCGCACCGATCAGGCTGCTGGGCAATCGTGTCTGGCTCGATGTGTCGGTGGAAGGCTTGCCCCCCGAACCGTTCATTCTCGACACCGGTACCACCGAAAGCCTGATTTCGGATAGCTGGGCGAACTCTGTCAAGCTGCGCGAACGCGGCGCGAGCATTATCGGCGGCCTGGGCGGGGTAGAGCGGACGTCGGTCCTGCGCGTCGAGGATGTGGTGATCGGCGGCACCTTTCGCATTCCCTATATGGAATTTCACGGCACCAAGTCGGTCGTCGATTCGCGCACCCGGGGATTGATTGGCGCGCCGCTGTTTACCGATACGGACAGCGATCTTGATTTCGTCGCGAACCAGTGGCGCATCTATCCCGATGGCCGTAGCGAGCGGCCTGGCATGTATCTGATACCGGAAAGCTATATGCCCCGCCGGGCGAGCTACGGTTTGACCACGCCTGTGCAGATCGGCGATTTTTCCGGGCGCTTCCTGATCGACACAGGCGCGCCCCGCAACATCCTGCTCGATGGCAAGGCGGCGCGCGACATCGGTTGGTGGGATAGCGAACGACCTTATGTTCCCGTGCGTGCAAGCGGCTTCGGCAAAGGAAGTCTGCGGACCCGGATGTTTCGGGCGGACAAGGTCCTTCTTCACAAATTCGCCTTTCCGCGGGCGCTGGTCACGCTTGCGGAGCCCGGCCCGCGGAACGGCAATTTCGATAATGTCGAGGGGTTGGTCGGGTTGGACATGATCCGGCATTTCCACCTGTCGACGGATCCGAAGCGCAAACAACTATGGATGGCGCCCAACGGACTCAATTTTGCAGGAACCGAGCGCTATCCGATGTCGGGGCTTTGGCTTGACCGCAAAGGTACGCGTATCGTGATCGAGGATGTCGGCAATGGCAGCCCGGCCAAGGACGCCGGGCTGCAACCGGGTGATACGCTTGTGGGGGTCGAATGGAATGCGATGTTGCGCCGACTGGGCGGCAAGCCCGGGGATCAAGTCGCGTTCGATTATGAACGCGACGGGAAGCGCGGTCACGCGCAGTTCAATCTGAAGCCCTATCTTTAGTCGGCACGGAGCAGCGTGAGCTTCGCTTTCCCGACCTTTCGCTCGGCTTCGATGGCGAAGCCGGCAACGTCGATGCTTTCCTTCTCGCCCGTTTCGATCGAGATCCAGCTATCAGCATCGACCCAGCCGAGCCGCGCCAGCTTGTCGAGCGCGACGCTGCCGGCACCCGTCGCATAGGGCGCATCGAGCAGCAGCAGATCGAAACTGCGCGGTGCCGGGCCAAGCGCGAGGACCGAACCGGCCCGTACCTCGGCGCGGGCGGTCGCGCCGAGCGCCCCCAGATTCTTGCGCAGGGCGTCGATTGCCTCGCGATCCTGCTCGCCGAACAGGCAATGCGCGGCGCCGCGCGACAAAGCCTCGATTCCCAGCGCGCCCGACCCCGCGAACAGGTCGGCGACATACAAGCCCTCGAAACTGCCGAGCCGGCTTGCAAGCATCGAGAAGAGCGTCTCGCGCGTGCGGTCGGCGGTCGGGCGGGTGGCATCATTCTTGGGCGCGATCAACTTGCGACCGCGCCATTCGCCGGAAATGACGCGCATCAGCCCATCCGCCGCCGGAACTGGAACAAGGCATCGCGTGGTACGACCTCGACCGCGCCGACATCGAGGCCGGCGAGCTCGAAAGCGCCATATCGCGTCCGGATCAGGCGGCTCACCTGCAGCCCCAGATGTTCGAGCACGCGGCGAACCTCGCGATTCTTGCCCTCGGTCAGCGTCAGCTCGATCCACTGGTTGCGTCCCGTCCGCCGTTCGAGATTGGCGTCGATCTTGCCATAGCGGACCCCGTCGATCTCGACCCCCTCGACCAGTTCCTCAAGCTGCGCCTGGCTGATGTCGCCAAACGCGCGGGCGCGATAGGTGCGCTCGACCCCGCTGGCAGGCAGTTCGAGCTGGCGCTTGAATTCGCCGTCATTGGTCAGCAACAGCAAGCCCTCGGTATTATAGTCGAGCCGCCCGACGGGCATCAGCCGTGGTAGCCCCTTGGGCAGCACGTCATAAATCGTCTTGCGTCCCTTGGGGTCGCGCGCCGCCGTCAGGCAGCCGACCGGCTTGTAGAAGCGATAGAGGCGCGTCGATACGGGCTTTGCGACCGGATTGCCGTCGACGGTCAAGCCCTCGAGCGATGAGAGCAGCGGCGCCGGTTGCACGATCACCGCGCCGTTCAGTGCAATGCGGCCTTCCTCGATCATTCGTTCGACATCGCGCCGTGACCCGACGCCGGCGCGCGCCAGGAGCTTGGTGATGCGCTGCGGCCCGTCCTCGCGCTCCTCTTCCTTGGGCGGAGCCTTGCGCGGCGGTTGTGCCGCGCGCGCGCTGCGGCGGCCGCGCGGAGCGTCGCCCTGCGGGGAAGCGGACGGGCGGGACGGCGAACGGGGTGGGCGGCGTGTCGTCATCGGAACGGATGCGGCTTTCATATCGTTATTCGGGAAAAGGGATGTTGTAATATGGCCACGCTCATAGCCGGAAAAGTGTCGCTTCGTCGATGGCAAGCAAAAGCAATCTTGCGAGGACGCGCACGCAGAGTCATGCGGCGGACGGAAGGTAGGTAAAATGCTCTTCGCGTCCCGCCCGTCCTGCTTCAAACGGCTGCTGATCGTCGAGGATGATCCGCTGGTCGCTTTCGACAATGAGCGGACCCTGAAGCATGGCGGCTATGACGTCGTCGCGACGGTCGATTCGGGCGAAGCGGCGGTCGCGATGCTGGCAGACAAGACGATCGATGCGCTGATCCTCGACCTCAAGCTCGCGGGGCACATGACGGGACGCGAGGTTGCGCGGCTCGCGCGCGACCGCGGCGTTGCCGTACTGCTGGTAACGGGGCAATGTCCCGAAGATGCGGGCGATATCGCGCTTGCCTGCCTGACCAAGCCGCACGGGGCGGCGGCGCTTCTCCACGCGGTTCGCGCTGTCGAGACGATGGTGTGCAAGCACAAGATGCCGCGCAAGGTGAGCGGGATGCAGACCTATTGGCGTCCCGAGGCCGCGTAACCGGCCCGCTGCCTCCACCGAACCGGCGGTTGAGTGCCGATGCGCGAGGAGGATCCCGTTGAAGATATTGCTTCCGCTGTTCAGCTTGGCTTTGGGGGCGGCCACCGCGCTCCTGTTCGGGCCATCCGATCGACCCTCCGCCGCCGTCGCGGCTTCGACGCCGCCCGCGGCGCCCGTGCTGGTCGAGTTGTTCACCAGCCAGGGTTGTTCCTCCTGTCCGCCCGCCGACCGGTTGCTCGAAAGACTGGATGCCGAAGGCGCCGTGGTCGCGGTCAGTCGCCCCGTTACCTACTGGGACCGGCTGGGATGGAAGGATACGCTCGCGCGCGCCGCGAATGATGCGCTTCAGGACCGCTATGCGCGGCGCGGGCTGCCGGGGGCGGGCGTTTACACCCCCGAAGCCGTCGTGCAGGGGGGCGCGGCCGCCGTCGGATCGGACGAGCGGGCGCTGCGCCGGATGATCGGCGCCGCTCCAAGCGACGCGGCGCTTCGCCTCGACGGCGGCCGTGTGGTCGCTTCGCGGTCCGCAGCGGGTGCCGAATTGCGCTTCCTGGCGATCGCGCACCGCGCCTCGGTCGACGTCGCCCGCGGCGAGAATGGCAACCGGAGGCTGGGTTATACCAATGTCGTGCTGGCCGAGGCGGCGGTTCCTTGCCCCGCAAGCGGCGCCTGCGCAGCTGCAATGCCCGCAGCGATCGCGGGCCAGCGCGGGGCCGACCGCTGGGCGGTGCTGTTGCAGGACCGTGCCGGCGGGCGCGTGCACGCCGTCCGCTGGATCGGGCGCCCCGCCAAATAGCTGCTTCCAATTTGGCCCTGTTGCTTTAGGCCGAACGGTTCGATGCGTCGCCGGTCGGCCGGGCGCGACAGGGAGGATCTATGCAGGCAGATATGGCGCCGCCGCCACCGCAAAGCTGGTGGGACAGCATCCGGCCCTATCTGGAACGCGCGCCGCTGGCGGCGCTGCTGCTCGGCATTTCGTCGGGATTTCCCTATGCGATGATCGGTGCGACGTTGACGACGCGACTGTCGCAGGACGGTTTCGAAAAATCGTCGATCACCGCCTTTTCGCTCGCCTTTCTCGTCTATAATTTCAAACCGCTGTGGGCCTGGATCGTCGATACGATCCGCCTTCCGGGGGCAGGGGTGGTCGGCCAACGGATCAGTTGGCTGATCCTGACGGCCATGCTCGTCATGCTGGCGGTCGGCAATCTCGCGCTGGTCGATCCGCAGCAGGTCGGCCAGTCCCCCGTGGGGCACCTCATGCAGCGGTTCGGGCTTGGCCATGAAGGCGAATTCGCCGCGCTGTTCGAAATGGCGGTCGGTGCGGTTCTCGTGGGTGCGGCGGGCGCGACGTTCGACATTGTGATAGACGCCTACCGGATCGAGATATTGAAGCCCGAACAACTCGGCGTCGGATCGGGCATGTCGCAATATGGCTGGCGGATCGGTTCGGCGGGCGCCGGTGCGCTCGCGCTCTATCTTGCCGCGCGGCAAGGATGGGAGGCGGCCTATCTGGCATGTGCGCTTTTTGCATTGCCGGCGGTCATTGCGGGCTTTTGGGTCGGCGAGCCCGAGCGGCACCGCGCGGCACTCTCGCGCGAAGGCAAGCCAGGACTTGTCGCGGGCATCGTCGGTCCCTTCCGCGAGTTTTTCAGCCGCCACGGCGCCTGGCTGGTGCTGCTGTTCATCCTGCTCCACAAGATCGGCGATACGCTCGCGAATCTGACGCTACGCCTGCTGCTCAACGATCTTGGCTTCAGCAATGACGAGATTGCGATCTACGACGTCGGTATCGGCTTCTGGGCCTATCTGATCGGCATTTTCATCGGCGGGATTCTCTACGCGCGGATGGGCATGAAGAAGTCGGTGCTGCTCAGCCTGATCCTGATGGCCGTGAGCAATTTCAGTTTCGCGCTGCTCGCGGCGGCCGGTCACAGCAATTGGGGGCTGGCAGGCGCGATCGGATTCGAAAATATTGCGAGCGGCATCGGCGGCGTCGTCGTCGTCGCCTATTTCTCGGCGCTCTGCGACCTGCGCTTCACCGCGGCGCATTATGCGCTGATCTCCTCCGCAGCGAGCATTGTCGGTCGGTTCCTGACCGGCACCACCGCGGGCGCGATGATGGACAATATGGGCAATGTGAACTTCTATCTGTTCACCGTCGCCGCGGCCCTGCCGGGTATTGTCCTGTTCTGGCTGATGATGCGCAGCGGGCTCGTTGACCAATCGGTCGGCACGGCGGGTACCCGGCATGCGCGCGAGGCGTCGGCCTAATCGGGCAATTCGCCGTTCGCGCGCAGCACCTCGCCCGCAAGGTAAAGCGAGCCGGCGATCAGGACGATCTCGGTCACAGGGTCTACGGCCAATCCGGCCAGCGCAGCCTCGACGGTATCGGCCGCGAGCGCTTCCGGCCCGAAGGCTGAGGCGCCATGATGCTCGTGCCCGGGCACCGGCACGACGGTGATCGAGGCGAGCTTGCCGGCGAGGGGATCGATCAACGCCGAGGGATGCTTGTTGGCGAGCATCCCGGTGACCAGATGGATGCGGCGCGCATCGCCCGCAAAATGCTGCGCGAGTTGATGCCCTGCATCGGCGTTGTGGGCGCCGTCGAGCCACACCGTCGTGGCGGGCGGGAGCAGCTTTGCGAGCGGTCCGCTCTCCAGTCGTTGCAACCGCGCCGGCCAGTAAGCCGCGGCGACGCCGCGCTCGATCGCGCCCGCATCGGGCTTCGGACCCGGCGCGAGATGGAGCATCCCAATCGCAAGCCCCGCGTTGCGCATCTGATGCCCGCCCGCCATGCGCGGGCGCAGCAAGGCGGGGAGTTCCCCGTCCATCGACCGCCAGCGAAAGGCGTCGCCGACGGCTTCGACCGACCAGGTTTCGCCCTCGACGAACGGGACCACGCCCGCCGCCTCGGCCCGGTCCGCGATTACCCGCGCCAGCGGCGGCGGATAGGCGAGCGTCGCCAGCGCGGCGCCGTGTTTGATGATGCCGGCCTTTTCCCACGCGATCCGTTCGGCGGGACGCGTCGGCGTGCCACCTTCGGGCGCAAGCAGAAAGGCCTCATGGTCGATACCGAGCGAGGCGATGCCGCACACCGCCGGGGCCGGGATGATATTGGTCGCATCGAGTCGTCCGCCCAGCCCGACCTCTATGATGCAATCGTCGGCGGGGATGCGCGAAAAGGCAAGGAAAGCCGCCGCCGTCGTCACCTCGAAAAAGCTTGCGTGCAGCCCCTCTGCGACGTCGAGGACTTCGCCAAGCAAGGCGGCGAGCGCCGCGTCGTCGATCAGGGTGCCCGCCAATCGGATGCGCTCGTTGAACCGAACAAGGTGCGGGCTGGTATAGGCGTGGACCCTGCGCCCCTGCGCCTCAAGTATCGCGCGCAGATAGGCGCAGGTCGATCCCTTGCCGTTGGTTCCCGCGACATGGAAGGTCCGCGGCAGCCGGTCCTGCGGATCGCCGAGGCGCGCGCACAGTTCGGCGATGCGTTCCAGCCCCAATATGTCGCGACCCGGCGACAACGCCGCGAGACGGTCGAGCTGCGCCTGAACGGCGGGATCGGAACTGTGCGCGTGGTCGGGCATGGATTCTCCCTCCGTCCGTCAGGAGGAGGGATCAAGCCGCCTTTTCGGGCGCGAGATAGCCGATCAGGCGGCCGAGCGTCGCGGGCAGCTCTTTGCGATGCACGACCATGTCGATCATCCCGTGATCGAGCAGATATTCGGCGCGCTGGAATCCTTCGGGCAGCTTTTCGCGGATCGTATTTTCGATCACGCGCTGGCCCGCAAAGCCGATCAGCGCATTGGGTTCGCTGATCTGTACATCGCCCAGCATCGCATAGCTTGCCGTCACGCCGCCCGTCGTCGGGTCGGTGAGCAGCACCACATAAGGCAGGCCCGCGCGGCGCAGCCGCTGGAGCGCAACCGTCGCGCGCGGCATCTGCATCAGCGACAGCGTGCCTTCCTGCATCCGCGCGCCGCCCGCGGCGGTGATCGCGATGTAGGGGACGCCGCGCTTGATCGCGGCCTCGACCCCGGCGACGAAGGCTTCGCCGACCGCCACGCCCATCGATCCGCCCATGAAAGCGAAATCCTGCACGCCGATCACGGCGCCCTGGCCCGAAATGCGGCCGAAGGCGTTCTGGTAGGCGTCGCGGTCGCCGGTCTGCGCGCGTGCGGCCTTGATGCGGTCGACATATTTCTTGGTGTCGCGGAACTTCAGCGGATCTTCGGGCGCCGCGGGGGCGGCGATCAACTCGTACAGGCGGCCGTCGAAAAGCTGCGCGAAGCGCTCTTTGGCGCCGATGCGGTCGTGATGGTCGCAGCGCGGACAGACGTTCAGATTGTCTTCCCACTCCTTGACGAACACCATCTGCTGACACTGGCGGCATTTGTGCCAGAGGTTGTCGGCGGTGTCGCGCTTGGCGGTGAAGGGCAGGGCGTTGCGAACGCGGTCGAGCCAGCTCATGCAGCGATCTCCTTTGCGCCGTGGATAGCATCGGCGAGCGAACGGGTGAAGGCCTCGACATGCGGCGCCGCGGCGTCGCCATGCTCGGCAATGATGTCTATGAAGGCCGATCCGACGACGACGCCGTCGGCAACCTTGGCGATGTCGGCCGCCTGCGCGGGGGTACGAACGCCGAAGCCGACCGCGACCGGCAGGTCGGTTGCGGCTTTCAGGCGCGCAACCGCATCCTCGATGCTCGCCTGTGCGGCCTGCTGCATCCCGGTGATCCCGGCAACCGAAACATAATAGAGGAAGCCGCCGGCGCCGTTCAGGACATCGGGCAGGCGCGCCGCGTCGGTCGTCGGCGTTGCGAGGCGGATCAGGTCGACCCCGGCAGCGCGCAAGGCGGGGCCGAGTTCGGGATCTTCCTCCGAGGGAATATCGACGCAGATGACGCCGTCGACCCCTGCTTTCGCGCATTCCGCGGCGAACCACTCAGACCCGCGAATCGTCATCGGATTGGCATAGCCCATCAACACGAGCGGCGTGTCGGGATGGCGCTGGCGGAAGGCCGTTGCGATGCCGAACAAGTCGGCGGTGGTCGTCCCCTTGGCGAGGCTGCGCAGGTTCGCAGCCTGGATCGCAGGGCCGTCGGCCATCGGATCGGTGAAGGGCATACCCAGTTCGATCACATCGGCGCCCCCTGCGACGAGCGCGTCGAGGTTCGCCGCGGTGTCGCCATCGCCGCCGGTGATGAAAGCGACGAGTGCGGGGCGCGGTTTGGCGAAGGCGGCGGCGAAGCGGGTCACAATTCCACCCCCAACGCTTCCGCTACCGTGAAGATGTCCTTGTCGCCGCGGCCCGAGCAGTTGACGATAATGATCTTGTCCTTGCCCAGCGTCGGCGCGATGCGTTCGGCGGCGGCGACCGCGTGCGCGCTTTCGAGCGCGGGGATGATGCCTTCGAGCTTGGTCAGCTTCTGGAAACTGGCGAGCGCCTCTTCGTCGGTGACGGGTTCGTAGCGCGCGCGGCCGATGTCGTGCAGCCAGCTATGCTCGGGGCCGATGCCGGGATAGTCGAGCCCCGCCGAGATGCTGTGCGCCTCGGTGATCTGGCCGTCTTCGTCCTGCAGCAGATAGGTCTTGTTGCCGTGGAGGATGCCGGGTTTGCCACCCGCAAGGCTGGCGGCGTGCTTGCCGCCCAATCCTTCGCCCGCGGCTTCGACGCCGACGATCTCGACGTCTGTGTCATCGAGGAAGGGATGGAACAGCCCGATGGCGTTCGACCCGCCGCCGACGGGGGCGATCAGCATGTCGGGCAGGCGCCCTTCGGCTTCGAGAATTTGCGCCTTCGCTTCATCGCCGATCACCGACTGGAAATCACGCACCAGTTCGGGATAGGGGTGCGGCCCCGCGACGGTGCCGATGATGTAGAAGGTGTCCTCGACATTCGCGACCCAGTGGCGCAGGGCCTCATTCATCGCATCTTTCAGCGTCTTCGCGCCGCTTTCGACCGCGACGACTTCGGCGCCGAGCAGCTTCATGCGGAAGACGTTCGGCTGCTGCCGCGCGACGTCGACCGCGCCCATGAAAATGGTGCAGGGCAGGCCGAAGAGCGCTGCAACGGTCGCGGTCGCGACGCCATGCTGGCCGGCGCCGGTTTCGGCGATGATCTTGGTCTTGCCCATCCGCTTGGCGAGCAGGATCTGACCGATGCAATTGTTGATCTTGTGCGCGCCGGTGTGGTTCAGATCCTCGCGCTTCAAATAGATCTTCGCGCCACCCAGATGGTTCGTCAGCCGCTCGGCAAACCACAGCGGGCTCGGGCGGCCGACATAATTTTTGAGCAGATAGTCAAACTCGGATTTGAAGGCGGGGTCGGCCTGCGCGGCGCGATAATGGCGTTCGAGGTCGAGGATCAGCGGCATCAGCGTTTCGGCGACATAGCGGCCGCCGAAGGCGCCGAAATGGCCGCGCGCGTCGGGCTGGGTGCGAAGGCTGTTGGGCAGGGTCGGTGCTTCGGTCATGGTCATATCCATCGGTTACGGGTGGGCGCGCACTTGAAGATCGGGTCTCAAGCGGTCAGCGCCATCGTTTTCCGATGCGCGTCATGAGGGACTGCGGTGTCAGCATCTGCCGACCGCTTTAAGGAAAGCGGCGATCTTGTCCATATCCTTGACGCCCGGTGCGCTTTCAACCCCCGACGACACATCGACGAGCGGCGCGCCGGTTTCGGCGATCGCCTGTGCGACATTGGCCGGGGTCAGTCCGCCTGCGACGCCCCAATCGATCGAGTGGCGATGCCCCTTGAGCAGCGACCAGTCAAAGCGGGCGCCGGTGCCGCCGGGCAACGCCGCTGCCGGCGCATCGAACAAGATGCGGTCGGCCGCACCTTCAAACTGCCGGACGCGTTCCAGCGTTCCGGCATCCTTCAGGCCGACCGCCTTCCAGACTTCGGCGGGAACGAGCCTTTTGACCGCGGCGAGCCATTGGGGTGTTTCATTGCCATGAAACTGGACGATGTCGGGGCGCACCGCGCTGAGCGCCTCGCCGGTCACCTGTTGCGAGGCATTCACGAGAAGGAGTGCGACCTTCACTCTCCCCCCGGCGCGCTGGCGAAGCGCGGCAGCGGTCTTCAGATCGACGTGGCGCGGACTCGGTTCATAGTGAACAAGGCCGATGTGCGTCGCGCCGAGCCGGATAGCGGCGTCAACCGTTTCGGGCGTAGAGACGCCGCAGATTTTGACAAGTGGGGGCATATTTTCCGGATTTCATAACTCTGTTCGCATCGAGCGAGGTCGAAATGTCCCTCGACCTTGGCTGTTTCGACGGGTGTCTCGACTTCGCTCGACACGAACGGCAACGGGAGGAATGTCTAGAGCGTCGCTTCGATCGCGCGCGCCGCGAGGTCGGGGTCCTGCGACTGGCTGATCGGTCGGCCGACGACGAGGATCGAGGCGCCGTCAGCCATCGCCTGCGCCGGGGTAACGATACGCTTCTGATCGCCGGCACGGCCGTCAGCAGGGCGCACCCCCGGTACGACGAAGAAGCCGCCGGGCCATGCCTTGCGCGCGGCCTTCACTTCCTGGCCCGAGCAGACGATGCCGTCGAGACCCGATTCGCGGGCCAGCGCGGCAAGGCGGACAACCTGGTCGTGCGGGGTGCCGCCGACGCCGATATCATCGAGATCGGGCGCGTCGAGGCTGGTGAGCACGGTAACGCCGACCACCTTGGTTGCGCTTCCCGCGACCGCCTTGGCCTCTTCCATCATCGCGCGGCCGCCCGCGGCGTGGACGGTCAGGATCGCGGGTTCCAGCGGACGAAGCGCCTGGATCGCCTTGGCAACGGTGTTCGGGATGTCATGCAGCTTGAGGTCGAGGAAGATCGGCAGGCCGAGCTTCGCCATTTCGTGCACCCCGTGATGGCCGTTGGCGCAGAAGAATTCGAGGCCGAGCTTCAGCCCGCCGACATGGTGGCGCACCCGCTGCGCCAGCGTCAGCGCGGCATCGAGGTGGGGGGTGTCGATGGCAAGATAGACAGGCGAGCTCATTGCGGATCCAGCGGTGAGGGTGGGATGTCGTTGACGGGCTTCGACTGCGGCGCCGGTTCGGGCGTGAGCGGCGTCTCGGCGGGGCGGTTGGCCATGGCGCGCAAATCGGCGAGTTGCCGTTCGCTCGTTTCGATACGGCGCTTCAGCGACCAGCGCGAGGTACGCAGCGCGATCCACAACGGCAGGCTGCCGATCAGGAATGCGGCAAAGATCAGCACCGGCAATTTGGTGTCGAGTACCTGTCCCGGCCATATGGTCACGGTGACAGGATTCCAGTTGGCCATCGAAAAGACGACGAGGATGATGGTCAGCAACACCCAGATGACGGTTCGCACGATTCCCACGTTATTGCGCTCCTTTACCGGCCTCTGCATCGAACCCTAAGCGACTTTGGCGCACGATGCGAGTCTCTGGGCGAGGCCCGTTGCGTTCAGCCGCCGAACACCCGCGCAAAGATCGTGTCGATATGCTTCATATGATAGTCGAGGTCGAACAGCGCGGTCAGTTGCTCCGCCGACAGACGCGCGCTCACGTCGGTGTCGCCCTTCAGCAGTTCGAGCAACGAAAGCTCGCCGTCGCTTTCCCAAACCTTCATCGCATTGCGCTGGACGAGCGCGTAGCTGTCCTCGCGGCTCGCCCCCGCCTGGGTCAGCGCGAGCAAGACGCGCTGCGAATGGACGAGGCCGCCCATGCGATCGAGATTCTTCTGCATGCGCTCGGGGTAAACGAGCAGCTTGTCGACCACGCCGGTCAGTCGCGCGAGCGCGAAGTCCAGCGTGATCGTCGCGTCGGGACCGATGAAGCGTTCGACCGACGAATGGCTGATATCGCGCTCGTGCCACAGCGCGACATTCTCCATCGCAGGGATGGCGGCGCTGCGCACCATGCGCGCAAGGCCCGTCAGGTTTTCGGTAAGCACCGGGTTGCGCTTGTGCGGCATGGCCGACGAACCCTTCTGCCCCGGCGAAAAATATTCCTCCGCTTCGAGCACTTCGGTGCGCTGAAGGTGGCGGACCTCGACCGACAGGCGTTCGATCGACGAGGCGATCACGCCGAGCGTTGCGAAGAACATGGCATGGCGGTCGCGCGGAATGACCTGCGTCGACACGGGTTCGATCGCGAGGCCCAGCTTCGCCGCGACATGCGCTTCGACGCGCGGGTCGATATTGGCAAAGGTGCCAACCGCGCCCGAAATCGCGCAGGTCGCAATTTCCTGGCGCGCTGCGACCAGCCGCGCCTTGCAGCGGGCGAACTCGGCATAGGCTTCGGCCATTTTGAGCCCGAAGGTGACGGGCTCGGCATGGATGCCGTGGCTGCGCCCGATCGTCGGGGTCAGCTTATGTTCGTATGCGCGGCGCTTGATCGCCTCGAGCAGCGCGTCGAGGTCTGCGAGCAGGATATCGGCGGCCTGCGCGAGTTGCACCGCGAGGCAGGTGTCGAGCACGTCGCTCGACGTCATGCCCTGATGCATGAAGCGCGCTTCTTCGCCGACATTTTCGGCGACCCAGGTCAGGAAGGCGATAACGTCATGCTTGGTGACCGCCTCGATGGCGTCGATCGCTTCGACGTTGATTACGGGGTTCGTCGCCCACCAGTCCCACAGCGCCTTCGCGGCGGACTGGGGAACTGTGCCCAGTTCCGCGAGCGCGTCGGTCGCATGCGCCTCGATCTCGAACCAGATGCGAAAGCGATTCTCCGGCGACCAGATGGCGGTCATGTCCGGGCGGGCGTAGCGCGGAACCATTGATATACCTTCCTTTTGTGCGCCGCTGTTCGGCGCCTTGTCGCAAAACCGCGGCGGAATCGCGATGGGGCGCCCCCTAGCAGGGGCCGGCCGCTTCGCCAATCACCCGTGCGCCGCAACTTCCCGCAAATGCTGCCCGTTGACCCCATGCCCCTTCAGAAAAGGCGGCGGATCGCAAACAGATGCAGGTCCGCCGCCGATACAGGAGATAGATAATGTTGAAGCAAGTTCTTTTGATCGGCGCCGCCGCGATCAGTTTCCCCGCGCTGGCCCAGGAAGCACCGCCGTCGCCGGGCGCCACGCCGCCGACCGAGCAGCCCGAGGCTGCGCCGATGCCCGATAGCGCGCCCGCACCGATCGACACGACGGCTCCCGCCCCCACCGAGCCGGCCACCGATACGATGGCGCCGGCCAGCGAGGCGCCTGCGCAGACCGCGCCCGCCAGCCCTGCCCCGTCGAGCAGCGCGGCCGCGACCCCGGCGCAGATCGCCCAAATCGTCGAAACCGAATTTCCGACCTATGATGGCGACAAGTCGGGCGACCTTAGCGCCGCTGAATTCGGTGCATGGATGAAGAAGCTGCGCACCGCGCAGGATCCCGCCGTTGATCCCGAATCGGCCGATGTGAAGAGCTGGATCGATCAGGCTTATGGCGCGGCCGACGCCGACAAGTCGGGCAGCGTTACCAAGGAAGAACTGGTCGCGTTCCTTTCGCGCGGCGCCTGATTCCGCAGTCCTCCCCGCTTGGGGCGATGCAGCCGTCGGAGCGATCCGGCGGCTGCATTGCCGTGCGGGTCAAGCCGCGCGCGGCGGCTGCATGACCGCCCGGATCGTCAACGCCCGTTCGTGGCCGTCGCGATCGGGCCACAGGATCGCGCTGCCGGCGCGCATCCCGATCAATCCGGCGCCAATGGGCGTCAGGATCGAAATTCGTCCCGACGCGATGTCGGCATCCGACGGATAGACCAGCCGGACGCTGCGCACCGCGCCGCTCGCCTCGTCGACGAAATCGACCTCGCTGTTCATCGTCACGACGTCGCGCGGTACGTGGCGTTCCTTGTGGACGGTCGCACGGCCGATCTCGCGCATCAGCAGATCGCTGACTTGCGGCATGCGTTTTTCGATGCCGAGGGCGAGATCGGTCAGCGCATCGGCCTCCGAATCGATCATGTGAATGGGCGGGCGTTTGCTCGCCTTGGTCGCGGTGGTCTTGGCTACTGTCATTCTTTTGGCTTTCCGCATGGAAAGGGCAGGGCGTGGCCGCGCTCCTGTCGGGATGGTTCGGAAATCTTGCCCCGGTCCGGGGCATGGCACGCCACAGCCCGGGGCTAGAAGCCCGCGAGAAGCTGCCCCGCGTGAAGGCGGAAGCGAAGATGGCGCTGCCGAATCTGCATGACGCGATGATGTCCCCTGAGGCCGGGCAAGTAAAGCCCGGCCTTTCCGGCCTCCTGATTCAGAGCAGCCCGAGCGCGCGGAGGCTGCGGTGGCCGCTGCCGCCAATGATGATATGATCGTGCAGCGCGATGCCCAGCCGCCCGGCGGCATCAGCGAGGTCACGCGTGATCGCGATATCCTGACGGCTCGGTTCGGGATTTCCGCTGGGGTGATTGTGGACGATGATGATCGCCGCGGCGCCGAGTTCGAGCGCGCGCTTGACGACTTCGCGCACATAGATTCGCCGATTGGTCGATCGACCCCTCGCTCGCGACCTCGTCGCGGATCAGCATGTTGCGCGAGTTGAGGTACAGCACCCGCACCCGCTCGACCTCGATCGGTCCCATGTCGGTGCGCAGCCACTCGAGCAGCGCATCCCAACTCGACAATAGGGGCTTTTCGCGGAACTCGCCCTTCAGCATCCGGAGGCTGGCCTGCTGGACGATCTTGAGCGCGGCGATCGCGCCGTCGCCCATGCCGTCGATCCGGCGCAGCGATTCGGGGTCGGCGCTGACGAGCTGTGCGAACGAGCCGAATTCGCGCAGCAATGTTTTGGCGAGCGGCTTGGTATCGCGCCGCGGGATCGCAAGCGCGAGGAGATATTCGACCAGTTCGTAATCGGCCATACCGTCGGCATCGCCGCGGAGCAGGCGCGCGCGAACCCGCGACCGGTGGCCCGCATGATCGGGAAGGGGGGCGGGCGCGTCGGCCATCGTCAGGGCAATAACCGCCTTGTGGGCACCACTCAACGCTCATAGACACAACCGCCTATGTCGCGGCGCTTTTTCCTGCATCGAATGGTCTTGCCCTGCGTTCTCGATGGGCATGGGACAGCAATGGTATGCGCAGTGAGCTTTGGCCGGACCTATGGTGACGGCGTGACGTCACAGGC
>QFCS01005984.1_pt1 | contig 24125 bp, 24 predicted proteins | sample 3576561 | NCBI WGS metagenome assembly QFCS01 | reverse complement strand
GCGTCGGATGACGCTCAATAACTCCATGTCGATCACTCCGATGTCTCCCACACGTGCCGTGTGGGAGGAGGTTCAAACATGGGTCAGTTCTCGATGGAAAAATCCCCGTCGGCTGGGTCACTTCTCAATGGAAATCAACACTCTAGGATTTCAACCATGTTCAACACATCGCCAACGCGGGCAGCCCGGAACGTTGCGATGATCGGCAACGTCCCGAAGCGATGAACTTTGGTGACGATTGCGCGTAGGACGCCATCGTCGTCCACGACTGCTGCGTCAGTTAGGAACGAAATCCGATCCGGATACCTGAAACTAAATGCAGCGCTCACAACTTGTCCTTTTCGACATCCTGCCGGTTGCATTTTGCGCAACCCGGCTGCCAGTTTGATCGCACCATCCGCAAGTCGGGGCGCTTTCTAATGCTTACGATGTGACGGACCAGCGTCGCAGCAGCGCCGCATTCGCAGCGCCCGTTGCCAGTCTCATTGAGAAAGGCGCGTGCCGCCTTTTCCCAAGCGGCATCATAGCCACGGCGACGGGCTGATGGCCGGTGTTGGTCTCGATAGCACTTGCATTGCCGCCCCGCGGGCACGATGCGACCGCACCCACAAAGCCTAGGCGGGCGAGAAGGCATTGGAGTTCGCGGCCGTTCGCTCACGATCCAGCGCGCGAACGCCATCAAGAAAGGTGGCTTCTGCTGCTTCTGCGGCCTCAACAGAGCGAGTCAGGATGGCGGCAGCCTTGAACACCATCGCGGCGTATGCGCTGACCTGGCCTGTCACCTGATCCTGCGTCAGCCCGGCGGGCAGCGCGCGCAAGCCGTCTAGGGCATCGCGAATAAAGCTTTCAATCTCGCTGGCGATGATTTCCGGAGGAAGCATGATTTCAATAACCTCGAAAAGATGGACCGCCGTCGGACACAGAGACCCGACGGCGGCTGTGAGTGTCTGAACGCCAGCACGCGGTGGGACACTCACCGTCCAGCGGCGACCTGGCACAGCCGCCGCCGAAAATCAGGCCACCGGGGCGCTGGCTGGATGGCCCAGAATTGCAACGGCACTGATCGGGCTGTTGCCCGAATTGGCGCCGGCCGGCGTGATCGTCAGGCGCGTGTAGCGCTTGGTGCCGCGATAGCCGAGCTTGCGGGTCACGCCGTCGTTGGCGTAGGTGAAGCCGGCGTCGGCTTCCGTCCCTGTCAGATAGACGTCGTCGACGGCACCGAAGCCGCTGCCCGATGCGTCGCTGTCCTCGAGCAACACGGTATAGGTCGCATCGGCGTCGGACAGCGTGCCGGTGGCAATCGCGTAGACCAGGCTGTTGAAGCCCAGCCGGTCGATCACGGTGCCGACCAGCGGCGTCGTACCGAGGTCGGTGTTCTGCGCCGGCGCGATGACCGGCCGGACGGCGATGTTCGAAGCGAGGTCGCGCATCATGTGCGTGGTGTCCTTTCTGCGCTCTGGATTTAGGAGGCTGCCGTCTTCAGCTTGCGGAAGCGCGCGGCCTGCAGCACGCGGCCGCCGGTGCGGCGAGTTGCGTGGATGCGGGTGACGCCCTTGCGGGCCTGCGTGTACGGGTCCGACAGGATCGACAGCGCCAGCCGGTCGACGATGCGATAGGCGCTGAAATCGCCGAAGATGATCGGGAAGTTGCCGTCGCCGATGTCCTGCATGTCGACCATTTCCATGACCGGCTTGCCCAGCAGCGTCTCCGGCTGGCCGGCGACAAGCGCCGGCTCCCAGATATAGTCGCCGGTCGTGCCGTTCTTGAGCTTGCGCACCGCGGCGAGTGTGTTGCCGTTCATCGCCCAGCGGGCGCCCGGCGCGTTGCGGTAGGCTGCCGGCATCGCATAAAGCAGCTCGATCAGCTTGTCGGTGCTGAGGTTGGTGGCGTGGCCGTTGACGGTCGCCAGTATGTCGGCATGCGTCATCAGGCCTTCCGGCCGCTTGTCGCCGGAGCCGTTCACGTAGGCCGTGGCTTCCTTCTTGCCGAAGTCTTCCGCCAGCGCCAGCCGCACCTCCGCCTCGGCCTGGCCGCCACTGTCGGCCAGCAGTTCGTTGGAGATGTCGACGAAGGTGGTCATCTTGTTGACCGGCACTTCGAGCATGCCGAACCCGACCGTCGACTCGTCGCTCTCCTCCAGTTCGTCCTCCCACTGCGCATTCGTGATCGACGTACGCCTGGGATACTTCACGGCCGGCGCGCCGGTGGTGCGAACGGACGCCACGGAGCGGATCGGCGAGAACTCCACCAGGTCGCCGATGAACTCGGTCGACATCTCGGCCGGCGCCAGATAGCCGCCGCCAGGATCCGAGCTAACGGTCAAAGCGCGCTGCTCGTCCGCAGGCGTCTGATTGCCTAGCCGCAGATATGTAGCAAACGCGCGGCGCTCCGCCGTCGCCTCCGCAGTTGTCCCCGTTGTTGGCCGCTGCGCTTGCGCCTCGAGTTCGTCAAGGCGCGCGGTGATATCGTCCAGCGCGTCCATTCGCTGTTCCGTCGCCGTGCGGAACTCTCGAAAACCGGTACTAAGTTCCGTGACGGCAGCCGTTGCCAGCAAAAGCGGGTCATCATCGCCGATCGGCGCGGCCGATCGCGTTTCAACTTTCGAATGCATCATAGCGTCATGTTCCTCTGAGAGCGCGGGCGGCCGATCTCACGGCCAAGATGAAATCGGCCGCAGCGCTCTGGCGGCCAAAACGGACGGAAGTGACTCGGGCGCCCGGTACGCTCGGTAACGCAACCAGCGAGATTTCGTGGAGGATCGCTTGGATGATATGCCGGACACCGCCCGCCTTGCGCTCGTCCTTCACCGTTTCGAATCCGATAGAAATGCCGGTTACGTCGCCGGCAAGCAGCATTGCGCGAATCTCGCGAGCCCGCTGGATTTCCAGATTGAGGCGACCTGACACCCGCAGTTCGGACGCCGTCGCCTCAAAGTCCGACCATGATCCGATTACCTCATCTGGCCGGTGCGACCACAGCATCGGAATCCGCTTGCCGATGTTGCCGAAGGCGCGGCGATCAAACGTTGTCCCGTAGGTGTCGAGAACGTTGAAACGTACGGCAACACCCGCGATGACACCATCTTCGGCCGGCGGCGCAAAACGCCATTCGAGGTCGATGTACTCATGCATCGGCAGGCTCCTTTGGCGCTGGCGCCCCCTGCGGCATGTAGAGCCTTTCGCCGCCGGGCAGAGGTGGGCGGTTCTCCAGCGCGCGCGCTTCATTAGCGGGCATCCATGGGCCACCAACGGCACGATGAATCGCTTCGAAGCGAGCCTTGATGTCGGCACTGACCAGGTTGGCCGTTTGGAACTCTATATAGCTTGTCAGACGCTCTTCTTCGGACAACATGCAACGGGAGATTGCGCCTACCCACGCGGTCAGCCAAGGCGCCAGGGTGTACGAAAGAAACTGACGGCCCAACGCCTCAGAGTTGTTAAGAGAGGCGTCCTCCAGTTCGGCGAGCAACGTGGGGCTGACGCCATAGCCGCGTGCAACTTCAAGTACTTGATAGCGTCGGTTGGCAAATGTCTCGGCGTCCGTCGACTTAAGCGAGAGTTGAGTGAACGTCACATCCCCGCCAAGCACTGCGACCTTGCCAGGATTGTCATTGAGATTGGCATACCAGTCGTTTTGGAGCTGAGCGGCCGTCGTCGCATCGACCCGCGCCTTGAATGTAAGAAGGCCGGACGGACGACCGCCGTTGCGGAAAAGCTCCAGCGTAGACAACTCGAGCAGCAGGCCCAGTTCGATCGCCCTCGAGACCTGTTGCGACGGAGCGCCGCCGGTCGGGCTCTTAAGGTGCAACACGTCGTGAAACTTCAAGCGTTCCTGTCCACCTCCCTTACGCGGCACAAGGTAAGTGGGCTCGCCTGTGAATTCGTCGGACTCGACAGTGACGCGCGGAAGAATCTGAAGTTCATGCGGGCGCTTCTCGCGCCCCGTTCTCACAACCCGGGCAAATGCGTGCTCGTTGTGCAACGCGCATATCGTCATTTCCCGAATGAAATCGGTGCTCGCCGTCCATCGGTTGGCAAAGTCGTTCAGCAAACGCTCTGCTACGTGATCGCGGTCCCGTTCACGGCCGTCATCATCGGTACGCCGGTAGACGTGAACCGGACATTCGGCCGTCAGGCTGGAAATCAACCGGACGCATGCAGCAGACGCCGGGTACCTCATCGCGGCCGCGGCGCCAGTCGGAATTCCATTGGGTTGCCAGACGCCAAATATCTGAAGGAGTTCGGCTTCGGGATTGGAAAGCGACCGAACCTCGCCGCCGCTGATCAGCCAGAAGCGTGACATCTCAACGGCGCGCGTTTCGGCGCGGCGTTTTCCCATTGCGGGCCTCCAGATTTTTTCGGAAAATGGCAACAAAAAAACCCGCCGGCTTGGGCGGGTTTCGATTCGGCTCGAAGGCCGAATAATTAAGACGGTCGGATTCTGACTCAGTATGTATTAAAATATTGTAAACGATCTTTTCACGGCCCGACTTCGCGCCGCTGGACCGGTAAATCCAATGGCTAAAGGTGAAGAATCAAGGAACACTCTGATTCAAAGCCCACCTTTATAACAAATTCTGCCCTGAAGATTAGGCCCATCAGCTTTAGGTGATTCGGTTTGCGCAAGGGCTATTACGATGAAGAAAGACGAATCCAGAGCCGCATGTCATGAGCTCTTCGGCAGGTGGGCAAAGGTCAAGGGACTGCCACACAAGCCAGTCGACCAACCTAACTTCTCCGAATTCACGTCGTGGGTCCAAGCGCAAGGCTATGGACAGTATCTCGACTTTCGATCCGTCAGGGGTGCGCGTGCCGACATCGAAGATTGGTTCGATCGCTATTTTGGGCAGAGTTGGCGGAATTGAGATACCGTTGGTTCGTCGATCTTCATTACGCCCACCTCCGGGCTCTAGCCTCGATAGGTGAGCCGCGCCATCTGCCAGTCGAGACCGTAGACGCGCGCGGCGCTGTTGGGATGTGCTGGGCTACCTAACAGCTACGAAGGCCATCCAGCGGCCTCTCTTCTGGCAAGGAGGGGCATCGTAGAGACCGCATAGACTTGCTTCTAAGTGTAACATCCGTTCCATTGTTACACTATTCGGTAGGTTCAGCCTCCAGCGTCTTTTTTATCCTTGAAACAGTCATAGCTGACACCCGGTGAATCTTTGCGATGGCTCGAACACCGACGCCCTCGCGCAGCGCATTTTGGATGCGCCGGACGGTTTCCTCCGGGGTGCGAGCGCGGCCGCCCTTCGGCTTCCGAGTCGCGGCTTTGTCCCGCAGTTCTCCATTCTCCCGCATCAATGCCCCATTGGCCACACACAGCGAGTCGCAGAAGTGCCTATTTCTCAGTTAGGAGTTCAGAAAGTGTAACGTTAATTTCCTCTAGACGTTCAGCATATGAGATCCAGACCCGTTTCGGATCAGTCGAACGTGGCCGCAAATCTGCCGGTACCAGGTCGAAGTCGTACGGTTTTGTCATTTAAGCCGAGCTATCGCGAATTGACCGTGCGAGTCTCAGGCGCGCTATTTCGCGATCAACGGATCTCCAAAAGTCGTCGATCATTGTCCGCTGCCTGTTTACCGGTACTCCCAGAATTTCGAACTGCCGAACCATCTCCTGCTCAATCCGTCGCGCGTAGCCATCCGCCTGCTTGTCGGTCTTTTGGGACACCCATTTTTGCGCGACGTCTCTGACCTTCCCAACTCGATTTACCGGAGGGAAGGGAATGAACTTGCACTCGGGCGGATTCCATTGGAACAGGGGAAGGTCTTGATGGTCGTACTTCACCTGATCTTCCTTTCTCTCGAATGATAAGAAACGATATCACCGGAGTCGCTACTACCAGCGAGCGCTTGCGACCGTAGGGAGCAAGAGGCCGAAGGCCCGCCCGAAGGGCTTCGCGAGCCGGCGCTGGCTCCTTCCATGGTTGAACTTCCATGGTTCTCTTCCAAGGTTGAGTCGGATGGAATTCCATCCGTTTGCCGGATGAAATTTCGGCCATTAGCAGGACGGAATTCCATCCGTTCGGCGGTGCGCTTATCGGATGGAATTCCATCCGTTTGCGCGCTGTTGGGTAGGGCCAGGAAGTAGTCTGGGGAGCTTCTGGACCGCGGCTTCTTCGCATACAGCAGGCCAGCCTTTTTCAACTTCTTCAGGCCGTCTTTGACTGTGCCTGTCGCCAAATCCGTATCGGAGACAATGGTCTCGACTTTTGGACAACATTTCCCCGTGCCGTTGTTCGCCTTCTCCTCGCAAAGATAGAGTCCGACAACGTAAGGAGCGCCGCCCTTTATCCCGCTCCTGCGCAATGCCAGCCGCCATTCGTGCTTGTGCTTAACTAGGTGGCGATGTTGAGCGCGTATCTCGTCGGAGATTATCGGCGCCTGGGTGCGCTTCCGCGGCTCGGCCTTAGCCTTCTTTGGTTCAGGCGGTTCTGCGGTCCGTATCCGCTCGGCAGGTGCGCCGAAAAGGTCAAGCTGGTTTGCATGGGCGACGCCCGACTTACTCACGCTGGAACTTTCCTCCTTTTCAGCACTTCGACGGCGGCCAAACCGACTCCGCTGGCCGGCGATCATGCAGACCCTGCCGGCTTAGCTTCCCGGAGCCAGTCGCGGGCGATCACGCCCACGATAGCTTCCATGTGATCAACGACCTTCCCGATGATTTCCTCATCGTCGGGCCAGCGGCGGTACATTTCTTTGAGGGTTTCAAGCCCGCCAAGGGTGGTAAGGTTCGACATGGCAAAGTTGAAGATTTCGTCGTAACGGGCGCTCATTTGTGGCACCTATCGCATTAGCAATAGCTTGCGCACGAGCGCCAGGTCGCGGATCGCTTCTTCTATGGTGATCCGGATCGACTCGATTACGAATTCTTCCATCTCCTTAGGATCAGGCCTAAGCGCGAACGCGGCACATTCGAGCTTGTTAATCGCGCGGTCAGTCAGATCTCCAGCGGAGATTTTCTCTTCGGGAATTATCACCGTCAGGTCGCTCATGCCGCCGTCCTCCGGCGCAAGGCGGCGAAAGACGCGTCGACAATCCCCCGGCGCCAGCGCTTGCCGCGAAGGCCAACAAGCTCACCCTGAGGTATGTGCCCCAGTTTGATAAGCCGATAAAAAGTGTTCGGTGAGATTTTGCGTTGCGCACAAATCTCTTTGAAGGTCAAAAGTTCGTCTGGATCGTGGACCAATTGCCCGGTTCCTCTTCGCTTTTGAGAGGCCCCGGCAGCGGCCACCCGGTGATACCACACCCTACTGCCGCAGGGCATTCGTATCTCCAAAGTGGTCACATTTGACCGTGTAAAGAATCCTAGATCAACACCTTCTGAAAAGTCAAACTATTTTATTGCGTTTCAGAATCATTGGTTTAGGCACTTCTTTGTTCGAATGGAATGACGTTCCCGACGGTCTGTATCGTTAGATATTCGGCCCACGCTTTCATGATCTCTCGACGCTTTTCAAGCGCATCGGACCGACGATAAGCGCGTTCAGTTTCGTCCCGTATTTGGTGGGCTAAGCACAACTCGACATCATCTCGCTGGAACGACGTACAGTCGCCACACCAATCCCTAAACGATGATCGGAACCCGTGAACGGTCACGTCACTTTCTGTGGCGCGCCGCAACGCCATGGCGAGCGCCATAACGGACAAGCGGCCGCCCTTTGCGCCGGGGAAGATAAGTTCAACCTCTGTCCCACGGTGCTTGTGCATCTCGTCCAGCACAGCGAGGGCAGCGTCAGTGAGCGGCACGGTATGATCGCGGCCTGCCTTCATGCGGCTGGCAGGAATCCGCCACAGGCGGGCTTCCTTGTCGATTTCTGCTAGCGTCGCGCCCATGGTCTCACCGGAACGTGCCGCGGTAACAATCGTCCATGCAAGAGCCAGATTCGATGTCGTCGGGTTCGTGATCACGCCCCTGTAGAGCGCCGGTACCTCGCCATAAGCCATCGCCGCATGATGCCCACGGGATAGTTTCTTCGACTTCGGCAGAAGGTTTGATAGGTGACCTCGCCAGAGGGCAGGGTTTTCGCCGGAGCGATGCCCGAGTGCCTTGGCAGCATCAAGCACCGCCTCTATTCGGCCCCGGACGCGGCGGGCAGTCTCTGGCTTTTTCAGCCAGATTGGATTGAGCACCTTCAAAACATCTTCGGTGGAAACCTCGTTTACCGCGATGTCACCAAGCGATCGGCAGTAGCCGTCCTTCGTAAGGTTGCCCTTTTTGTCCCTGCGACGGGAAAGCGTCATTCTCCATTGGTCGCGATGCTTTTCATTCCGCCAGCCGCCTTCCTTTCCGCCTATGAACTTGTCAGCCATCTCGCCAAAGGTAGGTACCTTAGCAGACTCGACGCTTTGAGTAGGGGAGGGCGGGTAGCGAGGATCTAAGCCCCGCTGCAGCATTTCACGGTATGTCTGTGCCTTCTCTCTGGCAATCGCCAACGGGACATCGCGATAGGCACCTAAGCCCACTTCCACTCGTTTGCGGCCAAAGGTGAACATAAACGTCCATCTTCTGCTGTCTGGAGTAATGCGGAGATAGAGGCCGTTGCCGTCGCTATAGCGGCCCGGTTCCCTGAGGGTTTCGGCCCTTCGCGCGCTTAGTTTGTTCGAAAGCCGAGCCATCCGCCATCAATCTCCCGTCCTACTTTCCGTCCTACTTTGAGCATGCCATTGGATGACATCTCACGCAATCGCGGAAAATGAGATTGTCGGCTAGGTTAAGCTATGCACTTGTTTCCAGTCATATTTCTCTGGCGGTATGACAATCAGTGACATCTAGTGGTTGTTCAAGTTTAATCCCACTCCCTCCGCCACAACCATCAATGCCTTAGCCGTGGTTTCGGCTGGTAGCGGCCGTCGTCGGTGCGGTCGAACATCTCGCCGAGCTGCGGGTGCCGGACCGGCTCGCCGGACTCGTCGACGAGCAGGTTCTGCTCGGAGACGTAGGCGATGTATTCCGAATCGGCGTTTTCGGCGAAGAGATGATAGAACGGCTGGTCCTTGCGCGGCCGCACTTCGGCGGGGATCGCCTCGTACCATTCCTCGCTGTTGTTGAATTCGGGATCGATGTCGAAGATCACGCCCCGGAACGGGAAGTGGCGGTGCCGCACCACCTGGCCGATCGCGAACTTTGCTGCCTTCATGCTGGCCATCATAAGCCCTATTTGGCCCAGCTTCGGCGGGATTTCAATGCGTGCGGCTTGACGCCCTGCTTGGCCGCGGGTTAGCCGCGCGGCGACAGCAACACGATCGCCCGCGCATGTACGACGTCATCGGCCTGGTTATTCCCTTCTTCGGGCTGATCTTCGTCGGCTTCGTCGCGGCGCGGCTGACGCGTCTGCCACTCGACGCGCTCGGCTGGATGAACATCTTCGTCATCTATGTCGCGCTGCCCGCCCTGTTCTTCCAGCTTCTGGCCAAGACGCCGATCGAGCAGCTGACCGCCTGGGGTTACATCTTCGGCTCGGTGTTCTCGACCTATGTGATCTTTTCGCTGATGTTCGTCGGCTCGGTGATTTTTTCACGCGGCGAGATCGCGGAATCGACCGTCAAGGGTCTCGCCGCGGCGTACGGCAATATCGGCTATATGGGACCGGGCATCGCGCTGCTGGCGCTCGGCGAAGAGGCGGCGGTGCCGGTAGCGCTGATCTTCTGCTTCGAGAACATCATGCATTTCGCCATCGCACCGATGATGATGGCGCTGTCGGGCGGAAAACATGACACGCCGCGGGCGCTGGTGCTGGGCGTGGTGAAGAAGATCGTGCTGCACCCGTTCATCATCGCCACCGCCGTCGGCGTCGCCGCAGCGGCGCTGCAGTTCAGCCCGCCGATGCCGGTCGAGCGCCTGCTCGATTATCTGGCGCGCGCCGCTGCACCTTGCGCGCTGTTCGCGATGGGGGTGACGCTGGCGCTGCGGCCGCTCCGGCGCATGCCGGCCGAGATCGCGCCGATCGTGATCCTCAAGCTGATGATCCATCCGGCGCTTTGTTACGTGCTGCTGAGCTGGATCGGCAACTACCCGCCCACCTGGGTGTTTGCGGCGATGCTGCTGGCGTCGCTGCCGACCGCTACCAACGTCTTCGTCATTGCCCAGCAATACGGTGTGTGGGTGGAGCGGGCGTCGGCCAGCATCCTGGTGACCACCTGCCTGTCGGTGCTGACCGTAACGGCGCTGCTTTATCTGATCACCAGCGGCACGCTACCGCCGGACCTGTTCCCGAACCGTTGAGGCGAACGAGGCGAAACCGCTGCCCGGCCGCAAGCCCTCGCGCATGAACAGCGCCCTGAGCGGCGCGAAGGCGCCGAGCAGGCCGAGCCCGGCGCTGCGGGCAATCTGCGCCGGCAGCATGCCCGACAGCAGCGAGCGGTTGAGCAGGCTGACGGCGCCGGTGCGCGCAAGAATGTCCGGGCGGCGCCTGGCATCGTAAGCGGCGACGGTGACAGGGCTTCCGGGGTCTTCCTGACGTTTCGAAGCGATCTCGACAAGCTGCTGGACGTCCCTGATGCCGAGGTTGAGGCCCTGCGCACCGATCGGCGGGAACATGTGGGCTGCTTCGCCGACCAGCGCGACGCGGTTGCGGGCGAAGGCGGACGGCAGGCTGACCGACAAAGGATAGATCTGGCAGGGCGAATCGACGGTGACGCGGCCGAGCATCGACTGCATGCGCTCCTCGATCCGAGCCGACAGCGCTTCGGGCGGGAGTGCCGCAAGGCGCTCGGCTTGCGCCGGTGTGACGACCCAAACCAGGCTCGACCGGTTTCCCGGCAGCGGCACCTGGGTGAACGGCCCGGTCTCGGTATGGAACTCGGTGGAGGTGAAGGCGTGGCCACGCGTATGGGCGAAGGTAAGCACGAGTGCCGCCTGCGGAAAGGGGCGGAGCGAACTGCGGATGCCGGCCGCCGCCCGTGCCGGCGAATGACGGCCGTCGGCGGCGACGGCGAGTTTGGCCGTGCGGCGGCTGCCGTCGGTGAGGCAAGCGGTTGCATGGCCGTCGCCCAGTTCCCAGCTTTCGACCATGGTCCGGTGCCAGCCGATCGCGGGCGTTTGCAGGACGGCTTCCTCCAGGGCGCTGTTGAGCACGGCGTTCGGGATGTTGAGGCCGAAATGCGGTTCGCCGATCTCGCCGGCACGGAAGGTCACGGTCGGGCTGCGTACCAGCCGCTGCGTGCCGTCGACTATGCGCATGACCTGCAGCGGCGCTGCATGGGGCTCGATCACACCGAGCACGCCGAGGCTGTCGAGGAAGGCCAGCGCCGGGGCCATCAGCGCGGTGGTCCGGCCGTCGCTTCGATTGGCTGTGGGGCCGGCAAGGCTGACCGAAAAGCCGGCCCGCGAAAAGGCTACAGCCGCCAGCAGGCCGGCGGGGCCGGTGCCGGCGACGATCACGTCGGTGCTGTCGCGGTCGTGCGTCGTCATTCGAGCATCCAGAGGCACCGGGCTGGTATACGGCCGCAGAGTCAGGCAATCAACGCGACGCTTTGGCAGTCTGTTCTGTTAGCGGTTCCGACGGCGCTGCGATCCGGCTTGTACGGCTGCACCTGCTGCTGTTTACTGCCGGGAAAGTTTGTGGGAATTGCATGGCGGGCGAGGCGACGCGGCTTCAGAGCCGACCGACGAACGGGACCATCAACGCGTGAGAAAACCCAAAAAAGTCACGTGGCCGCAGGCGCGCGCCTTCTCCGTCCACCTGCTGACGGCATCCGGTTCCTTTCTTGCCTTCCTGTCTCTGGTGGCGGCCAGCGAGGAACGCTGGACCGCGATGTTCTGGTGGCTCGGGCTGGCGCTGTTCGTCGATGGGATCGACGGACCGATCGCCCGAAAACTCGAGGTAAAGGAGATCCTGCCGACCTGGTCGGGCGAACTGCTCGACAACATCATCGACTATGTGACCTACGTGCTGATTCCCGCCTTCGCGCTGTACCAGCGCGGCCTGATGGGCGAGGGGCTGTCGTTCCTGTCCGCCGCGATCATCGTCGTGTCAAGCGCCATCTATTATGCGGACACCGGCATGAAGACGAAGGAGAACTTCTTCAAGGGTTTTCCGGTGGTCTGGAACATGGTGGTGTTCACCCTGTTCGTCATCGAGCCCGGCGAGTGGATATCGTTCGCTGTCGTGGTGATCGCAGGCATCATGACCTTCGTGCCGGTCAATTTCCTGCACCCGGTCCGGGTGGTGCGGCTGCGGCCGATCAATCTCGGCATCACGCTGGCGTGGTGCGCGTTCGGGGGGCTGGCGCTCGCTGAGGCGGCGCTGGCCGCCTGGTACAACAAGATCGGCCTGCTTACCGAGAATGTCAGCTTCTTCACCAAGGTGGGCATCTCGCTGACCGGCCTCTATCTTTTCTGCATCGGCGGCGTGATGCAGCTTTTCCCGACGCTGGGCGCGAAGAAGGCGGCCTGACGGCGAACCTGTTTACTTTTTCCGATGGCCGGCTACGGTTGATGCTGCACCGCACTCTTTGAGCGGAGCGCTCCCACATCAGCCCTTGGAGCCGTCATGTCGAAAGCAGTCCGCATCCACGCCCACGGCGGCCCCGAGGCGCTGATCTACGAAGATGCCGACCCGGGCAGGCCCGGACCAGGTCAGGTGCTGGTGCGCCACGCGGCGATCGGGCTCAACTTCATCGACGTCTATTTTCGCACCGGTCTTTACCCGGCCCCCAACGGCCTGCCGCTGGTTCCGGGCGGCGAGGCGGCGGGGGTCGTTACTGAACTGGGCGAGGGCGTGACCGGCCTGAAAGCCGGGGATCGCGTCGCCTACACGGTGCCGACCGGCGCCTACGCCGAGGAACGCGTGATCGCCGCCGACCGCTTGGTGAAGGTCCCTGGCGGCGTCAGCGACGAGCAGGCGGCGGCGACCATGCTGAAGGGGCTTACCGCCGAATACCTGCTGCGCCGCACCTTCGCGGTGAAGCCGGGCGACGTGATTCTTTTCCACGCCGCCGCCGGTGGTGTCGGTCTGATCGCCGGTCAGTGGGCGAAGTCGCTGGGCGCCACCGTCATCGGCACGGCCGGTTCGGCCGACAAGCTGGCGCTCGCCAAGGCGCATGGCTACGACCATGTCATCAATTATCGCGACGGCGATTTCGTCGCCGCGGTCAAGGAGATTACCGGCGGCCGGCTGTGCGACGTCGTCTACGATTCGATCGGCAAGGATACGTTTCCCGGTTCGCTCGATTGCCTGAAGCCGCGCGGTATGTTCGTCAGCTTCGGACAGTCGTCGGGCCCGATCCCGCCTTTCGCCATGAGCCTGCTGTCGCAGAAGGGTTCGCTGTACGCGACGCGGCCGACGCTGTTCACCTACATCGCCAAGCGCGATGAACTCGAGGCGGCCGCGGCCGCCTTGTTTGGCGTGATCTCCGACGGCACCGTCGACGTCGTCATCAACCAGCGCTACAAGCTCGCCGACGTCGGGAAGGCGCATGCCGACCTGGAGGCTCGGCGCACGACCGGCGCGACCGTGCTGATCCCGTGAGCGCAGGCTCGACGGTTCCGTGACGGCGGTGCAGCCCTCTGGTTTTCTTGAAGCTCTTTCAACGCCGGCGCACTTTACCTGCCGTGGCAACGGCGCCTACGATATCTGCGGGAACACAGAACATATCTGGGAATCCAGATGGGAGGCACTGTGAGTGCACATCACGGCGTTGACGCCGCGAACCTGCTTGAGGTTCGTGGCCTTACAAAGATATTCGGCACACTGAAGGCTTGCGACCATGTCGACCTCACCGTCGGCAAGGGCGAGATCCATTCGCTTCTCGGCGAGAACGGCGCCGGCAAGTCGACGCTGGTCAAGATGCTGTTCGGCTCGCTGGAGCCCAACGCAGGCGAAATCCGCTGGAACGGCCAGCCGGTGCGCATCACCAGCCCGAGCGCGGCGCGCAAGCTCGGCATCGGCATGGTGTTCCAGCACTTTTCGCTGTTCGACGCGCTGACGGCGGCCGAAAACATCGCGCTGTCGCTCGATGACGACACGCCGATCGGCACGATCGCGGCAAAGGCGCAGGCGCTGTCCTACAGCTACGGTCTGCCGCTCGATCCCTACGCGCTGGTCGGCGACCTGTCGGTCGGTGAGCGCCAGCGCATCGAGATCATCCGCTGCCTGCTGCAGACGCCGCAGCTGATCATCCTTGACGAGCCCACCTCGGTGCTGACGCCACAGGAGGCCGACAAGCTGTTCGAAACGCTCGACCGGCTGCGCGGCGAGGGCAAGTCGATCCTCTACATCTCGCATCGCCTAGAGGAGGTGAAGCGCATGTGCGACGCCGCCACCGTGCTGCGCCACGGCAAGGTGGTCGGCCATTGCGACCCGCGCAAGGAGACGGCCTCGTCGCTTGCCCGCATGATGGTGGGCAACGAGGTGCAGGCGGTGGTGCGCCAGCCGGCGGCCGGCCTCGACAAGGCGCCGGTGCTGCTCGAAATCGCAAAGCTGTCGCGCGCGCCGGCGACGCCGTTCTCGATCCCGCTGCGCGACATCAGCCTCAACGTGCGGGCCGGCGAAGTGATCGGCATCGCCGGCGTGGCCGGCAACGGCCAGGGTGAGTTCTTCGAGGCGATCTCCGGCGAAGTGGCGCAGGTGGACGCCGCGACCGTGCGCATTCGCGGCAAGGATGCCGGCCGGCTGTCGATCTCCGGCCGCCGCCTGCTCGGCGCGGCGTTCGTGCCGGAGGAGCGGCTGGGTCATGGCGCTGCGCCGCGCATGAAGCTGTCGGAAAACCTGCTGCTGTCGCGCTATGCCACCGACGGCAACGCCTTCGTCGGCCCGGCCGGGGTGATCAAGTCGGGCGCGGTGGATGCGGCCGCGCAGCGCATCATCTCGGTGATGGACGTGCGCAAGAGCGCCCGCGATCCCGAGGCGGCGTCGCTTTCCGGCGGCAACCTGCAGAAGTTCATCATCGGCCGCGAACTCGACCGCCGCCCCTCGGTGATGGTGGTAAACCAGCCGACTTGGGGCGTCGACGCCGGCGCGGCGGCGAAAATCCGCCAGGCGCTGATCGAACTCGCCCGCTCGGGCTCGGCCGTACTGCTGATCAGCCAGGATCTCGACGAACTGTTCGAGGTCTCCGACGCGATCGCGGTCATGCACAACGGCGAACTGTCCAAGCCGCTGCCGATCGCCGAGGCCACCTTCGAGAAGATCGGCCTGTTGATGGGTGGCGCCGAACCCGGCCATGTCGAACATGCGATGGAGGTGGCCTGATGCGTCTCGAACTGGTCAAGCGGCCGCAGCAGTCGCTCCTCTTTTCGGCGCTGTCGCCCTTTATCGCCCTGGCGCTGACGCTGATCGCCGGTGCAATCATGTTCTCGCTGCTCGGCAAAAGCCCGCTGGACGCGCTCTACTACTATTTCGTCGACCCGCTGCGCGAGGTGTGGTCGCTGCACGAACTGGCGATCAAGGCGGCGCCGCTGATCCTGATCGCCGTCGGCCTGTCGGTCTGTTACCTATCCAACAACTGGAACATCGGCGCCGAGGGCCAATTCATCATCGGCGCCATGGCCGGGTCGATCCTGCCGATCATGTTCCCGGACTTCCAGGGCTGGCTGGTGTTGCCGCTGATGCTGGTCATGGGCATCGCCGGCGGTGCTGCCTACGGCGCCATTCCGGCGCTGCTCAAGGTTAGGTTCAACACCAACGAGATCCTGACCAGCCTCATGCTGGTCTATGTCGCGCAGCTTTTCCTCGACTGGATGGTGCGTGGCCCCTGGCGCAATCCCGAAGGCAACAATTTTCCGGAAACCCGCCGCTTCCACATCGACGCGGTCCTGCCCGAAATCCTGCCGTCTTCCGGCCGCGCCAACTGGGGTTTCATCTTCGCCATCGTCGCGGCGCTGATCATATGGTTCATGGTCAGCCGCACGCTGAGAGGTTTCGAGGTGCGGGTGCTCGGCGGCAGCCCTCGGGCAGGGCGCTTCGCCGGCTTTTCTTCGAAGAAGATGGTGTTCTTCGCCTTCATGCTGTCGGGCGGCCTGGCCGGCCTGGCGGGTATTTCGGAGGTGTCCGGCGCTATCGGCCAATTGCGGCCGGTGATCTCGCCCGGCTACGGTTTCGCCGCCATCATCGTCGCCTTCCTCGGCCGCCTGAACCCGCTCGGCATCGTCGCTTCCGGCCTCATCCTGGCGCTGACCTACCTCGGCGGCGAGGCGGCGCAGATTTCGCTCGGCCTCTCCGACAAGGTGGTGCGGGTCTTCCAGGGCATGCTGCTGTTCTTCGTGCTCGGCTGCGACACACTCATACACTACAGCATCCGTGTCGTCGGCTTCGGCCCGAAGACCGCGACCGAAGGAGCCTGATCATGGGCATTGCCGAAAGCATCCTTCTGACGATCGCCACGGCGGCCACGCCATTGCTGATAGCCGCGCTCGGCGAGCTCGTGGTCGAACGCTCCGGCGTGCTCAACCTCGGTGTCGAAGGCATGATGGTGATGGGCGCAGTCTGCGGCTTCGCCGCCGCCGCTCTGACCGGCTCGCCCTGGCTCGGCGTCGTCGCCGGCATCGTGGTCGGCGCACTGTTCTCGCTGCTTTTCGCCTTCCTGACGCTCAGCGTCGCCACGAACCAGGTGGCGACCGGCCTGTCGCTGACGCTGCTCGGGCTGGGCCTGTCGGGCATGATCGGCGAGAGTTTCGTCGGGCAGGCCGGCCAGAAGCTGCCGAGCCTCCATATCCCCGTGCTGTCGGACCTGCCGCTCGTCGGCAAGCTGGTGTTCGGGCAGGATCCGATCTTCTACATGTCGATCGCGCTCACCGCCGGCGTCGTCTGGTTCCTGTTCCGCACCCGCGCCGGGCTGACGCTGCGCTCCATCGGCGACAACCATGGCTCGGCGCATGCGCTCGGCATTCCTGTGATCGGCTACCGCTACCTCGCCGTGATGTTCGGCGGCGCCTGTGCCGGGCTCGCCGGGGCCCACCTGTCGCTGGTCTACACGCCGCAATGGGTGGAGAACATGACGGCGGGGCGCGGCTGGATCGCGCTGGCGCTGGTGGTTTTCGCTTCCTGGCGGCCGCTGCGCGTGCTGGCCGGTGCCTATCTGTTCGGCGCCGTCACCATCGGCCAGATCCACGTGCAGGCGCTCGGCTACGGCATTCCTTCTCAACTGCTTTCTTCGCTGCCCTATCTGGCGACGATCGTCGTTCTCGTTCTAATTTCGCGCAACAGGCGGCTTACCATGATGAACACGCCGGCTTCGCTGGGCCGCGCGTTCGTGCCTGACAGGTAGGGTAGGGGACTAGCACGACACATAACGATAACAACGGGTAAGCCTGAGTAGCTCAAAACCACAGAGGATCGGATCAATGAAAAAAATCGTATTTGGACTGGCCGCGGTGCTCGCCGCGACCGTTTCGCTGCCGGCGATGGCGCAGGACAAGATCAAGGCCTGCTTCGTCTATATCGGCCCGAAGACCGACGGCGGCTGGACGCAGGCGCACGACATCGGCCGCCAGCTCGTCGACAAGGAACTGGGCGACAAGGTCGAGACGCAATTCGTCGAGAACGTGCCGGAAGGGCCGGATGCAGAGCGCGTGATCGAGCGCTTCGCCCGCTCCGGCTGCGCCATCGTTTTCACGACCTCGTTCGGTTATATGGACCAGACGGTCGCGGTCGCGGCGAAATTCCCGGACGTGAAGTTCGAGCACGCCACCGGCTACAAGACCGCTCCCAACCTGACCACCTACAACTCGCGTTTCTATGAGGGCCGCTACATCATCGGCCAGATCGCCGCGAAGGTCTCGAAGACCGGCGTCGCCGGCTACATCGCCTCGTTCCCCATCCCGGAAGTCGTGCAGGGCATCAACGCCTTCGTGCTCGGTGCGCAGACGGTCAATCCCGACTTCAAGCTGAAGGTCGTGTGGGTCAACACCTGGCACGACGCCGGCAAGGAAGCCGACGCCGCCAAGGCGCTGATCGACCAGGGCGTCGACATCCTCACCCAGCACACCGACTCCGCCGCGCCGATGCAGATCGCCGAGGAGCGCGGCATCAAGGCGTTCGGCCAGGCCTTCGACCAGATCCAGGCCGGCCCTAAGGCGCAGATGACCGCCATCGTCGATACTTGGGGGCCGTATTATGTGAAGCGCATCAAGATGGTGCTCGACGGAACCTGGAAGGGTGGCGAGTCGAGCTGGGACGGCCTCATGGACGGCATTCTCACGATGGCGCCCTACACCAACATGCCTGACGACGTGAAGGCTGCGGCAATGGAGACCGAGGCGAAGATCAAGTCGGGCGAGTTGAAGCCGTTCACCGGCCCCGTCGCCAAGCAGGACGGTTCGGAGTGGCTGAAGACAGGGGAGAGCGCGGACGACGGCACGCTGCTCGGCCTGAATTTCTACGTGAAAGGTGTGGACGACAAGCTGCCGCAATAACGGCGGGAACGACTGTTGGCGAAGGGCGTCCGGAAACGGGCGCCCTTTTGTTTTGGATGAGGCTCACTGATACCGCGCGTGTGAGACAGCGCAATTGGGCGGGATGACGTGAAGAAATATCTCTGCTAGCGTGCACTGGTCCGACCAGATGCATCAAGAAGCTGGAGGACGGGGAACGAGGAAACAGGTCATGTCGCATCGAACTGCGACGTCCGGAAAGGAAATCACGAGACCGATATCTCTGATGCGAACGGTTCCCTCCGTCGCGGAAAGGATCGGCCGGGTGTACACGGACAAAGCATGAAATATTTGTTGCGTTTCATCGCAATGGTGCAATAGTTGTTCCATCAGCGAATGAACGAAACCGTTTGAGCCAGGGTCGCATAGGAGGCAATGCGTGGCTTTGCTGGACGTTCGCAGTATCTCGAAGAGTTTTGGCGCCATCAGGGCGCTGACCGACGTGAGCTTCGCAGTCGAACCTGGCGAGGTTGTCGGCCTGATGGGCGACAACGGCGCCGGCAAGTCCACCATGGTCAAGCTGATCGCCGGCAATTTTCCGCCCAGCGAAGGTGAAATCGCGGTGGCCGGCAAGGTCTGCCACTTCCATCGGCCGATCGAGGCGCGGTCTGAAGGCATCGAGGTGGTCTACCAGGATCTGGCGCTGGCCGACAATCTGACCGCTGCGCAGAACGTGTTTCTGGGACGCGAGATCAAGAAGGGTTTCTGGCCATTCCGCGTTCTCGACAAGCAGGCGATGGTCGACCGGTCGGCCGAGCTGTTTGCCGAGCTCAAGTCGGAGACACGGCCGCGCGACCTGGTGAAGAAGATGTCGGGCGGCCAGCGCCAGGCGGTCGCCATCGCCCGCACCCGCCTTTCCAATGCCAAACTGGTGCTGATGGACGAGCCGACCGCCGCCATCTCCGTACGGCAGGTTGCCGAGGTGCTGGAACTCATCCGCCGGCTGAAGGCGCGCGGCGTCTCGATCATGCTGATCAGCCATCGCATGCCGGACGTGTTCGCCGTCTGCGACCGCATCGTCGTGCTCAGGCGTGGCTCGAAGGTTGCCGACAAGCATACCGCGGCCACTTCGCCGGAGGAGATCACCGGCCTCATCACGGGAGCGATCCGTGCCGCATAGTCAGGGACAATTGGTCGAAGAGAGCCACGCCGCCATCGCCGACGTCGTCGGCATCAAGGAACAGACGCTGGTCCAGCGCTTTGTGTCGAGCCAGGCGTTCTGGGTCGCGGTGGCGCTGCTCGTGCTGGTGTTGTTCATGAGTTGGCTGGAGCCGAGTTTCGGTACGGCCGACAACATCACCAACATAACCCGCAACTTCGCGCCGATCGCCATCATGGGGCTCGGCATGACCGTGGTGCTGATCACCGGCGGCATCGATCTTTCGGTCGGTTCGGTCATGGGCCTAGTGGCGATCGTCGCCGGCCTGCTTCTGACCTGGCACCAGCCGTGGTACGTGGCGTTCGGCGCCGGCCTGCTCGCCGGGCTTGCATGCGGCGCCTTCAACGGCTTCTTCGTCGCTTACGTCGGCATGCCGTCGTTCGTGGTCACGCTGGGCATGCTGTCGATCGCCCGCTCGCTCGCCGTCGTCCTGTCGGGCAACCAGATGCTTTACCAGTTCGGGCCGGATGCCCCGATCGTAAAGGCGATCGGCCAGGCGAAGTGGCCGTTGCGGGCGCCGGCCGGTTGGGCGCCGCACTGGATGCCGGAGTTCTCGTCGCACTTCTGGGTGATGGTGGTGCTGGCGCTGGTCGTCGGCTTCTGGTTCAACTTCACCGCCTGGGCCAGGCACCTCTTCGCCATCGGCGGGAACGAAAACGCGGCGCGGCTGACCGGCGTGCCGGTCGACTGGATCAAGTTCCAGGCCTATGTGTTTTCAGCCTTTACGGCATCGATCGCCTCGCTGCTTTTGCTCGGCTACAGCGGTTCGGCGATCAACGCCATGGGAACCGGTTACGAATTGAGGGTGATCGCCGGCACCGTCATAGGCGGGGCCAGCCTGATGGGCGGCTATGGCACCGCTTTCGGCGCGGTCATCGGCGCGGCGTTCCTGGAGGTGATCCGCAACGCGCTGCTGATGGCCGGCATCGATTCCAACTGGCAGGGCGCTTTCGTCGGCGGCTTCATCATCCTCGCCGTGCTGCTCGGCATGCGCGGTTCGGGCACGCCCCTGCGCACGGTACTGGACAGCCTGTTCGCGCGACAGCGCACATAGAATCCGGCGGCTTAAACCTCCGGGGGAAGTGAACGTCAAAAACAATGTGGAGGAACACGTGAAAAGATACATTTTGACTGCCGCCGTCGCGCTCTCTGCTCTGATGGCGGGGCAGGCTTATGCCCAGCAGAAGCTCGTGCTCGCGCTGGTGCCGAAGAACATGAACAACCCGTTCTTCGACCAGGCGCGCGACGGCTGCAAGAAGGCCGAGGCGGAATCGAACGGTGCCTTCGAATGCATGTACATCGGCCCAGGCGAGCACGGCGGTGGCGAGGAGCAGGTGCAGATCGTGCAGGATCTGGTTGCCAAGAAGGTGGACGGCATCGCCGTGGCACCCTCGAACGCCGCTGCGATGGCGGTGGCCCTGCAGGCCGCCAAGGAAGCAGGCATTCCGGTGTTGACCTGGGACTCCGACGTTTTGCCCGAGAACAAGGATCTGCGGGTCGCCTATGTCGGCACCCATAACTACGAGATCGGCGTCAACCTGGCGAAGCTGGTGCAGGCGATCAAGCCGAATGGCGGAACCATCTGCATCCAGTCGGGCGGTGCAGCGGCGGCGAACCACAATGAACGCATGCAAGGCATCCGCGACACGCTGGCTGGTGCGAAATCGGCTGCATCGCCCGGCGACCGGCTGACCGGCCAGGGCGGCTGGACGGAAGCCGATGGCTGCCCGCTCTACACCAACGACGACTTCCCGGTGGCGGTGCAGCAGTTCCAGGACATGATGGCCAAGATGTCCAATCTCGACGCCTTCGTGCCGACCGGTGGTTTCCCGCAGTTCATACCGGACGCCAATCGCGCCGCGGTCGAGCCGTTCAAGGATAAGATCGCATCCAAGGCGCTCGCGCTTGTCGTTGCCGACACGCTGCCGGTGCAGATGGACCAGATGAAGGAAGGCCTGTCGCTCGGCCAGGTCGGTCAGCGGCCGTTCGAGATGGGTTACAAGACGATGTTCGCACTCAAGGACATCAAGGAAGGCAAGGCTGCACCGGCCGACCCGACCTATACGGGCCTCGACGTCTGCACGCCTGAAAACGCCGACACATGCATAGCCAAGTAATCGCATGACGTTCCGGCGGGCGAGGGAATGCTCGCCCGCCGTGCCTCGCAGAAACCAGGCTGAGGTGCCGGTGGCGTCTCCTGACAGTCGGCTGTCAGGAGTGCCGTGCTACAAGCCCTCCGTAAGCAAAACGGAGGTCGAGCCATGCTGAAATTCTACCACGCTCCCTGGTCGCGTGCGTCCGGTGTACTTTGGCTATTGGAAGAGCTCGGCGTCGACTACGAACTGGTGCATATCGACATTCGCGCCGAAGGCGGCGTCTCCGAGGATTATCGCAAGATCCAGCCGAACAAGAAGGTGCCGGCGATCGAGCATGACGGCATCGTCATCACCGAACGCGCGGCGATCACGACTTACCTCGCAGACGCCTTTCCGGCGGCCGGGCTGGCACCGGCGATCGGTGACCCCATGCGCGGGCCTTACCTGACGGCGCTGGTCTATTGCGACGCGGTCTTCGACCCCGCCATCTCCACCCACGCGCACGGCATGAAGTATGAAAGCAATCACTACTCGTTCGGCCTGTTCGACGACATGGTCGCTTATGTCGAGCGGCGCCTCACCGACAACACGTTTGCCGCCGGCGACCGCTTCACAGCCGCCGACATCCAGCTGGCCTCGGGTATCGGCTACACGATGGGACAGATGAAGGTGCTGCCGGAGCGTCCGGCTTTCACCGCCTATCTTGCGCGTATCGGCGACCGTCCCGCCTGGAAGCAGGCTCAGGAAAAGGACTATGCGCTGGCCAAGGCCGTGCCCGCCTGGGCCGGGAAGGTCTGATCAGACTGCCTGGCCGTAGAGATCGTAGGCGTCGGCCCGCTCGATCTTGACGGTTACGATATCGCCGGTCCGCAGCGGCCGGCGCGAGGTCACATGTACGTTGCCGTCGATTTCCGGCGCATCGTATTTGGTGCGGCCCTTGCCGGCGCCGCCATTGGCTTCGTCGATGATGACCGGGAGCCGTTTTCCGACCTTCTTCTGCTGCTGTGCGGCAGAAATCTTCTGCTGGCGCTGCATGAAGCGGTGCCAGCGGCTCTCCTTGATCTCCTGCGGCACCTGCTGGAGCCCAAGATCGTTGGAACGGGCACCGTTGACCGCCTCGTATTTGAAGCATCCGGCGCGATCGATCCTGGCTTCGTCGAGCCAATCCAGCAGCATGTCGAAGTCTTCTTCGGTCTCGCCGGGAAACCCGACGATGAAGGTCGAGCGGATCGCAAGATCCGGGCAGACTTCGCGCCAGCCCCGTATACGCTCGAGCGTCTTTTCGCCGTGCGCCGGCCGCCGCATGTTCTTGAGCACCGCCGGCGAGGCGTGCTGGAACGGTATATCGAGATAGGGCAGGATCTTGCCTTCGGCCATCAGCGGGATGACATCGGCGACGTGCGGGTAGGGGTAGACGTAGTGCAGGCGCACCCACATGCCGAGTTCGCCCAGCTCTTTCGCCAGGTCGTAGAATTTTGCCCGCACCTCGCGGTCGTGGAAGCGGCTCCCCTCGTATTTCACGTCGACGCCGTAAGCGCTGGTATCCTGCGAGATCACCATAACTTCCTTGACGCCGGCCTTCGCAAGCTTCTCCGCTTCGCGCAGCACGTCGCCGGCCGGGCGCGAAACGAGGTCCCCGCGCAGCGCCGGGATGATGCAGAAGGTGCAGCGGTTGTTGCAGCCCTCGGAAATCTTCAGGTAGGCGTAGTGGCGCGGCGTCAGCTTGATGCCTTGCGGCGGCAGGAGGTCGAGCAGCGGATCGTGCTGTGGCGGCGCTGCTTCGTGCACGGCCGCCATGACGCTCTCGTAAGCCTGCGGTCCCGTGATGGCCAGCACATTCGGATGCTTCTCGCGGATGAGCTCGGGCGTCGCGCCCATGCAGCCGGTGACGATGACCTTGCCGTTCTCCTTCATCGCCGTGCCGATGGCGCTGAGAGACTCGTCGCGCGCTGAATCGAGGAAGCCACAGGTGTTGACGACGACGAGATCGGCGCCGTCGTGCTTGCGGGCGATCTCGTAACCTTCGGCGCGCAGACGGGTGAGGATACGCTCGGAATCAACAAGGGCCTTCGGGCAACCGAGGCTGACGAAGCTGACGCGGGGGGCGGCTGCGGACATGTCTGGCCCTTCAGCGGCGAAAGCCGGAACCATTGACGGGCCCGGCCTTGCCTGAACGTGTTGTGCGATATGAGCGCGTGGCGCTCCATTTGCGCGGCGCCTTAACATAGTTCCGCCGAGAGGAAAACTGCGGCAGGGTATCCTGCAGGGCAATCGCTTCAGAGGCTTGCGCCGCCCCTCACCCCAGCGCTCTCCCAGTGAAGGACCTCGCCCGGCATGCCGAGGCCAGGTTCTGCCGCATGATCCTTGTCCGCAAAGTCCGCGACTTTTTGCTTCGCCGACCTTCGGTTCGGGATCATGCTCCAGCGCGAAACCATGCGGCGGCGATCCGCGGGCTCGGTTCGAGCATCCGCGGGCCGGCGTCCAGCTTCCTTCTG
>QFCS01006626.1_pt1 | contig 24154 bp, 19 predicted proteins | sample 3576561 | NCBI WGS metagenome assembly QFCS01 | reverse complement strand
GCCCTTCGCGGAAATCACCGCAAGCCGCTTGTCCGCATCAAAAAAACCAAATTGACCCATCGTATCCACATCCCCGAATCCTATTGCGACAGTTAGACTCGCACAAATTCAGGAACGCCGCTATTTTTCGGGGTGCCCTAAAGTTTCCGGCGATGTGCCGGGCGCGATAACGAAGGTTAAATTCTTTAAAAGCCGAGCAAGCACGGCAATCGTTTCCTTGCACCGTGTCTTCTTGACCCTTTGTAATGGGACTCGAGTAGTGCTTTTGTCGAAGACTTGATCGCCCTTAGAAATTTCACCGCGACTGATCTCGCGGATCAATAATTCCAGAAAATACCGTTAGTGAGGCGAGGACGGTGCTCTGAGATGTCGCTCCTAGCGTGAAGTGGTATTAGCGCAGATTGAGATTTTTCCGGGGCGAGCAGAAAGTACGAACGTCCAGCACGCGCAGCGCGTGGTGGTGAGTACCCGCTTCTATTTGGCTCATTATTCTGTAATTGGCGGGTTGAGTTTCAGCGCGCGCGCCGCAGGGTCGTCACTGAAATGCAAGACAAGATGATCGTCATCCTCGTCGACGTTGCGTGGTGCCATTTCAATCTTGGAAAGTGTAAAGCCTTGGTTCAGCCAGTTCTCAAACAAGTTCGGATCGCCCTTTCGCTGGCCCATGAAATGGCGAAACTGGTCAACAGAAATGCGGCCCGCCAGGAAATCGAGAAAGGCGCGGGCTGGTACTCTTGCCTTAAAGTCTTTCATCGTCCCCTCAATCGACATGCCTAGATACCAACCGCTGCGTTTTGGCGAGAAAGCGCCCTGTCGAAACAGGGAGCGTGCTTGGTAGCCTTCGAACCGTGGACGCGGAAGTGCTCCAACGATCCGATCGAGGCCCTCCGGCGAGCTATTGAATCCGGCCCGCCCGAAGAATGTTGCAGACCACTTTATTTCCCGATTGAGTGTCCAAGACTGCTGCGGGCGCTGCGGTGCGAACACGACAATCGCGTCGACCCGATCCTTGTGCGCCTGCATAAACTGCAAAAGAATCTCACTTCCCGAAACACGTCGACGGGTATGATCGATCTCGCCGAAGCGGCCAAGGCCATTTAAGAGAGCAGAGCCAACGTCGGTCAGAAAGATAAACCTGAGCGTATCGCGATGGCCGCCCTTCAATTGCGCAGCCTTTCGCTTCAGCAGCTTATAGAGCGGATTGTCGTCTATCGAGTGCGTTTCCGGAGGCATGCTCGACCAAACATTATGATAGCGAATCTGCTTATGCGCGGAGCGTTCGATCTCAACGTCGAGCCCGGGTTCGACAATATGCAGCTTAGTGCCACTGGCAGCGCCGCTTGCGATCCAATTCTCGATCAGTTTCGCGGCATTCTCAGAAAGCTCATAATCCAGAGGCGCCAGCCGCCGGCGAAAGTAGCGCCCATTTTCGTAGCCGTGTTCTTCTCTGAACCGGTAATAGAGAAATGTACTGATGCCCTTGCAAAAGCGATCGGCAAACTGACCGATGACAATTGCAACATTGTCCATCGCCTCTTCTCCAGAAATGGCATTATCGCTCGTCGCGGCGATTTCGATGGCGCAGGGCTTTCCGGGCACGAGTTGTTCAGTGTAGGCGTCGGGACGGTTGCCACCTCCCCACCATTCGGGCTCGATTTCGAGTTCTCCCATTTGGCGGATTGCCCAAAGAAGGCCCAATTCCATTTCCGCAGGCAATGCCTGTTCGACGCGCTTATCTTCGAGACGATTGAGCAAGTCGCGGGCCTTAGCATCACCCAACACGGGATATAGCTCATCCAGCATCAATTGGAGGCGTCGTCGGGTAAATAGCGGCATCGCAATAGACTAGCTGCTTTCATTCTATCGAATATTACTGCGGCCTTGCCGGACCTCCGACACCCGCTCCTTCAACGCAGGAGAAAATCAGTCGTTGCCCGAGGGGAGAGTTCAAACGGCAGGCCGGTCGTGCAGCTCTGCGATATCGTGCAAGGGGCCAAGCTCCAGGTCGATGTGTCCTGTCGCGCTCCGGCCAAAGCCCGCAAAGAGAAACCGATATTCCCTCTGATAGCCAAAACGAAACTCCTTCGACATGGCGTTGTCGATGCGCTCACGTGGGCGGCGCTCATGGGTATCAAAATAGTCGATAGGGCAGTGATGGAAGTACCAACCGGGGAGCTGACTGGCAGCGGCTCGCTCCATGCGGCGGGCGAATTCGTCCGGATCTTTGATAACGACGCAGCAATCGGTACCGGAGAACTCGTCGAAGAGATACGAATCCCAATCCATCGCGACGCAATAAAGGAAATAGTCGGTGCCCGAGGTGCTGTATTTGAGGTCGCTGGTTGGACACACCACCTGCACATCGGGCATCGTCAGGGTTACGTACTGCCCAGGCGAATAGGAATGCTTGACGCATTCGTCATCGTGCCGCGCGGGATCTTTCTCCATCAAGGAATATTGCTCTGCAGACCTCATGCGCAGGCGCCCGAAATCCATGAGACCCTGTAGCCATTTCCGCTCACCGTAGCGAAACAAGACACCCCCAGCGTTCGGGCTCCGTGGCCGTACCGGCGCCGCGGTCAAGTCGCGCTTAGCGATCAGGGGGAGCGGCCGGTGGAGCTGCAGCTTGCGAAGTGCAAACTCATACCGTGTTTGATGTTCTTTACGGTACCAGTACCACGAACTCAAAAAGCTATGGATTGGAATGACGTTCCTGTCCTCGCTGATGATCGCATGCATGTTGCGGACGATATTGTCGTATCGCACGCGAAGGGCCTCATCATCGACCCGCCCCAGGTAGCGGTGAATTTCGTACTGGAATTCCCAGCAGTCGGATTCATAGTCAGTGGTCGTTTGCTTGCATGATCTGATCGCGTCAGGATGGGGTAGGATGGATGGAAGCGGCAACGTCGGAATATCGGGCATGTGCTGCACAACCGGTTGATGAGGTGGTCCCCTGCCACGGAGACGATATCATGAGTCGGTGCTATTCTTGGCGAGCATCGCCAATATTTGCTTTCGGCGTCTCCGGCAGAGAATCGTCGCGATCGTCTGCAAGCTCATCCGAGTAGGAGACTTTGGACAGCTTGTATTCCGTTTGAATGAAGTGTCGGGCGAGGCCGAAGGTGACCTCGGCGGCCGAATAGAGACGCCTCAGCTCGGGCGACGCGTCTGCATCGGACGGAAAGGACTCCGAGGCGTGTGCCGTCGCCACCCGGCAATTGTCGAAAACGTATTTCTCAACCTCCTTACCATTGCGGTCGGCATCAAAGCGCGAAAGTATCTCCGGCCGGAGTGACGCAGAAACCTCCGCGAAGACGTCCTTGATCCAGAGCTTGGTCGGATTCTGCTCTCCTGGCTTTGTCCTTGATCGTTTTTCAAAAACCTTGAAGAAACTCAACACCTCGAAGGTGACCAAGCCCGCCTGACGGGCATTTAGTCCCTCTCTGTAATACGCCAGCCGCTGAAGCAATTCCGGATCGTCGGGGATGGATCGGGAGAACACCCAATGTGGCGTAGTGGAGAACGCACCGTCAGACCGCCGCACGGGAACCGGTATCGGATTTCCGGACCAGCCGTCCTCCAACACCGCGTAGCTATCGTCGCACCAACTTAGCAAGCTCAGGAAACGATTGAGAAGTGTTCGGGCGTCCTCGGCGGAAATACGCTCGTTGGCCAGGTCGATGCTGATCGAATGCGAGAACTCCTTCGTCTTCGGGAAGAGTACGAAATGACGGCTGGCAAATTGCACACGGGTCGGTTCCTTCGGCCAAACCACCTGGGTATCGACACCCAGATTCAGAAAACGCGAATTGCGGCGCGCGCCGAGGCTCTTGTGAAAGGCGTCTCGCTCCTCTTCCGTTTGATATTCTCTCCAGTCCGTTTTCAGCGGCAGATCGAGCTGCCGTGAAAGTGAGACGGTTCGGCGAAGCTGGGTGAAGAAGTCGCGCCCAAGAACGAGTTGCCGAGCGGACGGTGCATCCATCCGATCATGATTATAGGTGGTTTCTGCGCCTTTGCTGAGCAGAGAGGTCGCCATCTTGGAGACGTAGGAGACTGTCTTTCGCTGCCCACCTTCTTGGAACAGCGCCCTCGCATGATAGTCGTCGTCGTTGCGGGTCCGAGCAATCGAGAGTGAAAAGCTGATGATCGACCTGCACGCCTCATCCTCTGCGATCACGGACGCTATGGAGTCCAACAAGGTCACGGTGCCTCTGAACGAGGCGGTAGGTCCGCCGACCGCGCACAAGCTGCCAAGGAAAAGCGATACATGCCCAGCCCATTCCGGCAAAATTGGAACGAAGCCCAGCACCGCGCTGGCGATCTGTTCGTCCGAGAGGCGGACCCCTGCGGATTCTCGTGGGCGTGGCAGCAGACCATAGCCCCGCAATGACTCGAACCGCTTGAGGGTGTCGTCGAACGCTTCCGGCTCGGCCAGCGCGCGGTGCAGAATTTCGGACAGAGGACGCGCATACATGTCTGAGCTCAAATGTCGCGATTACGATTTATGCCTTTGTAAATTAGGTTTTCGACCTTAGTCGACCTTTTATGAATCAGAAGCCTTCTCAGCATTTCCCACAATCTGATCCATAGTACTCAGGCTGCGTTTCGGCTGGCCTGTATTGGTCCGCTATTGGCGCAAAGCGGACATTCATCTTCGACAACGTCGGACGGGACGAATCCGATCAGAACCCCAACGCGCGGCATTGTCCGGACCAGGTCAGGGGCAGGGTCTTCGGAATCCGCGCCAGCGAGAGTGTTGGCGGTTGCTCGCCGGTCAGAATGGCCTCGGTAATAGAGGGCTCCAGAAACGCATAGCGAAGCTCCTGCCGAACGACTTTCGGATGGAGTTTGACTGATGCCGCCAGCGCCTCGACGCTGTCGAACCTGCCCAACCGCAGGTCGCGCAACCAGGCATGCGCCCGGACGATCGCTTGCAATAGCTTTGGATCCGGCTGATCGGTATCTGTTGAGGATGGCGCAAGCGCGGGAGCGTTCTTCACCGGGGCTTGCCATGGGATCTCGATCGCGTCTGCGTTGTCTGGCTGTAGGCGGATCGTGATCTTCTTAGGATGAACGACGACGTCAGCAACGGAATCTACGACATGACGTCCGAGCTGATCGTTGGGAGTCTGCGGGTCGAGTGCGAGGTGCTCCCGGATGGCGTTGATGACAAGGCCTTCGATGAGTTGTGCCGGAATGCGAGCGACCGAGCCCGCTTGAGCCTTTCTGCCGCGCAGAGCGCGCGAGATATAAAACCGGTAACGGATGCCGTTCTTGACCGTAAAGCTTGGGCTCATGCGGTTGCCACGATCGTCGAGAAGTTTACCGACCAGAAGCGCTCCACTGGCCGATTGCCGGGTTTGTGTGGTGACGCGGTTCTCGGCGAGCAGGGTCTGCACCTGATCGAAGGTTTTCTGATCGAGAATTGCCTTATGCTCGGCGGGATACCATTTGCCGTCATGATGAACCTCGCCGAGATACACGCGGTTCTTCAAAACGTGGGCAAGGGGACCATAGGTAAACGGGATGCCGCCGCGATATTTTGGCACTTTGGTGTCGCGCCGTTTCGTGACGATCCTCCGGCGATCAAGATCCTGCACCAGCAAGCTGAAGGACCTCAGTTCTAGATACTGACGGAAGATGGTGCGGACGGTCTCGGCTTCTTTCGGATTGATGACGAGCTTCTTGTTCTTGGCCTCATAGCCGAGCGGAACGGTGCCGCCGGTCCATTTGCCCTTGCGGCGGGAGGCGGCGACCTTGTCCCGAACGCGCTCGGACGCCAGCTCCCGCTCGAACTGGGCGAAGGACAGCAGCACGTTCAGGGTCAGCCGCCCCATGGAGGAGGTGGTATTGAACTGCTGGGTCACAGCCACAAATGAAATGGACTTCCGGTCGAAGGTCTCGACCAGCTTGGCGAAGTCGGCGAGGGAGCGGGTCAGGCGATCGATCTTGTAGACCACGATTACATCGATCAGCCCGGACTCGATGTCGGCCAGAAGCTGCTTCAGGGCGGGACGGTCGAGGTTGCCGCCTGAGAACGCCGGATCGTCATAAGGCTGTGGCAAGACACGCCAGCCCTGCGAAGCCTGACTCTTTATATAGGCCTCACAGGCTTCGCGCTGGGCGTCGAGAGAGTTGAACTCAAGCTCAAGGCCATGCTCGGTGGATTTACGAGTATAGATGGCGCAGCGAACTGGTTTGATATTATTTGCGGCCATGGCGATCTCCCTTCGAGCCCATTCTTGAGGCGATCGCTTTGTCGGACTCTTTGTTCGCTGTCCTCAATCCGAAGAACTTTGGTCCATTCCAGCGTGTGCCGGTGATCCGGTTGGCGATCTCCGAGAGGCTGGTAAAGATTTCGCCCTGGTAGGCAAAGCCCTTGGCCAGCACCGTGATCTTGTGGCTCTGGCCGTTCCAAATCCGTACCAGTTCCGAACCGGGTTTGATCCGCTGCGGCACGTCAAGACGTCCCGTTTTTCCGGCAGCTATCGACCGGCTTAACCGGTCGAGCAGCTTCTTTGTCTCGCGGGAGAGACCACCATAGGCCTTTTCCTGAATCCGCTGCGCGATGCTCCGCCGCAGCAGGTCCGGCCCGAAGGCTGGCGGCGGGTTGGACCGGAACAGCTCGCGGTACCGAACTCGCAAGGCGGAGATGGGCATGGTGCCGAGCTGTTTCAGCTCGGCCTCCACATCGGGATTGATCGATCGCCCGTTCACTTTGGGACGGTTGTCCATTACTTGGACCCTGCGGACTTGCCGATCCGGTAGCGGCGCTCGCCATCAACCTTGTCGGAGGCGAGATCAAGATTCAGCCTCTTCCGGACAACACCAGTCAGAAAGCCTCGCACTGAATGCTGCTGCCAGCCGGTCGCCTTCATGATGTCGGCAATGGTTGTGCCGCCTGGTGCGCGAAGCATCGTAAGCACGGTGGTCAGTTTCGAAGACGCTCGGATGGGTTGCAGGACTGAGGCTTGGGGAAGAGGGCGTTTCGATGGTGCTGGACGCGCCGTAGCTTCGCTGTTGCGCGATGTTGTTGGTTTTACACCATTCCGCACGCTTGGTTGTTCTGCCCGCGGCGAACGGGCTTTTTTTACAACCTTGGAAGGCCGACGTGCGGCTACTGCTGGTCTACGCTTTGCGTTGGGTCTGGTGTTCTTGGATTTCTGGATGCTCATGGAGGCTCCTTTGGGATAAGCGCAACATTAGCGTTGCACTGACCCGACCCGCCGACCGCAGCGCGGGGCGGGCAGGAGCCGATTGGGAAATTCGAAACTAAGCGGTCTCGGCCAGCAAGCTGCGCTTGATCGCAAGAGCTGCCCTGAACAGATCCTGTGCCTCGTGCGCCAAACCCTCGAAGTCCATCAGTATCTGCACTGAGCGGCTTACATTGCCAGCACGGGCGCAGATTTCGGCAGCTTGTGCGATGCTATGGGCTTCTTCCAGTTTGGCCCGGACTTCCGATACGAGCGCTGCGACGACGTGATTTTCGGGGATATCGGTCATGAGGGGCTCCTTTTATGGATCACCACACATGCTTCGTTTGCCGCTGAAGTCGAGCAGATTGTGAGCAATCTTATGGCTCTTATCGAATCGATTGCATCATAAGATGATCGTCCAGAATGATCCCTGACGCGCGCTGTGTTGCTAAGCAAGACATTTGTAAAATCATAAGGCGAAAACGATGGGTCGGAGAAATCCCCAAAAACCGCTGACGGCCAAGCAACGAGCTCTCGATCGGCGCAGAGCTGCCGCCCATGCTGCCCAGAAGGAGAAGATGTTAATCGCGGCGGCTCAGGTCTTTTGCGAAAGAGGATTTGAAGCTTCCAGTATGGATCAGATCGCCGCGCGTGTAGGACTTAAGAAGCCTCGCCTCTATTTTCATTTTAAGAAGAGAGAGATACTGCAGGCGTGTATTGAAAGAGCCATTCGTGAATGGCGCAACGTCATAGCGGAGATCGGAGATAGTTCGAGCGGCGAAGTGACACTTAAGTCGATCATTGAACGATACGCTGATGTTGCTTTTAGCGACTTCGGTTTCTGTGCGATTTTTGTCGGGACAAGTTCTCTTATGTCAGATGAGACATCCTCCCTTCAAAATAAGAGAGCCGCTATCGAGACTGAGTTCAAACGCCTGCTTGCCCAGAAAAGCCAAGGGACGGCTGGGTCGTCTTCGAACACGGAGCTCTATTGGCTAATCGCGTCCAGTCTGGTTCACGGAATCGCGCTGCTGAAGTCGCCCCAGGCTGGCAAGCGCAAGGCATTGTCCCGGGCGCTCGGTGCCGTGCCCGTCTTTAATGGCGAAATCTGACAAGCGTCGCGTTCAGTGCCGCGCCAAAGATTGTTGGTATGTTATTACCATATAGCGGTATTTAGAGGCTGTTTCTCGTCAAAACGCTCCGCATCACTTTGGATACTGATTGGTACGTAGTTGCGCAGAACCTATGCGATCCCTTTTCCCTGCGCAGAGGCTCTCAATGCATCTGGGGTCGTATGCATTCTTGGCGGCCTGCTGCTCCGGGATTTACGGAGCCTCAAATGCTTCAGAACTTTAAGACGAAGATTGTCCCGTTTTCCCGCATCCAGGTCTCGCCCGCGCGCTTGTGTCATAAGAACGTCGCAGCGGTGCGTGAGGCAATGCACCTTCTCCGTAAATATGGTCAGCCGCGCCCACTGATCGTCGGTCCGGATTACCATCTTCTCTCGGACACGGTTTCGTATCTCGCCCTGAAGGCAGCGGGCCATGACTTCGCAAAGGTGCTTCAGGTCACGGATACGTCTCCTGCAGTTGTTCGTGCTGTGGGCCGCGTGCTTGTTAGCGCTGAGATCATCAATCGCCAAGCGGAAGGCTTCAATGCGGCGCTGGCGTCTCTGCTGGCATCTCTTGACTGCAGCGCGGAGTTGGATGTTGAGGGCTTTGTTCGCGAACTGCTGCCGGTCGTGATTGCCGGTACCGGTGAGTTGCCGGATCGCGGTTCGCCGTCCAAAGCTTCGGGCGCAGATGACCGCACCCCGCTTAAAATTTAATGGGTGCAGTATGAGCAACAAGAACTCACTCGAGATTGTTTATCTCAACGCGACGGCTATCAAGCCGTCGCCCCACGCCGCGCGTCAGCATAGCGCCTCGCAACGCCGGAAGCTGAAAAACCTTCTTCAAAAGTTTGGCCAGGTCGCGCCGATCATCATTGATGCCAACTACGAGATCGTCGACGGTCATGCGATTTATGAGACGCTCCGCGACCTCGGTCATGATGAGATTGCTGTTACGATCGTCGAAAACCGCTCGGAAGCTGAGATTCGTGCGCTGCGCCTGGCCCTCAACCGGGTCGCCCAGGATACAGTTTGGGACGATGCAAAGTTGCGCGACGAGTTCAAGTACCTGATCAGCGTTGGCTTCGACCTTGATCTCAGCGGCTTTGAGGCGGTGGAGATCGACATGGTTTTGTCGATCGATACGCCGACCGCCAATACCGTGGAAGAAGAAGCGCTCAATGACCTTTCGCCGGCGGCTGGTCCGTCGGCGGCAAAGCCTGGCGATGTGTTCCGCCTCGGTGATCATTTGATCGGCTGTGGCGATGCTCGCGACGCGACTTTCATCCATGACCTTGTTGGCATCAAGACCGTGGCCTGCGTGTTCACCGATCCGCCTTACAACGTCCCGATCGACGGCTTTGTGTCAGGCCTCGGCAAGACGCGCCATCGCGAATTTGCCATGGGCACGGGGGAGATGTCGCGCGAGCAATTCATCGGCTTTCTGAGCGAGACCGTGGCTGCATTCAAATCGGTTCTTGTCGATGGCGCTATCGCATTTATCGCTATGGATTGGCGCCATGGCGGGGAGCTTTGCGAAGCCGTCGCCCAGAACGGTCTGGAGCAGAAGAATCTCTGCGTCTGGGTCAAATCCAATGCGGGCATGGGAAGCTTCTATCGCAGCCAGCACGAGCTGATCTACGTGTTCAAGCATGGTGAAGCGCCGCATCAAAATAATTTCGGTCTCGGCGCCGGCGGCCGTACCCGTTCGAACGTCTGGCAGTACCGTGGCGTCAACGCCTTCGGTAAGGATCGCATGAATCTTTTGGCTGTTCATCCGACCGTCAAGCCGGTTGCGATGATCGCCGATGCCCTGCGCGACGTGACACGGCGCGACGACGTCGTTCTCGACGTCTTTCTGGGGTCGGGATCGACGCTGATCGCTGCGGAAGAAACCGGTCGCATCTGCTGCGGTGTTGAGCTCGATCCCCTCTATGTCGACGCGGCGATTCGCCGTTGGCAGAAGCGCACCGGCAAGGATGCCGTTCACGCTGTCAGCGGTGAGACCTTCGACGCGCTCCATGAGCGCGCCGTATCAGCTGCTGCCGGCGACGCCGCATCGACCGATAATGCGACTTTGGAAGCGTCGCCTAACAATACCGCCGACGGCGGCATGGTTAGCACAAATTCGGTCTGCGTCGCTGTCACCTCGATGGAGGCGGACGATGTCTAAGGCAGAAGAAGAAAAGGTTGGATACGGCAAGCCGCCGACCAGGACCCGCTTCAAGCCGGGGCAGTCCGGTAATCCGAACGGGCGGCCGAAAGGCAGCGTCAATCTAAAGACAGATCTGCGCAGTGAGCTTTCCGAAAAAATTCAGATTCGGGAGGGCGAGCGCAGCCTCAAGGTCTCCAAACAGCGCGCCATGCTGAAGGCGCTCGTTGCGAAATCACTGAAGGGCGACTCTCGTGCCGCCAACGTCGTTCTGACGCTGGTTGGCAAGCTGTTCGAGCCTGAAGCGGTGGCGGAAGAAGTGCCTGCGCTGACGGCTGATGACGAAGTGATTCTTGCGCGCTTTCTCGCACGCCGTCTGGCCGAGTAGCAGACGCAGAATATCCGGCCGGTGCCGATCGGCGTCGGCCAATTTTTTGAAAGTAGCCTCCATGCCTTCTGATCTTCAAATCTACCGTGCTGTTATGAAAGCCGACCTCCAGGCGTTTCTGGAGGGGGCGTTTCCGGTCGTCGACAGTCGCTGGGCGCTCGAAATCGCGCCCTACCTTGAGTATCTGGTCAGCGAGCTCACGGGGCTTGCTGAAGGTCATGATACGCGGCTTATTATCAACCTGCCGCCGCGCCACCTGAAATCCGTGCTGACGTCCATCGTGTTCGTTGCCTGGCTCCTCGGTCGTAATCCGAAGCTGCGCATTGCGGTGATCTCTCACAGTCAGGCCTTGGCGTCAGATCTGGCATCCAAAACGCTGCAGCTGATTAACTCGGATTTCTACCAGCGGGCATTTCCGCGCTTTCAACTCCGTGACAACGGCCGCAAGGCCATGGACTTCGTCACCGTCGAGGGCGGTGGTCGTTATGCGGCTTCTTTCGAGACCGGCATTACCGGGCGCGGTTTCGATATGATCATTATCGATGACCCGATCTCGGCGCATCACGTCAAGTCCGACAAGGAGCGGGCTAACGTCAACGAGAGCTTTGACACGATGATCGCCTCGCGCCTCGACGATCAGATCCGTGGCGTCATGATTGTCGTCGGCCAGCGCATGCATGAGGATGACCTGTCCGGCAATCTGCTTCAGAAAGGCGGTTGGAAACATGTCTGCTTGCCTTTGGTCGCTGAGGAAGCCGCGTCCTACGCCTTTGGCAACACCCACTGGGACCGCGTGCCCGGCGAAGCGCTGCTAGCAAAGCAATGGTCACCTCAGGTCATCAAGCGTAAGCGGGAAGAGGTTGGTGAATCGATCTTCGCGGCACAGTATCAGCAAAACCCAGCGGCAGCGTTCGGGGAACTGATTCAGCCGGGCCAGATTCAGCATTTTACCGATCTTCCGGCGGATGCCCGCCGCATCGTTCTGAGCTGGGATACGGCTGTTAAAACCGGGTCGGATAACAGCTATACGGCGTGTCTTGTGATCGCACGCGACGCGCGCCGCCACTATGTCGTCGACGTGCTACGCGCACGCCTTGACCCGGTCCAGATGCGTGATGCTGCACTGAGCCTAATCGGAACCTATAAGCCGTCAAAGATCCTGATCGAGGATGCCAGCTCGGGCAGCGGGCTTGCTAGCATGCTGTCCGAGCGCGGCTATCATGCCGAACTGCGCCCGACCGGTGGCCGCGGCAAGGAAGAGCGGCTCGAAAGCCAGCTGCATATGTTTGCCCAGCATCGGGTGCTGATCAAAAGGAACGAATCCTGGACGGTTGAGCTCGAGAGCGAATTGCTGCGTTTCCCGTTTGGCAAGCACAACGACCAGGTCGACGCCCTGACGCAGTATCTGGCCTGGGTCGCTGAAAGCCCCATGGTCAACCCTGTGGTGGTGGGCGTCGGCGGCAAGGACGCGCGTATCGAGCGGGCGCTTTCCCGGCGTCCTTGGCCTGTGGCCAAGGGCGACAATCCGCTCCGTCCACGCGGCAAACCCATGCGCTGGCGGTAGTGGCGGTCAGAGGAATGTCGGGGGGCGGTTCCATGCGTGCGTTGGACCCCCCGTTGGTTATCAGAACGGCAGCATCGGTGCTTCGAGATAGATCTGCTTCTTCTCGGCATCGGCGAAGGACATGTTGAAGTACACCGGTTTTCGTCCGAAGTTGGTAAAGACGTCGGCGACGCAAACGCGGTGACGGACCTCATTGTTCTCGTCGAGCAGGTCCTTTCCGACGACGGACATGTCACCGATCTTGAGCAGCTTCAGACCCAGTGCGGCTTGCGGCGCATTCTTGAAGGCATCCTGCAGCATGTCGCGGGTGGTATTGCTGCTGCATTCGGGGATGCTGCTGGGGCCGCCATAGCCGCCTGTCGCCAGCCGCAGCGTGACGATGACGACCCCGAACAGGGCTGCGAAGGCGATTCCGGTAATAAGGTTTGAGTTTGAGAATGACGTTGTCATAGGTGGCTTCCTTTATGTGTGATTTTGAGGAGGGCAGGTGATGGGCATGCGGCATCGTTCGCCACCGCCTTTTTGAAGGACGTGCGTCGAGTCTTCGTGAGGTGCTTGGTTATTTCTTCAGAGCGACATATGCCGATGACAGAGGTGCGGCGCGGAGGGATGCCGTCAGCCGGTGCCTCTGTTCGTGCTGGTCAAGGAATGTGATCTCGAAGGCTGTAACGAAATCGCTGTCGAACATTGGATCGTAACGATCGATCACCGCGGCATGTCGCGTATCCAGCAGGTCGAGCGAGAATGCGGTTGGCGTCGTCGAGAGGGGGTGCTCGGAGGCAGGGCCGGTCTCATCAGCGACCGGGGCTGGCACCGTAAACTTCGATGTGATGCCGATCGTCCTGACGGCGATGTCGTGAATAGGCGCGTCGGTCCCATTACACAGATAAACCGGCATGATGCGCAGGCTTCGGAAGTCCGGAAAGTACAGGGTTAGATCCGGCGGCGCCTTCTCCGGTGTCAGGGTGACATAGCCGCGCTCACGTGAGGGCTCTGGCGCAAACGCAACCGGAATGCTGGAAATCCGGGGAGAAAACTCTGCGCCGCTACCGATGGCTTCCGTGCGCGCAATCAGCAGCGTGGTGCCGGACTGTTTGCAGTCCTCCATAGCTTGCCGCAATTGCGGGCGGGAGAAACCGTCAGTCTCGGGTTCGATATATTCGGCCTGAACGATGGCCTGACGGCCTTTGATCCAGGTTTTGATGGCCTCGCGTTGTTCTTGCATTGCAATATCGGAGTAGGTCGGTTCGCTTGGTCGGACGCGGTAATAGGCAATAACCTTCATGCAGAATCCCAGTTAACGGCACGGACAGCCCGTGCCCCTTAGATTCAAGTGAGGCCCCGAGGAATTGCGGGGTTTTGCAAAGAAATGCTGAGTGTCTCCCGAAAGCCGCATTTTGAGGCCGGACACTGCAACATCAGAAGAAATCCCGGGCGGATCGGGTATTGCCGATCGCCCGAATCTTGAGGGTTGGCTGATATTCTCGCAGACGCTTGGCGTCCCGTTCCCAGCGCCCGTCGCGCTGATCGCCATCGAAGCCGAATACAATGAGCCGGGGATCAGGATCTATCTGGGCCCGGACCTTGCCTGAGGCGATGGCGGCTATCAGGGGGGTGAGCTCGAGCGGAAGCCTGCTGCCCGGAACAGCGGCGCGAGCCGCAGCCCGCATGGCTTGAATACGGATCAGCGCCTGGCAGACGGCGACGTAGCGCTGTCGCAGTGCCTCTTCATGTCGCCTGAGGGTCGCTTGGTATCGAATGATCTGAGCCAGAACGGCAGGTTCACCTTTGGCCCTCAGCGCAGGATTGCTGAAATGCTTCGCCTCATGAAAGACGATGACCGGATTCCCGCCGCGGTTTTCGACGGTCACGACGTCCAGACGGTCTTGGGACCGGTCAATTGACGAGGCGTCTGTCGAAGGGACATCAGTGTCCGGCAGACTTTCATCAACTGAAGAACTTGCCCGCAGCAGCGACAGTTCGACGTCGATGACCTTTGAGCTGCCCATGATCAGGGGATGCAACCCGCTTTTTTCAGCGCCGGCCAGATCGGTGGCCGAGCGGATCATGTCCGATAATGTCGATGGACCGGCGTATTGGGACCAACCGATATCGGAAGGTTCAAAGCGTCCGTCTTCATGAAGCTGGGCCAGTACCTGCTGTTGGCGGATTAGGTATTTGGTGTGGGTCCATGGAAGGATCCGTCCATCGCCGCCGTCGTCGATCCGGAAGATCGAGGCGCCACGATGATAGACGTTGAGTGAGTTCGCTCGCACCGCGATGAACACATCGTCCCGCAGAAGGACATCGCGCCACCATGACGGTTTTTGAGCAAGTGCGTCGAGTGCATCGAGGAAGGCCTTACTCACGCCGTGGCCAGATGACGTCTGTTGGATGGTCATGTTGGAACGTCCCACCATTCGCCATCGTTTTTGAGACTGACGGCTTGGAAATGTGCCGGAAACTGCTCCGGCTCGTAGGTATGGATCGGCACGAGCATCTTTGGCTGGATAGCCTCGGCCAATCGCTTCAGATCGGGAATGCTGGCATGGCCGGATGTATGGGCGTGGTCGAGGGGGATTCCTCGTGTCTTAAGTTCGGCAAGGAGGGCAAGGCCGCGCTCCTGTTTGAGATAACCGTCCCATTGCGACCAGATGGCGCGTGCGTCGGACAGGCAGCCAGCATGATCGAGATCGCGCAGCATTGCCGGTCGGAAGAGCATCGCCGCCCGAGGCGCCAAGTCCTCAAGCCGCTCCACGAAAATACGGTTGCTCTTGTGAGGATCCAGCAAGTCAAAGCGAACGTTGCGCTTGATCTGGATACGTTGATATTGCGGGACGTAGACCGCAACATGCGGCCAATCCGATTGAGGGATATTGGCGTTCTCCGTCGCGCGAAGAACCTCGGCGGCATAGAGATCGATGATCAGCGTTCTGCCGGTGCGCTTGCAGGCGCGGTACAGGCTAACCATGCGATCGATGTTTTGCGCCGAGGCTGCGACCAGCGCCAGACCGTCTGTTGCCTGAAACAGGTCAACCAGGCGCTGCTCGACGTCTGTCTCGGTCGGAAAGACGTGGTCGGGGCTCAGGCGACCAAAGCTCGACCCTTCCATCAGCATCACGTCGATGGATCGTGGAGGGTCGGCCACAAGGCGTTCGAACAGTGCCGCTTTGCGGCCATGAGCCCGGATATCGCCGGAATAGAACAGGCGTTGGCCGTCAGCTTCCACCTCAAGGGCGTAGGCATCATAAGCGGAATGGTCGACCAGATGCGGGGTCACCCGAAACGGACCAAACTCCAGTGGCGTCCCGCTTCTAAACTCGATGGGCCTCGCAGGTACATAGGGTCTAGGCACGAAGGGGGCTGCGGCCTTCAGGATGCGGTGTGTTGCTGCGCCTAGCGCAACCGGTAACTCAGGGCCGGCGAGGTGGGCCAGCCCCCAGTGATCGATATGACCGTGGGAGAGAACCAGGGCCAACAGATCGCTATCACCGGCAAGTCCATCGATTAGCGGATGCACGCTGATCTCGTCTGCATCACCGTCCAGCGGTAACCCCAGATCCAGCAGAATCCGGCCGCCATCTGTCGCCAGCTCGATACAGGTCCCGCCGATCTCCTTCGTCCCGCGATGAATACGAATACGCACAATGCCCCCAAATCTCTAATAGGGACATTATAGTGCGTGTTTTAATGGGCCGCCAAGTCGTTTGTTTCGCTTATGAAAGCGACAGCGCTCGTGGCCTGGAATGTCCGAAAACTGCGGGTTAAGCGCGGCCTGTCGCAGGAGGCGCTGGCGGTCGATGCTGGCGTGGACCGGTCCTACGTCGGACGAATCGAGCGTGGGGTTGAAAACCCGACCGCCGAGACTTTGGAGAGATTGGCCGCGGCTTTAGACGTTCCTGTCGCGGACCTTTTGGCCGTCCCAAAGGCAAACGAAAGGCCGCCGGCTACGCTCCGGAAAGGGCGCAAGAAACGTTAGACGTGCATGCAGAGTTTTGATCGCTGTTGAACGTCGCACATGTGCATTTAGCGCGTGCGGTTGGGCTCACGAGTATATATATTCTTACAACGTTGTGCGGGTCTCTTTTGGCGTCTGCATTCCAAGTTCGCGTAATGAGCGTTTATGGAATGCCCTTCTCTACAAGAGCATCGTCTTCGCGATCTTAGCGCTTTTTAGCTTCCAAGCTGATCATGCATGGAGGGTGCTGAGTGCTGTTGCCAACCTCAGATTTGATCAAATGACTTGCCGAAAGTCAGCGGCTTTGGCACGTTGAGACATTGATACATCGAGCCGACGAGCAATTGCACGAGGTCAGAATGGTTATGGCAACCCTAAGGTCGATATTAGCCGGTGCGCTCCTTGCCGCCTTCCTGCCATCCGGCAGCGCTCTCGCATTTGCAGATGGGCCTCGCTGGCCGGAATTCGGATACGGCGACGGTGCGGCGATTGCTTCCGGCTGCTTGCGATGGAATTGGCAGCAGTACAGCTGGTACGATCATTGCCCGGTTTACGTTCGTCCCAAAGCCTACATGTACCCGGCTTCGTCTCTGCGCTCCGTTGTGCGCGTCAAGGGCTAACGCGTTGCATTCCCGGATATCAGAAATGATATGTGCCGCGTCATTCAGCGGGCACCGCAAGATCTTCGTAGTCGCTCAGGACAGCGAAACGGAGCAGGCGACCGAACTTTGGTTGCCGAAATTGAGCTGGGCTGCTCCGCGCAGACCATCGAGCCAAATGCCCTTGCCAGCATACCGATAACCCACTCCCATCGGTACAAGCCGAACGTAAGTGGCATTGTGCGGTGCGGTGTAGAGTTTCGCGGTCACAAGCTCCCCAGCGATGCTGACTGCAATCGGGCAGATAGGATATTCGCGGCCATTTTCGCAGGTCAGGACGATCTCCGTACAGCTGCCCAACGCAGCGCGTGGGGAGACGATCAGGCCTAGGTCAGCTGCGCTCGCGCTCGAAATAGATAAGCCAAAAGAGAAACTTACGGCGGCAGCCGCTCCAAGCAAACCACGCAAATTGGCGCGCATAGCGGCCTCCAACATCCAAAAAATCAATTCATTAATCAACCAAGGGCGGGGCGCAGGGTCAATCCCGGTTGCTTCCGCCGCGCAACTAAAGCCTAGACCGTGTCGATTTAACCACACTCACTGGTAACTCTATATTTACCATAGAGGTTTCTTGACCCCCCGGCACCGGAAAGGGAGGATGTTTGCTAAGAAAGTGTTAATGTACTCGTTAAGGGTCAATTTTTATTTTCAGTGATTTTGAGGCGTTGCCATGAACGGACCTTTTCAGATTGCGCAAGCGAACATTGCGGGACAAAGCGCAGGCAGGCCTCCGGCGCGCGTCGTAAAAATATCGAAACCGTTCGGTGAGCAGGCGGTCGTGGTGCCGCTAAGTTACGATGGCAGCGTCAAGGCTGATTTGTCGGCAATTGCGGGTGAGAAAATCACGCTCGTCCACATCGGCGAAAAGCTGATCATTCTTTTCGACAACAAGTCGACCGTTACCCTCGAGCCGTTTTTCGATTCGACGGGCAAGCCGCTCAATGGCATCTCGGTGGAAGTCTCGCCTGGGCGTGATCTGACGGGCGCGGAATTCGCAGCGTCGTTTCCTATTACCGAAGATCAGTCCGTGTTGCCCGCAGCAGGTGAGGGCAACGGTAACGCACAGGCGTCGGGCGCGAACTTCAGAAGCGTTGGAGTCGATCCGTTCGCGCTGCCCAATCCGCTTCCTCTGCTCGGTCAGGAAGAACTGCCGAACTTCGTCGTCACCAATCTGCTCACCCCATTGCTTATTGATGACATACCCACCGCGGGTGCCGATGCGCTTGCCCTCGATGAAGACGAAATTTCCGGCAGCGGCGGCAATCTCGGCGGGGTCAACGACATCGTCGCGCCGGCATCATTCACCGGCATTCTGACGCATAATTTTGGACTTGACGGCCCGGGCGACATTAATTTCGCCGCGATGAACGGCCAGAGCCAGGTCATCAATGGCATTGTCGTTACGTTCTCGTGGGATCAGGCAACTCATACGTTGCTGGCCAACGACGGTGCCAATGATGTTTTCAAAATCGTTGTCACTAACCCGGCTACGGGCGCCTTTGAAGCGACCGTCTTGCATGCCTTGCATCACCATACCGATGCGCTCGCCGACAGCACGGAAACCAGCAATACGTTCGATCTGACGTTTACCGTTATCGACGGCAATGGTACGGCAACCTCCGGCCTCTTGTTGCTGGAAATCAACGACGACACTCCCACGATTGAAGTAACTGCTGCAAGCGTTGAGGGGCAGCAGGCGTCCCTGGCGCTTGGTCCTCTCGATGAATCGGTCGGTCAAGACGCTTCGGACACCAATGCGGACAGCGACGACGTGGCCCCGAACGTCACGCCTGATCCGACGGGTGTGAAGCCAATCGGAGAGGTCAAATCAGCGGCGGGCGAAGGCGATTTTCCTGGCGATTTGCAGGCTCTGTTTGGTGTTATGAAGAGCCCGGGGGCCGATGGTGAAAAGACGACGAGTTATCTTTACAGCCTCACGCTGTCGGGCGCTTCCGTCAATGGTGGCGTTGCAACCTCGCTCCAGGTGACCGACCCAAACAATCTCTACACGAACGACACGATTTTCCTGTTCAAGGTCAGCGATACCGAAATCGTGGGCCATGTTGGAAACGATCCTGCCGGCGCTATCGCACTGAGGATCACACTGACAAATTCCGGTAGCCTTTCGGGTGCCCAGTTCGTCGTCGATCAGTATATGGCCATCGATCATGGCACCGACGGCAACAATTTCGACTTATCACTGCCTCTGACCCTCGTCGGCGCAGAGGCAAGCCTTGGCGTGACCTTGACGGCGGTCATCACGGATGGCGACGGTGACGTGAGTACGTCATCCGCAACGGTCACGCTGGCCGACAATGCCGTATCGGCGATCAATATCGAAGACGACGGTCCGTCGCTCTTGACCGAAGGTGAAGAGCAACCTGTTCCCCAGTCGATTTCTCTTGCGCTTGACGAGACCATCGGCGCTGATCGTTACAACACCGCGCCGAATCCGGACGAGACCGAGTCTTCAAACGGCGATCAGCCGAATGGCGCGCCAGACGACACGTCGAGGACGTCCGTTGCTGCGCCATCGACTGCGCCAGTTGCAGGCGATGCGATTGGTAAGATCACGACGGCGGCCGGCGCAATTGGCAGTAATTTCCAAGTTTACACCCCGGATTTCGGAACCGACGGCCCAGACCCGGATGGCGGTTTCAGCCAGGAGCTGTCTTTCGTTCTGAACGGTAGCGGCGCCACCAATCTCACGGCGACCGCGCTCGAAGGCACCAGCCTGGCCAACCTCGACGCATCTGAACGCGCTATCGTGCTGGTGCAGATCAGTGATACTGTCATCGAAGGACGTATTGTCGGCGATGCCGATGTCAACGGCGATGAGTTTGTCGCATTCCGCATTACCCTCGATAATGCCAGCGACCCGGCGACGGCCAAGATCTCCATGGAGCAATTCCTGCCGATTGATCATGGCGGCAGCGAGAATCCGTCTGTTTTCGATGAAGTCATTTCGTTGGTGCTGACCGACCAAGGCTCGCTCGATCTTAAACTCGTCACGACGGCTACCGACGGCGACACTGATACCATCGTTCAGACCGACACCCTGAATCTGACCGGCGGCAAGAACTCCTTCATCACCTTCGACGACGATGGTCCGCAGGTCGCCGTTGCGGTCAATGCTACATTCTCTCTCAACCATGATGAGACGCCGTTTGTTCAGGGCGGCTCCGACGACATTTTATTCACGTCGCTGTTTAACGATGTGAGCAGCAAGGGCAGCGATCCGCAAACGCTCGGGCTGCCCGTCGGCTTCGCGCGCAGCGATACCGCGGCGCTGACGATTTCTGGTCCGGTCGACTTTGGGTCCGACGGTGCTGCGCTAAACAATTCTCAGGTCTTCTCGCTGACGCTGACTGTCGCAGGTGAGTTGACGTCTGGCCCGGTCGCGTCCGGCCTGAAAACGACCGAAGGCCGCGATATCTATCTTTTCTCGGAAGGCAATTTTATTGTCGGCCGGTTTGATGCTGCAGGCGGTAGCGTCGATGCGTCCGATCCGGCCGCGTTTGCGCTGACCATCAATGCGAGTACGGGCATCGTATCACTGGTGCAGTATGTCTCGCTTCAGCATCCAATCGGCGGGGCCTCCCATGACGAACCTATTTTCCTCAACAATCTTGGTACAGAGGGCAACGGTTCGCTCAACGCAACCCTGACCGTGACCGATGGTGACGGCGACGTTGCGTCGGCTTCGGCCGCGATCGGCGCAAATATCAGTTTTGATGATGACGGCCCCTTTGTCGCTGCGACTCGGAATCCGTCTTTCAAGCTGACCGTTGATGAGACGCCGGGCAATCAGCAGGATGACGTCACTGGGCCGCTGGCTGTGTTCGCCAATGTCACAGACAAGGGCGACGATCCGGACATTTCCGGAGCCGATCCATTGGCATTTGCTGCCGAGGGTAGTAACCCGCTGGTGTTCATTCCGGCTTTCGGGGTGGATGGACCGGCGGCATCGCAGTCGATCACATACACGTTGCTTTTGAATAGCAGCTTGTCGGGCCTCAAGGTAACCGACGGGGCGACTATTACGCTGACCTCGGAGACAGACGGCACCAATAGCTGGATCGTCGGCCGCGTCGATAGTGGCCCGCTTCAGGGACAGGCCGCATTTGCGATTTCGATCGATCCGGCTTCCGGCCAGGTTTCGCTCGTGCAGTACCTGTCTTTGCTCCACACCAATACGTCGAGTCAGGACGAGGAAATTTCGCTCGCGTCTGGTGCGATCCGTGCGCAGGTGACCATCAAGGACGGCGACAACGACATTGCTTCATCGAGTGCAGATATCTCCAGCCGCATCGTGTTCCGTGACGATGGCCCGACGGTAATCGGAACCGCGCGTGTTACCGCGGTCGTCGACGAAGATGGTCTTCATAACCCTGGAACCTCGACGCTTTCTGATTCGAACGTCGACGATGCAGAAATCGACGGCGAGGTCACAGGCACCAACTCGAATGTTTTTGTTGGTGCTGCCGGCGCACTGAATACTCTTGTCAATTTCGGGGCCGATGGATTTGGAAGCTTCGGTGTCAAGACGATCACTACGCCTGTCGACACCGGCTTCAATTCCAAGGGTAAGGACGTTTACGTTGTCTCCGACGGCACGACTCTGCGTGGCTATGCCGAAGTCGATAACGTTTCGGGATTTGGTGGCACCGATCGCCCGGTATTTACGCTTACCGTGGGTGCCGACGGCTCCTATACGTTCACCTTGCTCGATCAGATCGATCATCCGCCTTTGACGGATGCACCAGGCGATAACACTGAAAATCTGTTGTCCGGTAGCGGCATTGATCTTTCGTCCTTCGTTGTCGCAACCGATGGCGACAACGACCCTGTGACGCTGGCGGCGGGCACGTTCACGGTTCAGGTTCTGGATGATATTCCGGTGCTGGATGCGCGCCCTGCCAATGAGACGTCTACAATCGTCACGGAATCGCTGATCTTCGACCTCAAGGGCGGCAACGCCGTTGTAGGCGGCGTGTCCACCAATTCGATCAAAGGCATCTGGGCGACTGGCGAAGATCTCAACGACAACGACGACACCGCCAACACCAGCAACAATTCAATCGGCATTGGCGATGGTCAGATCATTGATGGTCTGGGCACCCAGGGTCAGAAGACGGTCGGACCGGAAATTCTCACGCTCGAGTTCTTCGAGAACGTCAACATTCCGAACGGCAACGGGCTGCCGACTCATGGCCTTCCCTATGACGTCAATGTATTCCGGTTCTCGATTGACGCAGCGGAAGCGCAGCAGAATGATGACGCTGTCGTCTTCGTTTCGGTACTGAACAATAACGTCATTGTTTCGCCCAACGACTACAGCGTTACAATTAACGGCGGTTCTCCAGTTGCGGCTGGCGCTAGCGTTCACAACGTGTACAGCGGTGGAAATCTGATCGGCTTCGTCTTTGAGAATGTTCCGGACGAAGCGGATTTCCAGATCACCAGCGATTCCGGCTTTGTCTTTGATGCGGTCAAGATTGGAAACTACAACGGTTTTGCGTTCACGACCGACAACAACATCAGCACCACTGTCAGCACCGGCAATTCGTTCAAGGTGTACGGCCTGGAAGCTGATATTCTTACGACCGTCATCACGCTTGAAACCTTCAAGGTCAGTCACGACGAAAGCCCGGGCGTCAACACGGCGGCCGACCCGAACGCGGCGGACGATGTTTCCGGTGCCGGCGCACCAAGCGCAATTTCAGGAGCGTTTGGTTACGCTAAATCCGCCACCAGCGTTCTTGCGCCGGGATCGTTGTTTGCGGGCAAGGTCGGTGCTGACGAAGACGATACGTATTCGTTCTCGATCACGGACGCCAACGGCAATCCGGTTCAGAATGCGCCTTCCGGCATCAAGGCCCTTATCAACGGGCAAGCTGTTGATGTTGTGCTCAATACCGATCTTGTCACTGGTGCCATTGTGGGTACTGCAGGTGCCACAACGGTGTTCAAGGTCTATGCTGACTCAGCCGGGTTCGTCTGGATCGCGCAATACGCGCCGATCGCACACGATGTCGATGGCTCGAGCCTCGCGTCGTTCGACGACATTGCGAAAGTTACGGCCGATCTGCACGTCAAGGCGGCGTTGACGGATTGGGATGGCGATACCATCACCACGGTCTCGCCGGTCGCCTTGCAGATTGAATTCCAGGACGACGGTATCGCCGCTCTGGCAGACATTGATTCGGTTGTCGAAGACACACAGCCGGTTGCCACTGGCAATGTGATTACAAGTTCATATGCCGGCGTTACGCCGAACGATGCCAACACTGATGATGGTGTAGCCGATCAGATGGGTACGGATGGCTTCGGTTCGATCGCCTGGGTGAGTGCTGTGAACGGCGATGTGGCCGGTCAGTACGGTCACCTTACGGTCGATGCCGCAGGTAATTACGTTTACACGCTGTTCACGCAAGGTGAGAACGCGAATGGCTATGCAGCGGTCCAGGGGCTCGATATCGGCCAATCGCTGACCGAAACCTTCCACTATGTTGTGAAGGACGGGGATGGAGATTTCTCGCAGACGACGCTGACGGTCACTATTGCCGGCACCAACGACACGCCGACGGTTGTGGTGGATCAGGGAAATCCGCAAGGCGCGAATGACCAGGTCTTCGAGGCGGGTCTGACCGGCATCGGTAGCAATGCGGCGGCGAACAGCGAGTTTGCCTATGGGACGTTCAAGGTTTCGGATCCGGACGGACTCGACGATATCGTCAGCGTAACGATCAATGGCAAGACAGTTCTCATCGCCAACCTTGTCGGTGCCTTCTTCGATGGCGGTTTCGGCACGCTGACGGTGACAGCCTATGATACAAATACTGGCGTGGCGAATTATACCTATGAGTTGAAAGTTCCAACGACGGATGCTCCGCTCGTAACGGAGCAGGATTCGTTTTCACTGACGGTGTTCGACGGCACGGCCAACTCTACGCCTGCGTCGCTGGTGATAGACATCGTTGACGACGTTCCTGTTGCGGCGAACGATGCGGGCTACGGGGCGTACAGCGAGAACGCGGTGAACGTGGATCTCGGGCTGGCGTCTGTGCTGCTTGCGAATGACAAGTTTGGTGCGGACGGTGCTGCGGCGGCGGGCTCGCTG
>QFCS01006009.1_pt1 | contig 24165 bp, 19 predicted proteins | sample 3576561 | NCBI WGS metagenome assembly QFCS01 | reverse complement strand
TGCTGGCCGCCATCGTCTATACCGGCATAGGGGGCTGATCCGTCAAGCAGCGTCTGATTGTACCCGTCGCTTCCGGGCTCGGTGCCGGGCTTGAAGACCTCATCGATGGTCCCGCCCTCGTAGGTGTGACGCACCAACCGCAGGCCCGGCGGAATGCGGAATGGCGTCGGCGGCTTGCCCTTGAATATCTCCTTGGCAATCGCCTCGTAGATTGGCGCCGCGTTGCCGCCGCCGGTCTCCTGGGCACCCAGCGTACGCGGCTCGTCGAATCCGATATAGACCCCGACGGTGATGTCCGGCGTCGAGCCCAGGAACCAGTTGTCGTGAGCGTCGTTGGTCGTGCCAGTCTTGCCGGCGATGGGACGGCCGAGTGCCGCCAGACGGCCGGCCGTGCCGCGCACGGTGACTCCGAGCATCATGTGTACGACCTGATAGACCGACGCGGGGTCGTGGAACGGCTTGCGCGAATCGACGATTTCCGGCGCGCTGGGTCGCGCGGAGGCCTGGCCCTCCGCCTGCTCGCCGCAGCCGCGGCAGGTACGCGGCTCGTGTCGGTAGATCGTATGTCCGTTTCGATCCTGCACGCGGTCGACCAGGCTCGGCGTGATCTCCAGCGCCCCGTTGGCCAGCATAGCGTAGGCCATGGTCATGCGCAGCAACGTCGTTTCACCGGCGCCCAGCGACATCGGCAGATAGGCACCCATGTTGTCCGTGACGCCGAACTCCTTCGCGACGTCGACGATGCGTTTCATGCCGACCTGCTGCGCCATGCGCACCGTCATCAGGTTGCGCGACAGCTCGAGGCCACGTCGCACCGTCGTCGGACCGAGATAGTCGCCTCCGTAGTTCTTCGGCGTCCAGATCGGCTGGCCGTAGCCCGGATCATAGCTGAACGGCGCATCCAGCACGATCGACCCCGGCGTGAAGCCGGCATCCATGGCCGCAAGATAGACGAAAGGCTTGAACGCAGAGCCGGGTTGGCGTGCCGCCTGAACGGCCCGATTGAACTGGCTGCGCCCATAGGACCAGCCGCCCGACATCGCCAGAATACGACCCGTCTGGGTGTCCATCACGACGACGCCGCCTTCGACGTTGGGTACCTGCCGCAGGGCATAGGTCTGCGGCGGATAGGGCTTGGCATTGGCCCCCGATGGGGCCGCAACCTTCTCGACAACGACGACGTCGCCCACGGCCACCACGTCGGCCGGCCGGCGCGGCGGATTGCCGACACGCTGCTCCGGCAACGTCGGCCTCGCCCAGGCCATCTCGGCGAAGGGGATGGTGCCCTCGCCGTCCGGCAGACCAACCAGCTGCACGGCCTGCGGCTCGACCTTGGAAACGACGGCAAGCTGCCAGGCGGGCGGACCGAACAGAGGACGGCGCTGGGCGATGCGGGCGAATTCCTCCTCCCACACGCTCATGTCCGCGATCCTGGCATGCGGCCCACGCCAGCCGTGGCGACGATCATAGCCGATCAGACCATTACGCAAGGCGTTGTCGGCCGTGGCCTGAATGGTGGGGTCCAGCGTGGTGCTGACGGTCAAGCCCCCCTCGTAGAGACCTTTTTCACCATAGGCAGCCATCAGGTTGCGACGCACTTCCTCGGCGAAGAAATCGGCCTGGACAACCTCCGTGGCGCCGCGGCGGCGATATTGCAGCTTCTCCGCCCTGGCCTGCTCCATCTCCGCCTGGCTGATGTAGCCGTCGTCCCGCATGCGTCCGAGCACGTAGTCGCGCCGAGCGTAGGCCTCTTTCTCGTTGCGCACGACATTGTAGCGGTTCGGCGCCTTTGGCAGTCCCGCCAGGTAAGCGATCTCCGACAGCGACAGCTCGTCGAGCGAACGATCGAAGTAGTTCAGCGCCGCCTGGGCCACACCGTAGTTGCCCGAGCCGAGATAGATTTCGTTCAGGTACAACTCGAGGATCCGCTCCTTGGAGTAGGTCTCCTCAATCCGGAAGGCCAGGATGGCCTCGCGAATCTTGCGCGCCAGCGTCGCCTGATTGCTGAGCAGGAAGTTCTTTGCCACCTGCTGGGTGATGCCCGACGCACCTTCCGGACGCCTTCCAGGATTGGCGAGATTGGCAATCACTGCGCGGGCGACGCCGACGACGTCTACGCCGGGATGATGGAAGAAGCGCTGGTCCTCCGCCGCGACGAAGGCCTCCAGGACGCGCTTGGGCATGGCCGCGACCGGCACGAAAACCCGCTTCTCTCGTGCATATTCAGCCAGCAGGCGACCGTCTGCCGCGTAAAGGCGCGACGAGATGGCCGGCTGATAGTCGGCGAGTTGCTTATGGTCGGGCAGGCCGTGACTGAAGTGCCAGAACAAGCCGGCAACGGTGGCAGTACCGACGATCAGGGCGGCCGTCGCGAACGCGAACAGGATCTTGACGAAATTCAGCACGCTCATCTTCTACGTTGGCCCACCCGGGGGCAGCAACGCCAACGATGCAAGAAAGTTACGCCTTTCTTATGGCAGTTGCCGGCGCAAAGTGGGCATCGATCGACGCCCGCAAGGCGCGAGCCAACGCCATCTGATGCTGACGAACAGTCAGAAGCTTCTCATCCTGCCGGTTCGACAGGTAGCCGAGTTCGACCAGGGCAGCCGGGATATCAGGAGACGTGAGCACGGCGAAGCCGGCCTGCCGATGGGTGCGCGGCAACAACCTGATGCCGCTCTTGGCGAAGGATTGCACGATCGTCTCGGCGAGGCGGCGCGAGTCGTTCACCGTGCCCCGTTGGCTCATGGCCACCAGAGTCCGTGCCACGACATCCGATTCATCCGCCAGCTTCATGCCCGCGACGAGACCATCCGCGCGGTTCTCCCGCGCGGCAAGCGCGGCTGCCTCGCGATCGCTCGCCGCCTCGGACAGCGTATAGACCGAGGCGCCCCGGACGCCGGCGTCGGGGCAGGCATCGGCATGCAAAGACAGGAAAAGGTCGGCCTTGGCGGCTTGTGCCCGGGCCACTCTTTCGCGTAGCGGCACAAAAGAATCGGATGCACGTGTCAGCATGACGCGATAGCGGCCCCTCGCCTGCAATTCCTTCTGCAGTTCGCGAGCGATCGCCATCACTACCGCTTTTTCCCTGGTGCCGCGCACGCCGACAGCACCCGGATCGCGTCCACCATGGCCTGGATCAAGTGCAACGACCCTGAGACGTGGCGGCGGAGTCGGCTTCGCGATCGATTTCTTGGGTGGAGCCCGCCTGGGCTGAGCCCGCTTCTTGGGAAATGCCACGGCCGTCCCCGCGCCAAGGCCGAGCGCAGCCAGACCGGCAAGACCGGCAATCAGAAAACGACGGGATGGAGCGGCCATGAGACAGCCAGCTTTATCTAGAGGGGGCGAATTATTGTTGTGATATCTTCAACCATATACAGAAGTTTGGCCATAATTTCAATTCGAATCAAAAGCTTAAAAGGTCAACCTCAACTACCCCAATGTTTTGATTGTCGCTCGTGCGCGAACCCCGTATGTTGCGTTTGCGAGCAGTCGCCGTCGTTCGACCCTCCCTCCTTCGGGTACCTTTCCCACGTCGTGGGGAGGCCGGGTGAGAGGGCCGACGGCAGTTTTTCCAGCTGGGCTGGCGCCCCTAGGACAGGGAGCGGCGGGCCTGCGGTGAAGCTGTCAGGGAGGCGGTGGCTATAGAAAACCCGAGGTCGGCAGGACCCAGTTGCGGTCCGGCGGTACGATGCTTCCCCGTCTTGGCCAAAGTTGGCCGTTCGACGGGTCGATGGCGTACCGCCTCCCTCGCCCTAGAGAGGCGGCAAGGCCGCCGGTCGCTCGCGCCGGTTGGGACCGGACGCCTTGGAGCGAGCCCATGGCACGGCGCATGCTCATCGATGCTAGTCACCCGGAAGAGACCCGGGTGGTCGTCGTTGATGGAACACGACTGGAAGAATTCGATTTCGAAACGGCAAGCCGCAAACCCCTGAAGGGGAACATCTATCTCGCCAAGGTCATCCGCATCGAGCCTTCGCTGCAGGCGGCCTTCGTGGAGTACGGCGGAAACCGCCACGGCTTCCTGGCCTTCTCCGAAATCCATCCAGATTACTACCAAATACCCGTCGCCGACCGCGAAAGGCTGATCGCTGAGCAGCAGCGCCTGCAGGCCGAGGCCGAAGACGAAGATTCTTACCGGCGCGACCGGGGAGTCGAGCGGATCGATCGCACCGACATCGAGGAAGCCCGCGAAGAGAACCGCGCCGAGCTGGCTCTCGACAATGTCGTTTCCGAAGAGCCGCCACAGACTGCCGTGGACGTCATCGCGGCAAGCGAGGGCAAGGCCGACGCGCCGGCAGCCGACCTGCTGCCGCCCTCGGAATCTGGCCCGCCCCCTACCTCTCCCCCTGAGATTGCTGACGTGCCCGCTCCGCTCACGGCGGTGGCTGCCGCCGAGACCGAATCCGAGCCGGAATCGAGAGTGCAGGCCGCGGCCATCGTGAGCGAGCGCCTCGAAGGGCCGGCGGAACTCGAAGGGCTGACGGAAACGGAACCGGCCACGGCCAACAACACGAATTCTGACGTCGGGCCGACCAACGGCGCAGAAGAGCCGACTGCGCAGCCGGCAGACGGCTCCGCCGAGGCCACGGCGGAGCCCCCGACCGATCTCGCCGATGCGCCTCAGCCGGATGTGGTCGTGGAGACACTGGGCGGCGAGGACGTGATCGAGCAGCGCGAGACCCGCGAGCGCCGCCGCCGCAATCCCATCCGCCAGTACAAGATCCAGGAAGTCATCAAGCGCCGGCAGATTCTGCTGGTGCAGGTCGTCAAGGAGGAGCGCGGCAACAAGGGTGCCGCGCTGACCACCTACCTGTCGCTGGCTGGCCGCTATTGCGTTCTGATGCCCAATGCCGGACGTGGCTGCGGCATCTCGCGCAAGATCTCCAACCCGGCCGATCGCAAGCGCATGAAGGAAGTCCTCGGCGAGCTGGATGTGCCGCAGGGGATGGGCGTCATCTTGCGCACCGCCGGTCTCGAGCGCAGCACGATCGATATCAAGCGCGACTATGAATATCTGTCGCGCCTTTGGGATTCGATCCGCGAGCTCACCATGCGCTCCACGGCACCGGCGCTGATCTACGAGGAAGGCGATCTCATCAAGCGCTCACTGCGCGATGTCTACGACACCGACATCGCCCAGGTGCTGGTCGAGGGCGAGGCTGGCTTCCAGGGCGCCTCGGAGTTCATGCGCCAGCTGGTGCCCCACCAGGCGAACAAGGTCGAACTCTACAAGGACCCGATTCCGCTGTTCCACCGCTACCAGGTGGAAAGCCAGTTCGATGCGATGCATTCGCCCGTTGTCCAGCTCAAGAGCGGCGGCTACATCGTCATCAATCCGACCGAGGCGCTTGTCGCCATCGACGTCAACTCCGGCCGCTCGACGAAGGAGCGGAATATTGAGGAGACGGCGCTGCGGACCAACATCGAGGCGGCTGAGGAGATCGCCCGGCAGGTACGCTTGCGTGACCTTGCCGGACTGATCGTGATCGACTTCATCGATATGGAGGAGACCCGACACCAGCGTCAGGTCGAGCACAAGGTCAAGGACGCCATGCGCCATGACCGGGCGCGTATCCAGATCGGCCGCATCTCGGCGTTCGGACTGCTCGAGATGTCGCGACAGCGGCTGCGGCCCAGCCTGCTGGAGCACTCCACGGAAATCTGTCCGCATTGTGCCGGAACGGGACGCGTCCGGTCGATCGAGTCGGCAGCGCTGCACGCGCTGCGGGCAATCGAGGAGGAAGGCGTGCGTCGCCGCGCCAGCGAAATCATGGTCAGCGTGCCGCCAAACGTGGCGCTCTATCTGCTCAACCAGAAGCGTCACACGTTGTCAGAGATCGAGAAGCGCTACGGCTTCTCGGTATCGGTCGAGGCCGACGACGAGCTGCACGCCGCCGACTGCGAGATCGAGCGCATCCGCTCGCGCCGCGACGATCGCGAGCGTCCGGCGCAGGAGCTCGCGCGCGCCAGCTACGAGGACACATCGGACGTAGGCCCTGCTGAGGATGCGGAGGACGGGGACGATCGCGAGGTGACCGCTGACCGTGCTGAACAGGACGATGTCGACGGGCGCGATGGCCGCCGTCGCCGTCGCCGCCGCCGACGTCGCAGCCGCCGTGATGGCGATGGCGATGGTGATGCCGAGAGCGAGATGGGTGACCATCCGCGGGCCATGGGCATCGAGGATCCCGGTGCTCCCGCCTCGGACACCGAAGCGGAATATCATGGACCGAACGGCGCCGCAGCGGATGACCGGGCTGAGAGCACGGAAGAGCCGGCTGAGGATGGCGCAGACGGCGAACGCGCTGACGCCGACGAAGGCGACAAGGGCGACCGGCGACGCCGGCGCGGACGTCGCGGCGGGCGCCGACGCCGGCGCGAGAACGGCGAAGGCGAACCTGGTGACCATGTCGGCGAAAACGCCGAGCAAGTTGCAGCAGACGAGCGGCCTCCAGTCGAGTCCGATGCCGCCGATGTGCCTGCACAGGAAACCGAGCTGCCGGTCGCCAGCGCAATGCAGGATCTTCCACCGCCCGTGAACGTGGAAGCGGAAGAGGTTCCGCAGCCGGCCCTCGTGACGCCGCCGCCTGCTGAGCTGACGCCAGCGGTGGAAGTCGCACCACCGGAGCCTGAGGCGCCGCCGGTAGCGCCTCCCCCACCGCCGGTGCCGGTCATCACCGCACCGCCAGAGAAGCCCAAGCGCGGATGGTGGCGGCGCTGAGCATACCCGTCGACGGATAACGCCGTTCGAGGCGCCCGCCTTCGGCGGGCGCCCACTCGCACTGCAAGGGCGGCGACAGCTTTTTTTCGCAGCTTTTTCGCATGGTGCGAACAGGTGGGGTGTCGGTCATGGCCCGCCGGCCGATGCCGTGCGAGAATCATTACTCGATCCACTCACTGACCAGAGCGAGCGAGAATGCTTCGTCGTCACGTCCTGATGGGCGCCGCAGCGGCCGCGGCGGCACCGGCCGCCCTTGCCAACAGTTTTCCCAACGGCCCATTCCGCATCATCGTGCCGTTCGGCGCCGGGTCGGCGACCGACCAAGGCGCGCGCAACATCGCGGAAGGCCTGAACCGGGCCTTCGGCGTGCCGGCGGTAGTCGAGAACAAGCCAGGTGCCAACGGAGCCATTGCCGCCGACATCGCTGCCAAGGCCAAAGCTGACGGGCAGACGATCTTCGTCTGCTCGAACACGGCCGCGGCGTCGAACGTGGCCATGATGAAGTCCCTGCCCTACGACCCGGTCAAAGACTTTGAGCCCGTCACCATGATCGGTCGCGCACCGGTCTTCCTCATCGTCAATCCCAAGATCGAGGCTCAGACAGCGCAGGATTTCGTGGCGCTGTGCAAGCGCCAGCCCGGCAAGATCAACTTCGGATCCGGCAGTGCCTCCACGCGCATCTCAGGTGAACTCCTGAAGGCACGCACCGGCATCGACATGGTGCACGTCCCGTACAAAAGCACACCAGCCGCGCTTCAGGACACCATGGCAGGCCACGTCCAGATGTGCTTTGCCGATCCGGTCACCAGCCTGCCGCAGGTCAAGGCCGGCACCGTGCGCTGCCTTGGCGTCGGCACGAACGGCCGCTACAGGCTCACGCCGGACATCCCGACCTTGATCGAGCAGGGGATTCCCGACTTCGAACTCATGACCTGGACCGCCGTGTTCCTGCCAAAGGGCGTCCCTCCTACCGCCTTTACCGCCCTGCGCGAGGCCATCATCAAGACGATCACGGACCCCACCTATGTGGAACGTCAGGCGGCCGGCGGTTCCGAGATCTTTCCGACGACCCCTGACGAGCTGCGGCGCATCCAGCTCGCAGAGATCGACCTCTATCGTGAGATGATGAAGGTTGCCGGCATCGAACCCGAATGAGACAGGCCGACCGCGGCCTCGCGCCGTGGCCGCGGCAGGTGACTGCCCCTGTTTGAGACGAATTCGGACATTCTGGTTCCACGGCCACATCCCGTCCGGCTAGCCAGCCGGACGGGAATGTGCCTTTAGCGATCCGACCGATAGACAGCGAATTCCGCGCGCGTATCTGCGATCGAAAACCAGCGATGTTGGTCCGCTCGGAACTGTCGCCAGTTGACGAGGATCTTCTTGAATTGCGCGTTCTGCGCCGCCTCGTCGTCGAGAACGGCCTCGAGGGCGCCGCGCAGGGCGCGGATGACCTCCTCCGGCAGCACCGTGAGCTGCGTGCCACTGCCTACCAGCCGGGCGATCGCTTGTGCGTTCTTCGCGTCGTAGGACGCCAGCATCTCGACCATCGCATAGGTGCCGGCATAGCGCAGCGCCGCCTGATAGCGCGGCGGCAGTGCCGTCCACGCCGCCTTGTTGACCATCAGCACATTGGTCGCCTCGAGCTCCATGACGCCCGGTGTGTAGTAGTACTTGGCCACCTTGTTGAAGCCGAGCTTTTCGTCGTCATACGGCCCGACCCACTCGCAAGCGTCGATCGTGCCCCGCTCCATCGCGGGATAAATATCGCCGCCGGCGATCTGCTGCGGGACGGCGCCCAGCTTCTGGAACACCTTGCCGCCGAAACCGGCGGTGCGGATCTTGAGCCCTTCTAGATCCTTCGGCGTCTTGATCTCCTTGCGGAACCACCCGAACATCTGGCCGCCGGTATTGCCGGCCAGCAGAGCTACGATGCCGAAACTGTCATACACCTCCTCCATGAGCTTGCGGCCGTCGCCGAACATCATCCAGGCATTGTGCTGACGCGGCGTGAAGCCGAAGGGCAAGGAAGCGTCGAAGATGAAGGACGGATTCTTTCCGACGTAGTAGCCGTTGTAGGTGTGTCCGCATTCGACAGTGGCATTGGCCACCGCGTCGAGCACCTGCAGGCCGGGAACAAGTTCGCCGGCGGCGTAAGGTTGCAGTTGGAACTTGCCGTCCGTCAGTTCGCCGACGACGCGCGAGATCGTGGCCGACGCCCCCCACAGAGTGTCGAGGCTCTTGGGAAAACTCGAGGTCAAGCGCCACTTGACGACCTCGTTGGTCTGCTGCGCGAGAGCCGGTGACGCCGCGATGGCCGCGAGAGACGCAGCGGCTGGAGCCAGCCGTCGCCTTGTGATGATCGTCATGCTGTTTCCTCCGACTTTCTTCTGTTGCTTTTTTTGATGATATGCCTCCCGCTCTGGTATCGCTACCAGAATCAGGCTGCGCTCCAACCTCCATCGATGGGAATGGCGGCCCCTGTGATGTCGACGCCGTCCGGTCCGCAGAGCATGGCCACGACACCGGCCACACGCTCCGGCGTCACGAAGCGATGCGATGGCTGACGCGATGCGAGAAAGGCGCGTTCAGCCGCCTCCCGCGGCAGACCGGACCTTGCCCGCTCCGCCTCCAGCCTCTGCTCGATGGCAGGCGTCGGGATGGTACCAGGGCATATGGCGTTGCAGGTGATGTTCTGCTCCGCCGTCTCCAGCGCCACGGCGCGCGTGAAGCCGATCAGGGCCGTCTTGGTCGTGACGTAGTCGACGCGATTGACTGTTGCGAAGAGCCCATAGACGGAAGCTATGTTGACGATTCGGCCGAAGCCGCCGCTACGCATTCCCGGCAGCGCAAGCCGGGTGGCATGGAAGGCCGCAGAAAGATTGACCGCCAGCGCGCGGTCCCAGTCCGCAGGTTTGAACGCCTCGATTGGCGCGAAATGCCGGACCACGGCGTTATTGATCAGGATGTCGACCCGGCCGAACCGGCGTTGGACGGTCTCGATCAGATCAGCCACATCGTCCGCCTTGCCGACATCCGCGGCATGGTAGAGCGCGCGCACACCGTGCTCGCCTTCCAGCCGGCGGCGCCTGGCCTCGATGTCGTCCGGATCGCCGAAGCCGTTCAGGACGATGTTGCAACCCGCACCCGCCAGCCGCTCGGCGATCGCCCATCCCAAGCCTTGTGTCGATCCCGTAACAAGTGCGCTTCTGCCCTTCATTTTCCCCTCATGTACTTTCTCGCTGGACGATCTCGAAACCCACGTCGATACGGACCCTTTCGCGGGCCGCCCCCCGCAGACGATTGACCAGGAGTTCGGCGCTACGCCGACCGATCTCCTGCCGCGGCAGGCGAAGTGTCGTCACTGTCGGCACGGCATGTCTGAGCAGATCGAGATCGTCGAAACTCGCGATGGCGATGCGCCCCGGCACCGACCAGCCCCGGCGCTGGCATTCGAACAGCGCGCCCACCGCCAGAACGTCGCCTGCGAAGAAGGCCGCGTCGATATCCGGATGGGTCTGCACCAGTCGCACCAGCGCGTCCGCCCCCTCGCTGAAGCCCCCGGTCGCTTCGAGCACCATGCCGGCACCGGCCGACAGCCCGAGTTGCTTCAGCGCCGCAAAGTAACCGCGCCGCCGCTCCCGTGAGCGATCATTGTCGCGTAGCGGCAGGGTGACGAAGCCAATCTTGCGATATCCTCTCCGGCCGAGATGCGCCGTCATTGCCCGCGCCGCCTCGAAGTTCGAATAGCTTACGACGATGTCGATGGGCCGCGTTGTCAGGTTGCCGGTCTCGACCACCGGAATGTCGGTACGCGCCAGCAGCTCGCGCACTCGTTCGCCGTGAACCGTGTTGTGCAGAACCAGGCCGCAGACCCGCTGCGCCAGCATCGCCGCCACCAGGGCCTCCTCGTCCTCGAGCCGGTGACCGCTGTCGGCGATCATCAGATGAAGCCCGTTGGTTCGCAGCACATCCGATATCGCGTGGATCATGCCGGCGTAGAGTGAGTTGCGCAGCGACGGGACGATCAATCCGACCACGTTGCTGCGCTTGGACGACAGGCTGCCGGCGATGCGATTCGGCAGATAGCCGAACTGGCGCACCGCGGCATCCACCTTGCGCCGCATCGCCTCGGAGACGCTCTCGGGATCCCGCAACGCTCGCGATACCGTCATTGGCGAGACACCGGCGTGGCGCGCGATGTCGCTCATCTTCGTCTCACCGCTCGCCCGCCGTGACCTGCGCGCCATTCTTCCCCTGCTCCACCGTCGATGATATCGATACCACAAATGCCATGGAGGAACGATCATGGGCGCGCTTCTGGGTTTCGTCGGCGTCGGTCGGATGGGCGGGCCGATGGCGAACCGCCTGCTCGACGCCGGCTATCGCCTATGCATCTACGACGTCTCGGAAGATGCGACGAAGGTGTTGGTCGCGCGGGGGGCCGAGCTTGCAGCCTCGCCTGCCGAAGTCGCATCCAACGCGGAGATCGTGTTCATGAGCCTGCCGACGCCGGACGTCGTTCGGGCCGTCGCACTGGGCGGCAATGGCGGCCTCATCAACGGCTCGAAAGTGCGAACCGTCGTGGACCTGTCGACCACCGGCCCCGGCGTGGCTGGCGAAGTCTCGGCAAGGCTCGCCGAACGTCACATCGGCTGGGTCGATGCGCCGGTGAGTGGTGGCGTCACCGGCGCCACGGCCGGTACGCTGGCCGTCATGGTGTCTTGCCCGGAAGCAACCTTGCGGCAGATGGAGCCCGTGCTGAGAGTGTTCGGCAAGCTGTTTCATACCGGCGAGAAGCCTGGGCTCGCCCAGACAGCGAAGCTCGCCAACAACCTGCTCGCCGCCGCGGCCCTGGTCGCCCCCTCGGAAGTGATGGCGATGGGGGTCAAGGCGGGACTGGACGCTAAGGTCCTGATTGACATCATCAATGCCTCGAGTGGACGGAACAGCGCCTCCCAGGACAAGTTCCCGCGGGCGATCCTGCCGCGCACCTTCGACTTCGGCTTTGCGACCGGTCTGTCCTACAAGGACGTGCGCCTCTGCGTCGACGAGGCCGAATCGCTGGGGGTGCCCATGGTCGTGGGTGGCGCTGTCCGGGAAATGCTGGCCGTAACCCAGGCGCGTTTCGGCGCAGCCTCCGACTTCACGCACGTCGCCAAACTCCTTGAGGAATGGGCGCAGGTCGAGATCAAGGCGTAGCGCGAAGCGACCATATTTCCCCGACCACGCCTGGAACTTTTGATCGCTCCGCTCGTTTTTTCCCCCGGCTGAAACCTGCTTTTCGGCAAGGCCTGGCGGGTGGAGCCCTTGTCTACGGGGGAGTTAGATGGCGGAAGTATCTGATGTGCAGGCGGCGCTATCGCGCCTTATTGCGGATGGCGAAGAGATCATCCTGAAGGATTGGATCCGCACGCTTTCTGCTTCCGAAGCGCGAACGTCGGCGCAGGAAGCACAAGCCCAGGGCAAGGACCTGCTGCATGCGCTGGGAAAGGCGGTATCCAAAGGAAATATCTCCGATATCGGCCGGGAGGACTTCAACGGGGTCCGAGAGTTCCTCGCGGGATTCTCGCGCAATCGGGCGATACAGGGCTTCTCACCCTCCGAGACCGCCGTATTTGTCTTCTCGCTCAAGCAGGCGCTGTTTGAGCGTGTGCGCAATACGACAACCGACGCGCGTCAAATGGCGGACAGGATCTGGGTGCTCAATCAGCTCATCGACAAACTCGGCCTGTTTACCATCGAGACGTTCCAGAAGTCCCGCGACGAACTGATAGAGCGCCAGCGTCAGGAGATCGAGGAGTTGTCGACTCCGGTCGTTCAGTTGTGGGAAGGAATCGTCGCCCTCCCCCTCATTGGAACCCTGGACAGCGCCCGTACGCAGGTTGTGATGCAGAACCTGCTTGAAACCATCGTGCAGACCGGGGCCGAGATCGCCATCCTCGACATAACGGGCGTACCGACTGTGGATACGCTGGTGGCCCAGCATTTGCTAAAGACGGTCTCAGCAGCCCGTCTGATGGGGGCTGATTGCATCATCAGCGGCATCCGGCCGCAGATTGCTCAGACCATCGTGCAACTTGGCGTCGACCTGAACGTGGTCTCGAAGGCCACACTGGCGGACGCCCTCGCCCTTGCCCTGAAACGCACCGGTCGGACCGTGGAAAGGATCAAGCGGAATCCGAGAGTCTTGCCCGAGGAATCGGCCGGCGAAGAACGCCGCTGAGGGGCTCCATGGACCGAATTCCCATCCTCAAGATCGGCCATGCGCTGCTGGTCACGATCCAGATCGACATGCATGACCAGTTGGCCACGCAGCTTCAGGACGACCTGACCTCGATGATTGTCAAACATCGCGCTCGTGGCGTGTTGATCGATATCTCGGCCCTGGAGATCGTCGACAGCTTCATCGGCCGAATGCTCGCCAATATCGCCAGCGTCTCGCGCCTCCTGGATGCCGACACGGTCGTCGTGGGCATGCGCCCCGAAGTGGCCATAACCCTGGTTGAACTCGGACTTGGCCTGCCGGGCGTGAAGACTGCGCTCAATGCCGAGCGGGGGCTTTCCTTCATCGGCGGCGTCACGGGCGACCAGGCGGCGGACGATGGCGAAGACGACTGACACCCTGCCCATCTCCAATGGCGACGACATCGTCCGCGTGCGCCAGAAAGTGCGGGTGCGCGCCACCGAAATCGGATTGTCCCTCGTGGACCAGACGAAGCTCATCACGGCGGCAAGCGAGCTCGCACGAAATGCCCTCGACTACGGAAGGGGCGGTCAAGCCGATATAGAGACCATCGGCGACCCCAAGCGCGGCGTTCGCATCGTGTTTCGTGACAAGGGGCCAGGAATCCCGGACATCCCGCGCGCCATGATGGACGGGTTCACGTCCGGGAACGGTCTCGGTCACGGCCTCGGCGGCGCAAAACGGCTCGTCGACGACTTCCATATCGAGAGCAGGGTCGGCGAAGGCACCACCGTGACCATTGCGCGGTGGAAGCGATGACCAAGGCACTTCCCGTCACCGATGCGTCGTACGTCGCATGGACGCGTCGCGAGGTCGAGGCGGTCGCCAAGAGCATCGGTCTTTCCGAAGAAGACCGCGGACGAGCCAGCCTCGTGGCCACAGAACTGGCCACGAACCTTGTACGGCACGGCGGCGGCGGCGAGATGCTGCTTCAACCCCTCAAGACGGATACAGCGACCGGGCTCGAACTCATCGCCATGGACCGTGGTCCGGGCATCACCAACCTTGCCGACAGCCTTCGTGACGGACATTCCACCTATGGCTCTGCCGGAACCGGCCTTGGCGCGATCCGACGTCAATCCGACACGTTCGATGTTCACTGTCCTCCCGGTCAAGGCACCGCCGTCCTTGCCCGCATCTGGCCACGACGTCATCGGCCACCGGAAGCCGGCTCCAGGATCGGTTGGGTATCGATTCCCAAGCGCGATGAACTGGTGTGCGGCGATTCTCTGGGCGTGCTGCACGCGGGAGCCACCGTCTCGGCGATGGTGGTCGACGGTCTTGGGCACGGCGTGCTGGCCAATGCTGCCGCAGAAGAGGCCCGGCGCCTCTTCTGCGCGCAATATCATCCATCGCCCATGGTCGCAGTGCAGAAGATACATGCTGGCCTGCGCTCGACGCGCGGCGCGGCCGTGGCCGTCGTCAATGTCGATTTCGCGGAGAACAAGGCAGTGTTCTGCGGCATCGGCAACATCGCCGGAATCGCCGCCGCCGGAGGCAATGTCCGCCGCTTCGTCTCCATGAACGGCATTGCCGGTCATACCGCCGGTCGCATCCAGGAATTCATCTACCCGTGCGACGGATCGGGGCTCGTCGTCATCCTTCATTCGGATGGCATATCCGCCAACTGGTCGCTGGAGCGTTCGCCCGGGCTGGCGGCCCGCCATCCCAGCCTCATCGCGGCGGTGCTGCTCCGCGATGCCGGTCGCGGACGGGACGATGCCACGGCACTCGTCCTGAAACGGGCGCCATGACGGCGCTCCTCACCTTGCAGGTGTCGACCGAGCAGGACATCGTCCATGCTCGGCAAAGCGCGCGCCATATCGCGCGCCTGGTCGGCTTTGATCGCCAAGCTCAGACATCCATCGCCACCGCTGTCTCCGAAATCGCACGGAACACGGTAACCTATGGACGTGGCGGAGCACTGACCTTTGCCATCGAAGGAACACCGCCGCGTCAGAAGCTCGGGATGACTTTCCGCGACAGCGGGCCCGGCATCGCGAACCTTGGCAGCGTCCTGGATGGAACCTACACGTCGACGACGGGCATGGGGGTTGGCATCGTCGGCACGCGCCGCCTCATGGATGCGTTTGATATCGACAGCGCGGCGGGGCGCGGCACGACCGTGAGCTTCGGCAAGTATCTGCCCCAGGGGCGCGAAGCCGACAGCATGATCGGCAGCCTCGTCACCGAACTTGGCAACGCCACGCCCGAGGCGCTGATCGATGAGGTTCTCAGTCAAAATCGCGATCTGCTGGCCAGCATGACCGAGTTGGAAAGCGTACGGAACGAGCTCACGCAAGCCAATGCGGAACTCGAAAGTACGAATCGCGGGGTCGTCGCGCTCTATGCCGAGCTCGATCAGCGCGCTGAAGAGTTGAAGCGGGCGAGCGAGGTCAAGAGCCAGTTCCTTTCAGCCGTCAGCCATGAGCTTCGGACCCCGCTGAACGCCATAAATGCACTTTCCCGGATGCTCGCCGAGCAGAGCGATGGCCCTCTGAATGACGAACAGCAACGGCAGGTCTCCTACATCCGTCAGGCGACAGACACGCTGACACGGCTGGTCAACGATCTGCTCGACCTCGCCAAGGTCGAGGCGGGCCGAATCGACCTGCATGCCACCAAGATCGCGGTCAATGATCTCATTGCAGCACTGCGCGGCATAATGCGTCCCCTGCAGGCGAGCGACCAAGTGCAGCTCGTCTTCGAGGATCGCACGGGAAACGCCATGCTGTTCACCGACGAGGGCAAGCTCTCACAGATTTTGCGTAACCTCCTTTCCAATGCGCTGAAATACACGGAGCAGGGCGAGGTTCGCGTGACGGCCACCCTGACCGATCGCGGCCGGGTGTCGTTCAGGGTGAAGGATAGCGGGATCGGCATTCCCGCCGAGCATCATCTGCGGATATTCGAGGAGTTCGTGCAGGTCCGCAATCCGCTGCAGACCCGTACCAAGGGATCAGGCCTGGGTCTGCCGCTATCCCGAAAATTCGCCGAACTTCTAGGCGGCGACATTGCGCTGGACAGTGAGCCGGGACGTGGCTCGACTTTTTCATTGGACATCCCCACCACCTTGCCAGGCGCGTCGCGAGAGGAAGCCCTGGTCCAGGAAGACATCGGTAAAATCCTGATCGTCGATGACGAGGAATCGACACGTTACGTGTTGCGTCACATGCTGACGGCCGGCGGCCAGTGGACGTTGCTTGAAGCTGAAGACGGGACGGAAGGCCTGCGGCTGGCACAAGCCGAGCACCCGGACTTCATCCTGCTCGACCTGCACCTGCCGGGCCTCGACGGGTTCGAGGTCTTCCGCTCTCTTAAAGGCGATCCGGCCACTTCGTCGATACCCGTGCTGGTTCTCACCTCGTCGATCCTGGGTCCGGAGCATCTCGATCGGCTGCAGGGGGCCGTCGGGATACTGTCGAAGTCTAACCTGTCACAGTCGATACTGGCGGCGCACGTGGCGCCGTCGATGCGACGGGCGGGTGCCTCTTGAAGAAGGCCTCCCTGATCCTCAATGTCGACGACAACGAGTCCGGCCGCTACATCAAGACGCGTATCCTGCGCCAAGGCGGCTACGATGTCGTGGAAGCCCGGACAGGTGTCGAGGCGCTCGAAAAGGCAAAGCACGAAAAGCCCGATCTCGTCCTGCTTGACGTCAAGCTACCCGACATTTCCGGGTATGAAGTGTGCCGGCTTCTCAAGTCCCAGACGGCAAAGCTCCTGGTGCTGCAGATATCCGCCTCGTTTGTCGCGCCTGGAGACCGTGCGACCGGACTGGACAGTGGTGCCGACGCCTATCTGAGCCAGCCCGTGGAGCCTTCCGAGCTTCTGGCGACCGTCCGCGCACTCCTGCGGCTCAAGCGCGCCGAGCAGGAGGCCCAGGAAAGCAACGAGCTTTACCGTGTCATTGTCCAGAGCGCAGTCGACTACGCCATTGTCACTCTCGCTCTCGACGGCAGCGTGCGGACGTGGAGCAGCGGTGCCCGCAGAGTGCTGGGCTGGTCGGAAGACGAAATGGTCGGCCGGCCGATAGACGGCCTGTTCACTCCCGAGGATGTTGCCGAAGGCGTCCCCGCCGCCGACCGCGAATGTGCCGCGCGCGAAGGCGGTAGCAATGTCGATCGCTGGCAGGTGCGCAAGGACGGCAGCCGCCTCTGGGCCAGCATCAGTTTGGTGCCGCTCAGGGGCCACATGAACGGCATTACGGGTTACATTCTCGTCTTGCGGGATCGGACGATCGAGAAGACCGAACAGGATGCCATGCAACGGGCCAACGCCTGGCTGGAAAGCGAGGTCGCGACACGCACCCGGGCGCTCGTCGAAGCCAACGAGCAGCTTCGCCGGGAAATCGAGGAACGCGAGCGCGCAGAACAGGCACTCCGCCAAGCCCAGAAGATGGAAGCGGTCGGTCAGCTCACTGGTGGAATCGCGCACGACTTCAACAACATGCTGACCGTCGTGCTCGGCGCCACGGAATCGCTCAAGGCCACGCTGCCGCGCGATGCGAGCGCCCAGCATCGCCGGGCCGATCTCGTCATGCAGGCAGCGACACAAGCCGCCGCTCTTACGCATCGTCTGCTTGCCTTTTCTCGCCCCCAGCCGGCCGATCCCAAACCGACGAATCTCAACGCCCTGATCGGCGGCCTGCTCGACATGCTTCGCCGCACGATCGGCGAAGCTGTCGCGCTCGAGACCGATCTGGCAAGCGGGCTGCCAGCAGTGCTCGTCGATTCCAACCAGCTCGAGAACGCAATATTGAACCTCGCGGTCAATGCCCGCGACGCCATGACTTGCGGCGGCACCCTTACGCTCCGCACCATGCACTCCAGCGGTGACCTCGTTACGCTGGCCGTCGCCGACACCGGGTCCGGCATGTCTCCTCAAGTCATCGAACGTGCGCTGGAACCATTCTTCACGACGAAGCGCAGTGGCGAAGGAACCGGCCTTGGACTCAGCCAGGTCTATCGCTTCATGCAGCAGGCAGGCGGCACGCTCCAGATCGATTCGGTCGAGGGCCAAGGCACGACCGTCGAGCTGCGCTTTCCTCGACTGTCTTCTGAAACGGCGCAGAGTGAAGCGACAGGAGACGTCTCATCGGATCATTTCCGTGGCGACGGCCGGCGGGCTCTGGTCGTGGAAGATCAGCAAGGCGTTCGCGAGCATGTCGCCGAGACGCTGCGCGATCTCGGCTTCGAGGTGGTCGCAGCACCTGATGCAGCGACAGCCCTGGCCTTCCTCGCGACCGACCGGCGGATCGACCTGCTCATGACCGACATCGGACTGCCTGGCGGCACGGATGGCTGGGGCCTCACGGCGGCCGCCCGCAAGCTGATTCCCGCCGTGAAGATCGTCCTCATGACGGGCTACGCCCAGAGCACTCTCGAGCCTCTGGGCCCGAACAGCGAACTTCTGATGAAGCCCTTCATGCGTTCAGCGCTGGAGAGCCGCCTTACGCGGCTCTTCGCGACCTGAGCTTGCGGCCGAGTCGCCCACCGGCGGCTCGCCACCGTCAGGCCGCGTACCTGCTGGCGCTCAATGCCGACCACAGCGCGTCCGGCCCCGCCTTCGCGTACGCCGTGCCGATCTTGTCGCCCCAGAAGGTTTCGCTGCCATAGTCGCGACGCCAGACCCAGAGGCGGCGCGTGTAGTGATGCAGGATGTGCTCGTGCGTGAAGCCCATCGCGCCCATCGCCTGGTGCGATATCGCTGCAATGCGTTGCGCGAAATCCGACGCCTGACACTTCGCCGCAGCGATCGAGAAGCTGCCGCCGTCAGCCAGACCGCCCTCTTCGGCGTCGCGGGCCGCGGTCTCGGCCGACGCGATCGTGGCGGCCACATAGCTCGCGAGTTCGGCCAGCATGTGCTGGATGGCCTGGAAGGTGGAGATCGGGCGACCGAACTGGACGCGCTGCTTGCAGTACTCAACGGCCGTGGCGAGTATCTTGTCGGCGGCGCCCGCCATCTGCATCGCCCTCATCGCCGCAGCGAGCTCAAGCGCGCGGTCGGCGCTGACCGGCGATGTGCCGCTGAATTCGACGACGGCGTTGTCGAACGTCACCGTGCCGTAGGGTTCGCCGGCATGGCTCGTCTGCGCCTCGGTAGTGGCGCTTCCTGCCGACACGACTGCCAACGTATTGCCGACGACGGTCACGAAGCGATCCGACACCGGCGCGAAAGGCACCCGCGCGACCTTGCCGCCGAGACGCCCGCCACCGAACGACAGATTGCCGAGAGCAAGCGTGACCGGACCGGAGAGAGGTTCGCCGCCCGCGGCGGCGACCAGAAGGTTGGCGAGCGCGGTCTCGGCGAGAGGCACGGGCACGGCGTGCGAGCCCGCGAGCCGCAGCAGCGCCAGCATGTCGAGCAGCGTGCCGCCCGCTCCGCCCTTGTCCTCGGGCACGGCGACCAGCGGCAGGCCCATCTCCTCGATCTCCTTCCAGAGGTCAGCCGGCCAGACACCTTTCTCGACCTCGTTGACCACCGCTCGGCCGCACCGCTCCGTGAAGAAGCGGTCGGCGGTTTCCAGCAGCATGTCGTGCGTTTCGCGGTCCATCGTCCTTCTCCCCTCAACGCAGGCCGAGGCCGCGCGCGACGATGCCGCGCAGCACCTGGGTCGTGCCGCCCTGGATGGTGTAGGACGGTGCCATCATGGTTGCGTACTGCGCGACGTCGAGGAAATCGGCGAGATCCTCCTCGGTCGTGGCATCGGATTCGGCGATGGCCCGGGCCGCCTCCGGTAGGTCCTGCTGGTAGATCGTGCCCAGGTCCTTCACCAGCGCCGCTTCGATGGCCGGCGACTTGCCGCCCTGCATCATCCCCGCCACGGCCACGGACATCTGGCGCAACGTCCACAGCCGGGCGATCAGCCGGCCCAGGATCGACGAGGCCCGCTTGGCTGGCTGGCGCCCCAAGACGCGAACCAGTTCCCGCAGCACATAGAAGTTCTGCATGAAACGTTCCGGTCCGGAGCGCTCGAAGGCAAGCTCGCTGGTGACCTGCAGCCAGCCGTCTCCCTCGTTGCCGATCAGGCAGCTCTCGGGAATGAACGTGTCGCTGAAGGTGACCTCGTTCCAGTCGTGGCGGCCGGCCAGATTGATGATCGGCCGGATCGTGACACCCGGCGTCTTGAGATCGACGAGGAGCTGGCTCAGGCCCTTGTGGCGATCGCCATGCTGGCCGGACGTGCGCACCAGCGCGATGCAGTAATGGTTCCGGTGGGCGCCGGAGGTCCACACCTTGGTGCCGTTGACGCGGAAGCCACCTGGCACCGGCTCGGCCCGCGTGCGCACCGACGCCAGGTCGGACCCCGAGTCCGGCTCGCTCATGCCGATGGAGAAGTAGCACTCGCCCGCCGTGATCCGGGGCAGGATGGCGCGGCGCTGCTCCTCGCTGCCGAAGCGCAGCAGGAGGGGACCAGACTGGCGGTCGGCCACCCAGTGCGCCCCTGCCGGCGCGCTGTTGCCGAGAAGCTCCTCGGTGATCACGTACCGATCGAGAAAGCTGCGTTCGCTGCCGCCGTACTGCTTCGGCCAGGTGATGCCGATCCAGCCCTTCTTGCCCAGCGCCTGGCTGAATTCCGGAGAGAAGGTGTTCCAGCTTGCGAACCGGTCCTCCGTTCTGATGCCGGGCAGCGTCTCCTTGAGAAAGTTGCGGACCTCGCCGCGCAAGGCTTCAGCCTCGGGCGGCAGGTGGAACGGAGGAAACTCGAGCTTGGGAATGGACATCTGCATCTCGACGGTTGGACGGCTCTTCTCTGTCGGCTAATCCTTGGCACCGCAACCCGGGAGTTTCGAGGAACGAATGCCGCGCCGGCCACCCCGCCTGCCGCCGCTCCTGGCGGAATTCGATGACGACGAGCGTGAGGCCGTGCTGGCCGCCAATCGAATCTTCTATCGTGCTTTCGCCGCGCGCGACATCGACGCCATGGACCAGCTGTGGGCGCCCACCGGCGCCCTGGTCTGCCTGCATCCGGGCCGTGCCCCCCTGCACGCCCGAACCGAGATCATGGCGAGCTGGCGGGCCATCCTGGGACATCCCGAAGCGCCACGGGTGCGCTGTATCGGCGAATGGGTCGCCGGCCGACCTGGCCTCGCGATCGTCGTGTGCCGCGAGATCCTGCCCGAGGGCCAGCTGATGGCGACCAACACCTTCGCGCGTCACGCCGAGAGCTGGCGCATGATCGGCCATCATTCCGGCCCGGTCCCGCCCATCGAACCAGAGAAGGTCACAGCCTCCCCCGCCACGGCAACGAGGCCGGACCGGCGGAAACTGCACTGACTTGTCCGCGTCGGCTCCGGCCAGGTCAGGACTTGCCGGTCAAATAGACCACGGAGGGCTCGACTTCGATGAGAAACCGATCGTCGGCGAGACATGGCACGCCGACCCATGTCGCGCAGGGCGGCCTCTCGCCGAAGACATTCTTGAGAGCACCGGCGATGGCCTTACCCTCTCGCATATGGCTCTCGCGGATGTAGAGCCGCAAGGCTCCCACCTGATCGAGAGAAGCACCGACTGACGCCAAAGCTTGTGCGAGATTCTGCAGGCTCTTCTCGAGCTGACGACCAATATCTCCATCGCCAACGATGGTGCGATCCGCGTCCCAGGCGACCTGCCCCGAGACGTGGACCGCACGCCCCAGCGGCGTCTCGACGATAGCCACCTGAGCGAAACCGTATTGCCGGCTGTCGAACAGGCCGATGGGCGATTCGATGCTTCGGCTCATGGCTGCTCCCAGCAAGTCCGACACTATGGCAGAATCGGGCCGTCCGGCCGCAACAGCGACCTGCAGCATAGGCTAACGCGTGATCGGACCATCAGGGCGCAGCAGCGGCTTCAGCTGATCGTAGGAAATATTCACCTCGAACGGTCCCGAAACATACGGCCCGACCTCGTAGGCATTGAAGATCATCTCGAGCCGGTCGGCGCGCCAGCAGTAATGATCGGGTTCGCTGAGGAGCTTGGCCAATTTGGCCGGCTCCAGCGCATCGTCGAAGCCCGGCTTCTCGGTGAACTGCTTGCGGAGGTCGGCGCCCACGATCTGGCCCATGGCGCGCAGCCACTGCTCGCCGGCCTTGAAGACCCCCTGCGGCCCGACAGCCTTGCCGGTCCGCAGATCCACGAGCGTGCAATCGGTGGCGCCGTAGCCGTGCGCGCCGCCGCTGAAGCCGTAGAAGCTGCGCGCCACCGTCACGGCGTGAGGAGCGGGTCGGTAGATCCGGTAGGTCTGCTCATAGGTCCACTGCTGCTCGCGATCCGGCCCCGCATCGGCGTCCGGGGTAGCATCCTCCGCAGCCTTGCGCGCCGCCTCCGCGTAGCCGCGGTTGACGGCGGCGAAATCGGCCGTCTTGCCGTCGAAGCGCGGATAGCTGATCGCATAGGACCACGTGATCCGGCCGAGCTTGCCGCTCTTGAACAGCGACTCGTCGACGATGAACGGATAGTCGCCTCTACCGAAGGCCGCGATATTGGCGATACGGGAGACGTAGCGTTCCTTGAGACAGGCCGCGATGCCGTCGGCCGGGTCCGTGCAGGCCCGATTGCGGTCGATGATCCAGCGGACCTGGCCCTTCTCCAGATTCTCCTTGGCCGCGCCGGTGAGCTTGCCGCTCAGAGCCGCATAGGCTGCCGCGAGATCACGATCGGCCTTCGCGAGTTCCGGCGTCGCGCAGATGGTCCGTTCGATGGCGTTGGACGCCTTGGCGCAGTCGAAGCTGGGCTTGCCCTGCGCAGATGCCGGCATCGCAAGTGCCGACATGGCGGCCATGCCAAGTAGCAACGCCACGAGCGCTCTCATGCGCGCCTCCATGCCTTGAGTCGGCGAACCGCCTCCTCCATCTCCAGGGTCGCCCCGGCGAAGGAGATGCGCAAGGTCCCCGATCCGCGCGCGCGGTCGAAATCGACACCCGGCGTGGTGGCGACGCCCGCCTCGCGCAGCATGCGCCGGCAGAATTCGCGGCTGTCGTTGGTGAGGTGCGCCACGTCGCAGTAGAGATAGAAGGCCCCTTCCGCCGGCGCGAATCGGTCGAAGCCCGCAGCCGGCAGGCCGGCCAGCAACAGGTCGCGATTCGTCCGGTAGCGGCGGACATGCCCGTCGAGCTCGTCGCGGCAGTCGAAGGCAGCCAGCGCCGCATGCTGGCTGAGCGTCGGTACCGAGATCGAGAAGTTCTGCGTCAGCCGCTCGATCGGCCGAACCATGTCGGGCGGCACGACCAGCCAGCCGACGCGCCAGCCAGTCATCGAAAAGTACTTCGAGAAGCTGTTCACGACGATCGCCGTGTCAGACATTTCGACCGCCGACACCGTGTCGCCCTCGTAGACGATGCCGTGATAGATCTCGTCGGAGATCAATCGCACGCCATTGGCGTCGCACCACGTCGCCAGCCTCTTCATCTGGGCATGGCCGACCATCGTTCCCGTCGGATTGGACGGGCTGGCCACGATGAGCCCATCGATGCGGCCCGCCTTGTTCAAAGCTTCGACGGTGGGCTGGAAACGGTCGGCCGCGGAGGTCGGCAGGTCGACCGCCTCGAGATCGAGCGCCGTCAGGATGTTGCGGTAGGCGGGATACCCCGGCGCCGCCAGAGCCACGCGATCGCCGGCGTCGAAGCTCGCCAGGAAAGCCAGCGGAAAACCGCCCGACGAGCCGGTCGTGACGATGACGCGCTCGGGGGCCACGTCGACGCCGTACGCCTCGCGGTAGTGGCGCGCGATACGCTCGCGCAGCGCCGGGATGCCGAGCGCCGCCACGTAGCCGATGCGATCGGTATCGAGTGCGGCATGCGCCGCCGCAAGCGCTGCCCTGGGTGCCGGCGTGCTGGGCTGGCCGACTTCGAGATGGATCACGGTTTCGCCCGCCGCTTCCTTCTCGGCCGCCGCCGCCATGACGTCCATGACGATGAACGGATCGACCGCGCCGCCGCGGCGCGAGAGCTTGATCGCCATGGCGGCTGCTAGCGCGACGAGGTGATGAGGGCGAGGCCAGCGCCTGCCGGATCCAGCGCGCCGCGGCAGGTGTTGCCGCTGCTGCGCAGGCCCGACGGGCAGACGATGGCGTTGACCCATCCGCCCGCGCCGCGACGCGATGCCAGGACACTGGCCAGCGGCTGTTCATCCTCGACGGTCGCGCGCGCCACCCAGCCGGTGGCCTGCGCAGCGGTCGGCGCACCGCCACCGGCGCCGGCGAATGTGAACT
>QFCS01006408.1_pt1 | contig 24210 bp, 29 predicted proteins | sample 3576561 | NCBI WGS metagenome assembly QFCS01 | reverse complement strand
TGCGGGGGACGTGGGGCTTGTCAGCGCGTCGATCCGCAACAGCGCCTCCTTAAGCACCTCATCGCATTCGTCTGGTCTTATCCTGTGCGAGGACGTCAAGTGGTCCAGAAGTGACGTGACAAGCGTGTAGGCGGCCAGCCCAGCGGCTTCATCGTTGATTGACATGCGGCAATCCTCCTGATGGAGAAGAGAGCACTAATTCGCGCTTTAGTCGAGTGGGCGCAAAGCCGTTTTGCTGTCATCATATAGCGCGCCCGTAGATCCAGATAGCCGGCGTGCTTGCACCGGAAGCACCGAGTTCGTACCATTGCAGTATGTCCTCGAAGGCGAGGGAATGCTGGCGGCTGTTGACATACACATTGGCGCGATCAGCGTCGCCGAATCGATCGGATTGCCGGTCGTGAGATCTATGCCCCGACGATGGCGCATCGCTGCGAACCGTTAGTCTCGATCGGGCTCGGGACGCCAACCACGAGAAAATCCATGGCTCATTGCCTTCCCCAGTCAACCTTTGTCCACGAACGCTAATCCGCTAATGTCGGGGCGTATATTGAGCACGGCCTGACACCGGCAAATTCAGGTCGGACGCATTAGGTGACTGTGCGTTTTCCAGCAACGCCTTTTCGATGAAATGCATCAAATGGAACTTCTCGTCGCGTTGGGCAAGCTCCCGGGCGACTTCAAGAAAGAAGTGGATTTGGTCTTGGTGCTTACGCATCTTTCAGCCCCCTTAAGTTGCGCTTAATTAGAATGATCTCATTTACCGTAGATAGCAAATCGCATTTCTGTGTAGGCAACGCATTTTGGGGGCAAGCCCTGAGCGCCTAGTTAGGAATCGGCCTGGCAGACCACATCAACAGTTACTTGGCGCGCCATTAGCTCCATGGACAAGTTGCCAGGGAGCTCCTATCTTATCATTAGGTATCACCTTGTGATAAAGGGCTTTGGATATGGCGACATCCCTCAAGATTGATGATGTTCTAAAGAACCGCGTCCAGCAGCTCGCTGCCCACCGTCGACGTTCGGCGCACTGGATCATGCTCGAAGCAATTCAGCAGTATGTCGATCGTGAGGAGGCGCGTGAGCGCTTCAAGCAGGAAGCCTTCACGTCCTGGGAAACCTATCAGGAAACAGGCCGGCATCTAACCGGTCAGGAAGTCCGGGCCTGGTTGAATACTTGGGGTACGGATGATGAAGAGGCGATGCCTGAGTGCCACAAGTAATCGTCACAGAAGGTGCGACCGAGGGATTAGCGCGCTGCCGTCGCTTCCTGTCCACAAAAGCCCCGGAAGCTGCCAAGCGTGCCGGCCAGGCCATTGAGCGCCAATTGCTGTTGCTGGAAAAGACGCCGGACATAGGCCGGCCGTTATCCGAGATACCAGAGCTGCGCGAGCTAATGATAGCGTTCGGGGATTCGGGCTACGTCGCGCTTTATCGACATGAGCCGGACGACGATGCGGTGTATGTGCTGGCTTTCCGGCATCAAAGAGAAGCGGGATATTAAAGGCGGCGAAATCAGAAGCCACATATCGCGCGTAGACTTCGCCGATTGCCGTCAAGAGACGTTCACAGAAGATCGGTTATCCGCATTTTCTGCATCCGGAAAACTGCTTCGCAAATCGCTTAGGTACTTGTCGCCGACCCGATCCGCTTGGTGCTGGCGACTTGTGTGCTCGAGGCGGACGTCGCTCTTGTCGATGCCGATCTGATTGATGTGGCAACCCAAGCCTGGCTTGCCTATGGCAAGAGCCGCCATCCAGCATCACTGAATTTTGCGGATTGTCTTTCGTATGCGCTAGCGAAACGCGCAGACGAGCCTTTGCTGTTCATCGGCGACGACTTTGTGCAAACCGGTATTGAGGCGACCTGATAATGGCTGGTGAAATTTTCATGAGAGAACTTGCCCGAAGCCTTCCCCTCCCTGCTGTTGAGATGTGGTGGTGCAGAGGGGAACCCCTCTGGCGCGATCAAGGCTACCCTTTTTTCCGAGCGCCTATCTTCGCCATTGTCTCCGGTTTTTCCCGCTCGACCTCACGTCGTGCAGCGGCGTCCGGGGCATTCTGATCTATAATCGGATCGGTTTGGGCGACCTCCGCTTCCGCCTGGAGCCAAAACTCCTCGCCATCTCCGCGCGGCGAGCCTGCAGCCTGCCAAAGTTCATAAGCGCGGCGTCGAATGCGTTCGCTACGATCTGTATCCATGGTGACTACCTCCGGCGCAGCAAACGGCGTGTGATTGGTTTGGTTCCGTACGCTACAGCGTAGCGCGCGAAGAAAGGAATCTCTAGAATTCATCTACAGAGTGAATCGCATACGCTCGCCGCTCAGCGCGAAGATTTACACGGTGCTCATCATGCTCAGAACTGGCCGCTTTGCCAATTTGGGCTGTGGGGAAAATTCCTATGATATCTTCGAACGTCTGCGGCCCGCCGGGGTCCGCGATGAGCGTTCACCGCCCGTTCGACCTTAGCGTTTCTGGGAGAACGAATCTCGTTCCGACCCTAACTTCAAGTATCATTCGCCTTTGATAGGTGCTTTCATTGAACCAACGTTGAAATTGGGCATAAAAAGACCTATAGTTCTCGCCAATGAGGATATAACTATGCCTAGAGCTGCCGCAGAGAATACGAGCCGATTTCCCATGCAGATACCGCCAGCCGAGAAGGCCAGGTTGATGCGTGCGGCAGCACTTGAGCGCACCAGCCTCAAGGATTTTGTGTTGCGTAATGCACTGTTGGCGGCCCAAGCGGTGATTGAGAAGGCCGAGCGGGTTAATCTGGACGAAGAGCAAACCCGCTTCATGCTGGATCTACTGGAGAAGCCGCCAAAGCCGAACGCCAGGCTAGAGGCGGCGGCCCGTTCGCTCGCGACGCGCAGATGATGCTTGCGGATTGGCACGAGGAGCCGATTTCCAGGAAGCACAATCGCAAAGGCTTTGACTGCGGTCAGGCGGACCTCAACGGCTTCTTGGCGAAGTATGCCCGGCAGGCCCATGAAAGCGGCGCTTCCAAGACGTTCTTGGCGGTCGATGATGCCGATGGTGCGACGATCTATGGTTTCTATACACTTAGTCCCGCACAGGTTGAATTCGATCTCACACCCGAAAGGGCACGGCCAGCAGGTGGCGGACGACATCCGATTGGCGGCTTCCGGCTTGGCAGGCTGGCCGTGAGCACGGCGCAGCAAGGTCGAGGTCTAGGAGGCGAATTGCTGATCGCAGCCGCACGCCGTTGCATTCAGGCGTCAAAGCATGTTGGCGGATCCCTGATGCTGATCGACGCCAAGGATGAGCGGGCGGCCCAATGGTATAAATCCTATGGGGCTCTGGAAATCCCGAAGGCGCCGCTCGCGCTCGTGTTGCCCTATTCCGTGATCATTAATGTCATGGACCAAGTGGGGAAACCGATCTTGTAGCCCCGCGGGTTGCCGCAATTCATCGCTATGAGCGGCGGTTGGCTCGATCTGTCTATCGTTTTATTTAGGCGAAAATCGCCGTTGCCCCGGTGACGAAAACAATGGCGGCGACGACGGCGATACCGACCACCTTCTTGCTTTTCCCCAGTGCGGCGACGCACAGGAGAAGATAATAGGTCAGGTTCAGCCCAGCCCAGAGCGCAATGTCGGGCATAGGCCATGGTGTGGTGAAGGCGGACGTTGCCGGCGGTATCTGGGTCAGTAGGTTGCTGGCCAGCACGCAGAAGACCACTCCGCGTCGGTGCTCCATGATATGGTTGTCGAGCGTGTCCTTGTCCGTGGCCTTCGGGAAAACCTGGGTGGCCGCGAAATAGTAGAGCAATGCGACGAGCGTAACGGCAAAGGCCGCCAGATAACTGATCTCGGCCAGTTCGCGATAAGCCCAGGCGTTCATCCAGAAGGTGATCAGGTCGACGAGAAGGAGGACACCGAAAAGTGGCGCAACGACACCCAGCCTACGGGTATGCCGTTCGTCATAAGCGCGCGAGAAGCCGGATACGACCTCGGCGACGGCCAGACCAAGCAACAGGCCATAAAAGCCGAACATGAAACTGAATGCGTCGCTCACCGGATACTCCTCGCTGGACTGACGGCTGGATGTTCTCAATAAGCTGTAGGATTGCTCTTGGGGTGCCCGTGATGGCGCCAGACGAGCGCCCAGGCCAACTAACCGCCAGCAGGGTTCACGGTTGGACTAGAGCATTTCCGGCAAACTCCGGTTCACCGGCAATGCCCTAGATTCTTGTTTTTACCACATTATCCGACGCCGAAGCGATCTCGCTTCGGCTGGAAATGCTCTAGAATCTGGCGCGAAACCCCATCTGAAGCGATATTGTCTTGATGGATGCACCAGCAGCGTTTTTGTACAGGATCGCATTTCCGCTCGTCGTATCGATAGAGTTCATATCGCCCCGCTTGCGGAAGACATTCTCAAGATTGCCGGAGAAATAGAGCGACGCCGTGTCGGTAAGTTGGAAGTCGACTGCTGCATTGAGCATCAGAACCGGGGCGGGCTTCATACTACCGAATACGCGCGTCTCAGTGAGCCAGTGGTCGTCCTGATCATCGATGCCGAGTGTCATGCCGCCTTTGATGCCTCCCGATAAGGTCAAGCGGTCAAAGCTCGTCGAACCTTCGAAACCGACAAAGATCGTCGGAATCTTCTGTTTGTAGGAAATGCCTTTCAGGCCCGTCGGCAATTCCCCGATGTCATTGCGCAAGCCGCCATCGCTGTAGATATAGGAGCCACCGAAGGCATCCCAGCGCACTTCTGTATATTTGAATCCACCGCCGACGCTGACACTGCTGGTTTCGTCAGTGAAGATGTCTCGACCGATCTCAATCGCGCCGCTGAAATAATAGTCCAGGCGCGTATCGGGATGAATGGAGCGATCGCTCCAGCCATCCTTACTCTGGTCGATGGCGAAGCCAGGGACCCAGTCATAATCGACCATATGGCCATCGCCGCCAAACCCGACGTCAAGCTTACCCTTCACATGCCAATTTCCCTCGAGGGAAACTCCTGCCGAGGCCGTATAGACAACAACGCCGCTGGTATCCCAATCAAGTTGGCTCGCCTTGTTGCTCCCCAGATAGACATACTCATGCGCTTCGATGTTCATGAGGCCAACGCCGCCGGATAGCCAGGCCGCGCCATCGGCAGAACTTGCCAATAGGTCACCTGCGTGCGCAGCCGGCATGCCGAGTGTCAGGGTGATCAGCACGCACCGAAGCATCTGGAATGTCATAGATAAAGAGTCCCTCCCACCAAGAGTTGAACCCTTTCTTGCCTCATTTGAAACCTCCTACAACGGCCGGACCTGCCGAGGCTGCAAAATACCTAGGCGCGTTGCAATTTTGCACTGACGTAGGCGTGATGAGGTGGGCCGGCCGTTCAGAACGGCGGCGGCCGACGGCATTTCCACTGCCGTCGCCTCGGTGCCCATCTCCCCTCGTCCGGTAAACGCTGGCCTGCCAGCCCATTTGCAGGATCTCACCGAGCGCGCCCGCGGCTACGTCGAGGCTGCCCGCTCGGCAAATACGCGGCGGATTGGAAGGACTTTACCGCCTGGTGCCGGCGGCAGAATTTCCCCGTCCCCGTGCTTTCCTCGCGATGTAGACAGCATCACGGCTTCCCTCCGTTCAGGTATCTGCTCAAGGCGCCGAGCATGCTCTCCCAACCGGAACGATGGCCCGCGACGTCATCCTGGCCATCGAAATAAAGTCCCTGCTCGACAAGCCTCAAGCGCGCACCGCCATCCGTTTCCTCGAACACGACGACGACCGTGCCGGCAAAAGTGAGCCGGCCATCGCTGCTGAGCGATGTCGAATAGACGATCCGCTTCCCGACTTCGATTTCGAGATAGCGGTTCTCGTTGACATAGTGCTGGCCACCCACGGGACCGAAACGGCAGACGTCCGTTGCTCCAACGGCGAATTGAAACTGGTCGAAGCTCATCTCCCAGCCCTCTCCCGGATCGCTCCATGCAAGCTGGGCGTCCTCTCTCGACCAGGCCGTGAAAACAGCCTCAACCCGCTGGTCGAAATCCTTGATCAGATCGACCGTTCCTTCAACGATGTACATGTCCTGTCCTTCCGTTCCAGTGTTTCAGGCATGGAACGACATTGGACCGGATCGACCGCCGAGGTTAGCGGCAGACTCGACGGCTTCGGGGCATTTGTGCCAGATTGCGATGATGCCGATAAGCCAGCGTCCGATAGAACCGCTTCGTGTTTCGATCCTCAGCCTGCCGGAAAGCGGGACGATGGCGGCTTTCGGCCTGCACGAGGTTCTCGGCGACACGGGAACGAATGACGAGGCGCTGTCCCGGCAGATTCACCCGGCTTTGGTCGCGGCCAGTGGTGGGCCGTTCACGTCCAGCACCGGGTTGCGCGTAATGCCCGAAAGGGGCCTGACCGGGGACTATGCCGATGTCGTCATCGTCTGCGACATTCACCTGAACCGCAATGAGACGCCTGAAGGACGATGGCGCGACGAGATCGCATGGGTGCGCCGTCACATCGACCATGGAGCCGTGGTCTGCGCGACTTGCAGCGGTTCCGTGCTGCTTGCCGAAGCCGGCCTGCTGGATGGCGCCGAGGCGGCATCGCATTGGTCCATGGCTGACCTGTTCCGCGACCGCTATCCTCGCGTCAGGTTCAGGCCGGAGCGGATATTGTGCGACAGCGGCCGCGGCGGTCAGTTGATCACCACGGGCGGCGCGTCGTCCTGGCAGGATCTCGCGCTCTACCTGATCGGACGTTTCTGCGGTGCGGAAGAAGCAGCTCGCGTCGCGCGCCTGTTCCTGCTCGGCGACCGCGGCTATGGGCAGCTACCGTTCGCATCCATGGCACGCCCGCGACAACATAGCGATGCCGTCATTACAAAGATCCAGGCCTGGCTGGTCGATAACTACGCCACGGCCAATCCCGTCTCTGTCTTGGTCGGCCGGTCCGGCCTGTCGGAGCGCAGCTTCAAGCGGCGTTTCTCCGCCACCACGGGATATACGCCCGTAGAATATGTCCAGGCGTTGAGGATCGAGGAAGCCAAGCAGATGCTCGAGACCGAGAACATGGCCATCGAGGACGTATCCGTCGCGGTCGGTTATGAAGATCCGACATTCTTCCGCAGGCTGTTCAAGCGCCGCACGGGCGTAACGCCGGCGCAGTACCGCCAGCGCAACCGCATTCGCGGCCTCTCTGCCTGATGGCCGTTTTGCCCCGAAAGCGGCGAAACCGCCTCTAACTCCATCGGGCCTGATTTGTCACCGTCTTGGAGCGAAGGGCGCATGGCGCCCGGATTCAACGGAGGCAAGCCATGGACTTCTACCACACCCCGACAAGCTGCTCGCAGGCCACCGATATCCTGCTACGTGAGGCGCAGCTCGAATTCCGGCCGCACAAGGTCGATATCTTCACACGAACTCTGGAAGACGGCTCCGACTACACGAAGGTCAATCCGAACGGCTATGTGCCGGCGCTTGTGCTCGACGACGGCATGCTGCTCACCGAGAACGTGGCAATCATCGACTGGATCTCCGGCCAGTGGCCGGTCCTTCTTCCTGACGGGAGGCTCGGGCGAACCCGGCATTTGCAAGTGCTCGCGTTCCTCTCAACGGAAGTGCACAAGCCATTCATCCCGCTTTTCTTCCTTGAAAACGAGGCGGAACAGGCCCGCTTGCGCGAGATTCTGGCGCAGCGCTTCCGCTGGATCGCCTCGAGGCTGGAGGGCGATTTCCTGTTCGACCGTTTCACCGGTGCGGACGCCTTTCTCTACGTCATGCTCCGCTGGACGGCGATGGTCGGGCTCGAAGCCTTACGCAACTTCCAGGCTTTCGTGGAGGCCGTCGAACGCCGCGACTCCGTGAAGGCCGTCCTCGCGATGGAAGGGCTCCAGCCGCTTTGCGCCGACGCAGTGCCATCACCTGCGACGTAATCGATCTGCGTCTCGAAGCCGCGTCGTATCCCGCCATTCATGAACACGGAGCCCGACAATGACGTCCGCTCGGCCGAGATGTTCGTATTGTCCCTTCCCCTCTATCCGACAAGATTTGGTGATCTGTCGATACTAGCGACATATCCGAGCGGGTCAGGCAACCTAAACACAGCAGATTGAGCCTTACGCTGCATGAAAGGCCCCACCAACCGATGAGGTTTTACCTTGCAAATCGGGATCATCATTCCATAATTGCAAGGATGATTCACTCCCGCAAAGCCAAACAGACCGGGGGCGCGTAGATTTGACGCTAACGTCATTGAGCCCAAGGATTAATCACCCTCAATCCAGCAGCCTCAAACGGGCTTATGTCGCGGGTTGCGACCACCAAGTCGTTAGCTGCTGCTGTCGCTGCTATATAACCATCAGAAGTACCGATCGCCCTCCCCGACACTCGGGCGCGCACCATCAGTTCCGAGTAGAATTGCGAACTTGCTAGATTGAATGACAGGATGCGCCCGGAAAAATGCGGCAGCACCTCACCCTCAAGGCGATCGCGAAGGATAGTTCGTCGCTTTCCCAGAGGCATAGCAGCAATCCCGAAGCGAAGTTCAGCAACTGTGATTGCGGAAATGAACAATGTCTCTATGGCTTGGGCATCTAGCCAAGCGACCACTTGCTCATCGGGAGCCGGTTTCCACGGTTCGGAGATTACGTTGGTGTCAAGCAAGATCATTCGAAGATCATCGGTTCAGCTGGGGCGTCATCGCGATTTTTCTGCAGGGCTTCGACGTCGGCATTGGAAAGCTCGGCATCGCGGCCAATAGCCGCCAGCAACGAGCCCAGCTTCAAGCGTTCAGATGGGCGAACAGCGGCTTCGAGGATGTCACGAATCTCAGCCTCGGTGCTACGGCCGTGATGTGCCGCTCGCACGCGCAGAGCACGATGTGTTTCGTCAGAAATATTTCGAATGGTTACCGCTGGCATTGATATCACCTATAGAAAAATGGTATCATTGATATCAATATACGTATGATGACGGAAACTTTCAAGGGAGTCGACGTCGCCCTTTCTTGGTGATGACTGATTATCAGGGCTCGTCCCGCGGAGATCGGCGCAGACGGTGCCAGGTCACTCGGAGGGTAACCGTCATAAGATATCAGCTTCATCGGGAGCGCAGCTTGTGTACCGGTCGTAACATTCGTCGCGGAGATTGAAAGTAAACACTCAGCCCGCGGCGATAACCAGCCAGAAGATCACAGGCCAACCCTCCGTGTCAGATTGAAAGGCATAGGAGGATCGGAATTTGCGTTATCGTTCGTTCCGGTCTTTATAGAGGGAATGACGCGAATCGACAATAAAGCCACTGAGAACCAACCTTCGGAACATTCGGCGACGCCGCACGGCACGCCGGTGGACGACGGCAAGGCGGCCGCCCTCGTTGCCGCATCCGCGCCTCCGCCTCTGCCAGCCCACCTGCAGGATCTCACGGATCGTGCCCGCGGGTATGTCGAGGCGGCGAGTTCCGCCAACACGCGGAAAGCCTATGCCTCCGACTGGAAGCATTTTTCCGCCTGGTGCCGGCGCCAGAACCTGGCGGCCCTTCCGCCGGACCCTGAGGTCGTCGGCCTCTATATCACCGCCTGCGCCTCCGGCACGCCCGAACGCGGCGGCAAGCCGAACACCGTCTCCACGATCGAGCGCCGCCTTGCGGCGATCGGCTGGAACTGCGCGCAGCGCGGCACGAAGCTCGATCGCAAGGACCGCGCCATCGCCACCGTCATGGCCGGCATCCGCAACCGGCATGCCGCCCCGCCGCGCCAGAAGGAAGCCCTGCTGCCCGAAGACCTCATCGCCATGCTGGAAACGCTCGACCGCGGCTCGCTACGGGGCCTGCGCGATCGGGCGATGCTGCTCATCGGCTTTGCCGGAGGCCTGCGCCGCTCGGAAATCACCGGCCTCGATCTTGGCCGCGATCAGAGCGAAGACGGGCGCGGCTGGATCGAGATCTTCGACAAGGGCGCTCTGGTGACGCTCCGCGGCAAGACCGGCTGGCGCGAGGTGGAGATTGGGCGCGGGTCGTCGGATGCCACCTGCCCCGTCACAGCGCTCGAGACCTGGATCCGCTTTGCGAAGATCGCCCGCGGCCCGCTGTTTCGCCGCGTCACCGGCCAGGGCAAGGATGTCGGGCCGGACCGGCTCAACGACCAGGAAGTGGCGCGCCTCGTCAAGAAGGCGGCACTGGCCGCGGGCGTGCGCGGCGACCTGTCGGAAGCCGAGCGGGCGCAAAAATTCGCCGGCCACTCGCTGCGCGCCGGCCTTGCTTCCTCGGCGGAAGTCGATGAGCGCCATGTGCAGAAGCAACTCGGCCACGCCTCGGCCGAAATGACCCGCCGCTACCAGCGCCGCCGCGATCGCTTCCGCGTCAACCTCACCAAGGCCGCGGGGCTCTGAGCTGCGGGGGGACGTCGCGATCAAACCCGCGGCGATGCTTGCTTGTCAATGTCGAAGCAGCCGCGGCCCTGAAGCGGTCTCCGCTGAACTTTGGCGACTTTCATGTCGTATCTCGGGCCGCCGAATAGTGGCTTGCTCATCGATACGAATATCACTGCGCAATTTTCCCCGGCCAGCGTTGAAAGAGCAAAACTCAAGCCTTGATACTGATTATGCGTCAGCTTGCCAGCCTGGACTCAGCGAAGTTGGCCGCCGCCTCAAGAGCCTCTTCGGCCCACTGGTTGAGGCTTTTACCGGAAAGTTCAGCGGCGATGGCGGCCTTACGGTGAACAGCAGGGTCGACACGGAACATCATCTTGCCCGAATATGGCTTCTGGGGTTCCTTGCCAACCTTGGCGCAAGCTTCGAGATAGTCATCGACTGCCTCATGAAAGGCGTCTTTCAGACTGGCGACGGAGTCCGAATGAAAGCCGACAACATCGTTGATGCCGGCGATACGCCCGAAGAAGATTTCGTCCTCGCTGTCAAATTCAATTCGAGCGCTGTAGCCGTTGTAATTCATAACGTTGGTCATGGAGTTACTCCTATTAAGTTAAGGAATTCGCGTGCGTCCTTAACCTGGTAGCGTTTGGCTTCCTTTTCCGGGTGAGGACGGTGAAAGCTGGCTACGTTCTCACCTTTGACAAAACGGACGCGGGAGCCGCTGCCTTCAACGACTTCGCAGCCAGCAGCAACGAGAAGGCTTTCAATGTCGGCCCACTCAAGGGTGCCCGAAACAGGGTTCTTGAATACGGCTGCCAACGTCTTCTTTTGCTTGCTGTTCATGCTAGCAACATAGGGCGCACCGATCAAATCTGCAAGCGATTTATGCTAGCATTTACGGTATGTATGCCTTGCTTTTATGAGATAAAATCTTACAAAAGGTCATATGTGACCATTTTGGAGTGTGGCTGTGTCAACGATTAGCCTCAAGGATGCCAAGGCTGGTTTTTCGCATATCGTCGATCAAGCCGCCGCTGGAGATTTCGTCACGATTACCCGGCATGGTCGCGCCGCTGCTGTCCTTGTCTCTGTACGGGCGGCAGAAGCAGCAAAGAGAGCGCTTGCCAAAGGGCGGCCTAGCCTCGTCCAGTATCTGAAGACCTTTCCCGCTGATGTGGATTTCGACGGCGATGTTGTCGCCGTCAAAGGCGATGGCCACGGCTGATTTTATAGCGTGGCTGGAAGAGCAGGAGAGGCTTAACGCAATCTATCTATCCGCTATCACGATCCACGAAATTGAGAAGGGTGTGAGGCTGCTGGAAGCAAAAGGGGCGACGGCCAAGGCGGCGGGGATCGAGATATTTTTGCGGGGGCTCATTGTCGGGTACGATGACCGGATTCTTCCGGTTAACGCCGAGGTCGCACGCGAAGGCGGAAAACTGGAAGCGAAGGCGTTGTCTGCCGGTTATAATCCCGGTGCGGCAGACGTCATGATCGCAGGGACCGCCAGCGCTCATGGTCTAACGGTCATCACGGCGACCTGAAACATTTTCAGCCATTCGGGATCAACGTCACATCGCCGGTTCAACTGGCGCCCTGAGTACGCGATCGAGCTGAGAAGGCAGGAAGCCACCAAAAAGAAATTCGTTTCGCCTTTGGCATGAATATCGGAAACGAGCAGAGAGGGCGCACATGCTCAAAGCCATTCCTATCCGTGACTCTATCATTGAAAAGACCATGGATCTGCTCGAACTCCCGTGGGACATCTCCAGGAGCGGCCCAACCTGGCCTGACCGGGAGACGGAAAGGCGACATCGGTAGAGGGGCAGCGATGAAGTCCGATGCGTACTGGAAATATGCCTGACGCTCATCCGAACTCCATGCGAGCGTTCCCAACTCGCGCTTCGAACCTTCAAGGTTGAGCACGACCCTCATTTCCTTGACGGGAACGAACTTCATTTCTTGCGCACTCTCTGCTTGACCGGTCGCCCGATAATCTCCTCCAGGGTCTTCGCCGGCCTAGGAGGGAACAAGGCTTCGAATTCCGTCTCGGCCTCCAGGGCGAAGGCGATCTTCACGACGGCTTCGAAGGATGCCTTGCCCGTTTCCTCTAACAGCCGGAGCGATCCATAGGGCACGCCGGATCGTTCCGCGAGTTCGCGCTGTGTAAGGTTGAAGTCAATGCGACGGCGCTTCATACGAGCTGCAACACCCACGAGGATTTCGGCCGGTGAAGTCAGGCTAAGAGCGAACATATTAGCGATAAACCCATTATCTTGATATTAGTGCTATAATAATAGCATTTAAACTATTGGCAACATCCTAGGGCGCCGCTACCCGGAGGTCGGCGCAGTGAGCGCGCGCTAGCATTGCTTCACGTTTTCGTTCGTGCTTGCCTATGGGCCTTGGCACAGATTGCTTGAGCTGTGCCACAATGACGAAGCTTCCCCAGGCGCATCAAATTTGCGATCAAGCTGAGGGAGGACAGGAAGCCACCAAAACGAAATTCGTTTCGCCTTTGCATGAATATCGGAAACGAGCAGAGAGGACGCACATGCTCAAAGCCATCCTATCCGTGGCTCTGCTTCTGGCGATGACCGGTGGCTTGTCGGCGCCCGCTCATGCAGGCGAGCCTATCGACGTTGTCGCGGGCATCTACGCCAAATACCCCTGGAAGGATTTGCCGCCGGGCGGTCATGGGGCATGGTATGTGGAGACCGCGGCTGCCTGGGAGAATGGCGCATCCGACGCTGGAATGGCGTTCCTTGTGGGACCAGTCATTCAAGTGGAGAAGGTCGCCACCGAGCTTGTGGTTTCCGGTGACTATGAAGTCAGGGTACGTGCCGCTCTTTCTGGCAAGGACGGAACTGTCTACGCACTCAACTTCGGCATGATCGGCGATGACGATGAGGACGACAGATGGCGGATCATCGAGGTGTTCACCGATGACGGCAGATACCTTTCCGAGATACTCGCGCATAAGTAGCTCCTCATTCATTCGCTTCGGTATTCTAAATGATGATCCGATCTTCGCAGGAACGAAGCGCCGCCAAGGTGAAGCCTCGAAATAAAAGTCCTGCCAGGCCCGTCTTCCCTTCGGGACAACCGTAAGGGGCAGCCTGTTTTTATCGGGCTGGGGATAGAAAATGCGTCTCAGGGCCGTTTTGAATGCCGCATTGCTTTCTACATTGTACTCCGTCGCATCGGCCCATGCGGAGATCGCGACGGACCTGACCGCCTGCGCTGACGAGCGTGTGAAGACGGCAATGCTGCCGATAGAGGAAATGGTGAGCGCCGAGGCCTCCTGTACGCGGGTACTTGAGGGGACGGCGAGCGAGCCGGACAGGCAAAAGGCCGCATTCTTCCGCGGGCTCATGCGCTTTCTGCAGGTAATGCAGGCCGGCATGGCGCCGGATACCAATGCCGACGGCTCGATGGCGCAATATACCCTTCCGACACGGGAGGACGTGGCCGCGGCACTTGCCGACATCGGGACGGCCATCGCGCTGGAAGGCCCCTTGAAGGGGGAAGCCCTCGCCTTGCGCGTCACGATACATCAGGCCATCGGACAACCGGACGACGTCGCCGGCGATATCGAGGCAGCGATCGCCACATCCGCGGATGCCACACCCTTTGTCCAGCGGGCCTTGGAGGCAGAACGCCGGGGCGAGATGCGTGCTGCGCTCTCCGACCTCGATCGTGCCCTCGAGAGCGACCCGACGTTCGGGCCGGCCCTGATGGCCCGTGGCCTTCTGCTGCGGCGGTTGGGGCACCTGGCGAAAGCACGCGAGGATCTGTCGGCGGCCATCGCGCTGGGACCGCCTTTCCGGCGGCTTGCCCTCATTCAGAAATCGGAGATCGAGATCCGGACGGGCGATCTGCAGGCCTCTTTCGACGACATGCTTTCGGCCGCTCGTGAAACCGGCGACATGTCGGCCGCTGACGCTCACGCGATGAACATGGATCTGCTGATCCGCGCCGGCGACCTCGCACTCGACAGCCTGAAAAACCCCGATATCGCCGAGAACCTCTTCAACGAAGCGGCAAGGCTGGCACCGCACGACTGGCGTTGGCAGCTCGGGCTGGCACGGTCAGCCGAGGCCCGCGGACAAAAGGAAAAAGCCATCGGGATTTACGAACGCATTCTCGACGGCACGCGCTCGACCCCGAACCTCCTCGAGCGGAACGATGCCGCCTGGCGCCTGAAGCAGCTGACGCAGCCGATCCTGCAACGGCGCGCCGGAGAGTTCGTCCCCGGCTTCGAGTTCGGTATCGTGCCCGACAACCCGGCGCCCGATGGCGTGAAGCGGCTGGCATTCGTCATCGGTTCCGGAAACTATGCCGAGCTCCCCGACCTGCCCAATGCCCGGCGCGACGCCACGATCATCGCAAACCGGCTGGCGGATATGGGCTTCGACGCGGTGGAGATCGCCGAGGACATCGGTCGCAAGAACCTGGTTTCCCTGCCGGCCTATATCGCCGAGCGCGCGGGTGAGGCCGACATCGTGGTGGTGTTCTATGCCGGGCATGGCGTCGAAACCGGGGGCATCAACTATCTCGTCCCGGTCGATGCTGCCGTGGAGAACGAGGCGGCGCTGCAAACGACCGCGCTGGCGCTGCAAGACCTGGCAGCGGCGGCAAGCAAGGCACGCCAGGGCGCACTTGTCATCATCGATGCATGCAGGGACGATCCGTTCGTCGAGGCGAAGGCGGTCGCGTCGTCACGCGGTCTCGCCCGTCCATCGGATGACCCAGTTCCCGAAAGGATGCATATGGGCCTTGCCGTCTCCCCCACGCCGCCCCTGAACAATCTCATCCTCCACTCCACCCAGCCCGGAAAGACCGCCGCCGACGGCAGCGGGCTGGACAGCCCCTTCGTGATCGCCCTTCTGCAAACCCTTTCGACACCGGGCCTGACGATGAACGAGGTGGTAGAGGAGACGGCGGCGCGTGTGTCGGAGCTCACCGAGGGCAGGCAGGTACCCACGGCCTACGGCGATGCTTCCGCCATCCGCATCCTGCCTGGGGAAGTGCAGGAATGAAGGCGGTGCCTTGCATGACGCAAGCGTGCGGAGATGTGCTCGGCGACGGTTACTCGTCGCTTGGCGCGTGAACCGCCGAGAGGGTCGCGTCGAACATCATGGAGGAGCCGATGTGCCATCGGGTGAAGGGAACGCCCATCCTGCCTTGCACCGTCACCTCGCTCCCGACCGCCTCGCTCCAGCGCGGGGTTTGGCCGTCTTTCGGGGCCAGATGGACATCGCGCAGGGCGATATCAGCAGGCGTGCCGTCCACGTCTTCGAGGGAAACGCATGGTCCCTCTTCGACGAAGACGACAAAGGCCCGGATAGGCGTCCCATCGGGGTGCCTGCTCTCGACGATGCGCAACTGGCCGGTGATCGTCGACGGCGGGGGCAGGCAGTCATGCGCATAGGCCGGCGAGAATCCCACAAGCGCCGCGCAGGCGATACATCCCATCCTCGTAACCATGCCGCCTCCCGATGCCGTAGGGTTAGACCACCCGTTTGCGTGATGCCGCTTCGCCGCCCGGAATTACCCCGCCTTGCGATAGGGGAAGGGCCATGTCGGGGCGGCGTCCTCCGGCGGCAGTTCCCCCATCGCCGCCGGAACGCATGCCCCGATCGACGTCAACGCCCCGTCCACGCTCCGCTGGAACGGGTGCACGGAGACGGCGAGGTCTATGCGATAGAACTCGTCCTGTTCCGCATGATGGGCCACGAAGACGCCGGTGTCCGCTTCCTGCAGGTCCAGCTTGCCCGTGTAGGTAATGAACCGGTCGCCCCCTTCTGCATGCTCCTGCAATTCCCCGGTCCGGGTGTCGATCCAGAACAGCACGGGATTGCCCAACTCCTTGTCGGCGGCGGAGACCGTCAGGGGACCTGCCAGGCCTATCGCCTCCGCGACCGCGACAGGCGCGCAAACCAGTGTCTCGGCGTGTACGGGCAAGACGGGAACGACGCCGACGGCAAAGATCAAGCGAAGGACAGGCGACATGGCGGACCTCCCACTCCATACCCCTGTCAAGCAAGTTATCAGGCAGCTGTCTAGCGGCAAGTGTTAAGCGATCTCCTTAGGAAACCCCGTAGCGCTAAGAAGCTCCAACTCGTCCGCGTAATCGCCAAGTCATTATTCACGACTGAAAATCGCGACAGGTTGAACAAAGCCGAGAATCCTCCCAATTTCAATGTGCTTCGACAGACAGGCCCTGCCAGCGCGCTTGAACGAATCGATTCTGAATGAAAATCCCCTCCAGAGAAAAATATAAAATTTAGTTAATATTTTACAATAAACCATATGGGAAAATTTACGAGTCAGCTTAAAGGCGACTATTTACTTTTTTAAGTATTACCTGCATTGCTTAACAATATCTGCCCTCCTGGAGTTGTTAAATAATGCCGCCAAACTTGCCCACGGCCCGCATAGGGGGGATAAATATAGCTGCCATTAGCAGATCTGAGATAGTGGACAAAATGATTGAAGACTGCTTGCTTTACCGCGAGGGAAAGCAAGCGCTGCCCCGGCTGATATTTGACGCAAACGGCCAATCACTCTCGATGCGTGAAACGGACCCACATTATCGCGAGGCTCTCGATCAGGCGGACCTTATTCACGCGGACGGCCAATTTCTCGTTACCTTGTCCCGCTGGCGCCGTGGACCGACTGTGCCGGAGCGCTCTGCCACAACGGACATGATCCATGATGCCTGCCAGGCAGCTCAAGATGCCGGTCTGCGCTTCTTTTTGGTGGGAGGGCCACCCCACCTGTCGCAAAGAACAAAAGCAATTCTCGAGAAGCAATATCCGGGTCTGCAAATCGTAGGATGTGAACACGGATACTTCTCCACCTCGGAAGAAGCCGCGCTTGTTGACAGGATCAACGCCGCTCGGCCCGACGTCGTCTGGATCGGTCTCGGAAAGCCTATTGAGCAGCAGTTCTGCGTCCGCAATCGTGAGAAGATCAACGCGGGCTGGTTAATTACCTGCGGCGGCTGTTTTCACTACATTACCGGCGACTATCGGCGTGCACCGCTTTGGATGCAGCGTTTTGGTCTCGAATGGCTTCATAGGATGGCTTGGGGATCAAGCAGCCTGAAGATGCGCTACATAAAAACCAATCCCCATGCCCTCTACTTGGCACTGACACGATAGCTGAAGGCTTGAATTCAAAGATACGGAACGGAAAATAAGATGAATTTGCGGCATGATATGTCCGGAAGAAAGAATGCTCCGACAACAGCAATGACCCTTTCCGTTTCGGAACATCGCGACGCAATGTCCGTAACGCGAACGATGCTTCTCGACGGAACGTCCATCTATTTCAAGATAACCGGGAACCATCTTCCGCCAGAACTGGAACTCTATGATTTTGCCGTCATTGCTGGCGTTTTCACCGCAATGCGTAAGAACAGGCCCCTTCATATACTTGGGCCAGTCAGTTCCAATCTTTTGCGTAACCTGGAGGAATTCCAAGAGGCCTGGGTTACCTGGTTGCCCAAGACCTACCACATCGTGCCGATTACTGCGGAACAGGAGGTCGAGGTACTAGATGTCGGAGGAGAGAAGCAGGGCGTATTCGCATTCTCTGGAGGCCTCGATTCGACATTCTCGCTGCTTCGGCATGCACAGCAGAAAGCCGGCCGTCGAAACATCAAACCGGCTCTTGCCATACTCGTGCAGGGCTTTGATCTTCCGCTCGGGAACGACAAGGCGCTACACACGGCGTGTCAAACGGCACAATCCATGCTCGACGTTCTCAACGTGCCCTTTGCAATCGTGGAAACTAACTGGAAACGTGACCTTTGCCACCACTGGCAGATGGAACATGTCGCCGGCCTTGCCGCCTGTCTGAACCAGTTTAACGGCATTGCCAACGTCGCTGTCGTGGGTGGCGACGAGGGATACGACAAGATCGACATCCCTTGGGGTTCAAATCCCGTTTCCAACAGCTTGCTCTCGAGCGGGGTAATGGGGCTGAGGACAGAAGGATCCGGCTACAAGCGGACTGAGCGGTTGGCCTTTGTTGCGGAGAACAGCGATATGGCCTCCAAAATCAGAGTATGCTGGGAAAGCGCGGATACCGGCCGCAATTGCGGTGTCTGTGAGAAATGCATTCGCACGCAATTGAATTTCCGCGCTATCGGAATGGAACCAGAGGGCTTTGATAAAAAGGCTGGCTTCTTTCAGATTGCCATGATCCCGACCCGCAGTCGCGGTGACAACTACTTTTTGCTCGAAGCCCAGAGAGCTGCCAGCCGACGCGGCATTCGAGGCGCATGGCGAGCGGCAGGCTATCTAGGGATTACAAAGAATTTTCTCCTATCTCCTGTCGTTCTTGCCAAAAGCAAAATCAAGGAGGCCATTCGCAGAAACGAGCAGCTTTACACCATGATCAAGAAGGGTCGTCATGTTTAATCTAATAGGCGAGAGCAGCGTGACAGCACTCTCCCAGCCAGAGATCGCCGCGGGAATGCGCGTACTCGCTGAAAAGACGACGATCCTTCGTGAGGCAATCCCGCGAGGGGCCCGCATTGGTTTTGTCGATTATCCCATGCACATGAATGTAGGGGACCTACTTATCCTTCTAGGAGCACTCGACTTTTTCCAGTGGAATCAGAACCAAATCCACGCCTCCTTCTGCCTGTTCGACCAGACATCGCCAGCGTTCGATCGGTTGAACGAATGCGACGTTATCGTGTGCCATGGCGGTGGCAATTTCGGTGATATCTACCCACGGCACCAGAAGTTGCGCGAACGTCTTGTCAAACACTTCCCAGACAAGCCTATCGTAATCATGCCGCAGTCCATGCATTTTTCGAGCGCAGAGGCGGCAAGGGAAAGCGCGGCTATATTCCGCAAGCATCGCAATCTTACGATCTTCGTGCGCGACGAACACAGTCTTGATCTCGCGCGTTCGCAGTTCAGTGATAACGTGATGCTTTGCCCCGATATGGCGCATCGGCTTTTCGAAGGCCTCTCGGCTTTTGCTCGGGAACGGAAGGTGCCGATGTCCCCCTATCCCCTCAGGCTGATGCGCCGCGATGTCGAGGCCACTACCGTAAGCCATGAAAGCGGCGCAGCCGTCGACTGGTCCGATATCGTGACGACCGTGGAAAAGGCCAAAATTTGGCGACACCGGGCGGCGGTAAAGCTTACCGGTGCCTTGGGAACCTACAATGCCAACCGTCTCGGTGCGTATAGCAAAACTCTGTCCGCTATCATTCCGTCGATCGCCGAACGGTTGATACGACACGACATCTGGCTCACCTCCCGACTCCATGGAGCGATATTTGGCCTGCTGCTGGAGCGTAAAGTCACGCTGTTTGACAATTCCTACGGCAAGAACAGTCGCTATTTCTCGCTCTGGGGACAGCCACTCGTACAGTCCGCACGATTGCGCAGTGCAGATGCGGGAAGTTCAATACGCTTAACGAACGGTTGAACTTGAGCCGCTAGACTAGCCTAGCAAAGCTTCTGCTGGGGTAGCAATCCCATGTCCGGCAGGTGCCACTTTCTTTCGGAGGGTCTGAAATCCAGTCGCCTCACCTCGACGCCTTGGAGATTACCTAGCTTATGTTCCCGTCCGATAGCACACGTAAAAGGCCTGCAATGGACGAAATGCACGCGGACGGGCCACCCCTCATCGATCTTCAAAAGGTTATTACCAATCTTGTGCAGCGCTGGAAGCTAATCGCAATAGTGACGGTCAGCACGATTATGCTTGCTGCGGCCTATATCGCCATCACACCTCCTCTCTATACAGCTGAAGCTATTATTCTGGTAGATCCGCGCGAGATACGGCTGACCGACGCCAACGAAGTCCTTTCCGGTATTGGTTCAGACAGCGCGGCGATCACGAGCCAACTCGCCGTCCTGCAGTCTCGCGATCTGTTAATGCCTGTGTTGGAGCGAGAGAATGTCTTCTCCGACCCCGAATTCACGCGAAGTGGAGAAAACCGGGACGCAGTGTTTGAGCGCGTTCTTCGGAGCATAACGGTCGAGCGGCAAGGTTTAACCTATGTAATCGAGGTCAACTTCAGGTCGAAATCCCCTGAAACCGCCGCTCGTATGGCCAATGCCATCGTCAATGCCTATATTTCAGCTCAAGTTAATGAAAAATCGCAAATAACAGTCCAGGCAACCTCGCTCCTTGAGGATCAGATCGCAGACCTTAGAAACGGGGTTGCCAAGGCAGAGGCCGCCGTCGAAGATTTCAGATCAAAAAATGGCATGCTCGATATTGAAGTTGGAAAGACCCTCCTTCAATCACAGATCGACCAGTTGAGTCAGCAAGTACTCGGTGCACATGAGCGGGCTAGGCAGGCTCAGAGCCGTTACGACCAGGCAAGCAAACTCAAGGGGCTTTCCGGCGCGCTTGTGGTGAACGCAGACGTTCTCGCCTCCACGACCGCTGACGAACTGCGACGAGAATACAATGCACGATCCGTGGAGCAATCCCGCATGAGCCGAATTTACGGCCAGCGCCATCCGCAGCTTATTGCGATCAATTCCCAACTTGCTCAATTAGACGCCTTGATGAAGGCCGAAACCAGCCGGATCATTCAGCGGTTGGAAAACGAATTGCAACTGGCCAAGAACAATGCTGGCAAGGCCGAAGCAGATCTTGATACGCTACGTCAGGCGGCCGACACCATGGGGCAAAAGGATGTGGTATTGCGACAACTTCAGTTGCAAGCGCAGACCAGCCGCGACGTACTCCAGCAATTCCTTCGTAGGGCGAAGGAAACCAAACAGCTTGATGGCATGCAGCGTTCTGAAGCGCGCATCATCAGCGCCGCCGTTCCGGCAAACACACCGATCTGGCCAAAAGGAAAGCTCCTTCTGGCCGTCGCGGCAGTTATCGGCTCTGTAGCCGGAATCATGCTCGCTTTGCTGCTTGGGCCCGTCGAAACAGGTACGGCATACTCTGATAAGCCCGCACCAGGAAAAGGCGGGCTGCGCCGATGGTTCGAACGGCAGAGCGCCGGGCGTGCGAATTCTCAGCTGCCCATTCTGGGCACAGTGAAGACAAATGCCGCGTTACTTCCAGGGAGTGGCAATCTCACACCCCGACACTTTCCTAGAGTCAAAACTGAATTGAAGAACGCTCCCACCAGCGAGTTTAGTCTAGGGGTCTGGTCCCTCATGGAGCGGATATTTGATTTGCTTCCGACGAAAAGGGGCCCTCATCTCATCCTGTTTACCGACCTAGGAAGTCGGGCTGGAAAATACTGCATGACCTACAATATTGCGCTCGCCTTGAAACGGCTCGGGGCGTCCGTATTGGTCTTGGATCTCGATTCCCTCGACCGCTCCAATAGCTATGCCGATTTGATATCGGAGCTTCGCTCTCACGAACCGTTAGAACGCAAGGAGTTGGTCGACTTCTCAACTGGCCTTCCAGTACTTTACCTCAAACAGGCGTCGCCTGGCATTTCGATGCAAACGATCGATGCCACAGTAATTGACGGTCTTTTGAACAAGGCGAGCGGTTCTATCGATTTCATACTTGTGAATTCCCAGCCGTGGCGCAACGGCAAAGGGATTGAGGCTTTCTCTTCCCGACAAGCTCAAATGGTCTTCGTTGTTTCATCGAAGGAAATCGAGAGTCTGAATTCCCAGGATATTGCCCAGGCTTTGGGTGAAAATATCATATCAAGTTGTATCGTGCTGGAGCCATCCTCGAGGCCAGGTTCCGAGAAAGCGGAAACTCAGCGGGGAAATCAACGTTCGTTGAGCCGGCGAGCCGGATAACGACCATGCTAATTCAACCATTCTTCAAACTTGGCCGAAAACTGACAGGCAGCCTGAGCACGCTTGTAACGCCACCATTCCTTGCGACACATCGCGACAAAATAGCAGGTGGCGTCGAACAGCTCCTGTCCAGCCTGACCTCCATGGTTGGGTTGATCCTACTTTCGCGCATGATGGATATCAATTCCTTTGGCATCGTGGCGATGGCGATCGGCGTCTGGCTGATCGTCGAGATGATTCAGCACTCCGTCACGATCAATCCATTCATTCTATTATGCTCGCATCCTGCGGAAGATAGGAAAGGATTTGGCGCCTGGATTTTATGGAACCTGTTCTTTGCGATGATGCTTTCGGGCGTTTTCATGCTCGTGGCGATGCTGCTTTGGCCGTATCAACCGGATTTTGCGCAAGGACTTCTTCTTTCCGGTCCGTTGTGCTTCACTGGCATGCTCTATATGTTTCTCAGAAGGCTGCACTATCACCGGATGCACCGAACTGCACTGCTAACGCAGACAAGCCTCTACGCTGTCAGCTATCTCGGAGGCATCAGCTTTCTCTTCCTGCAAGGCATCACACCGACACCATTCCAAGGTAACCTGGTACAGATCGTTGCGTTTGCTTTGCCAGCCCTCGTCATGTCCTATCCAGCATTTCGCGAAGCCACGTTCAGGTTGAACGGCTTGAGAAACATCTGGCGTGCGCGCAAGCTAATCTCCGAAATGGGAACCGCAGGATTCTTGTGGCAACTTCCATATACGATCACGCTGCTTGCGCTTAGCATCTTTTCCATTCCGGCAGAGGTTGCGATTTTCACCGTGACGCGAACACTCGTTCGGCCGATCACACTCGTCATGGCGACGATCAATGACGTTGAATTTTCAAAGGCGTCGCGCGCTTTCGTTACGGAAGGAGCCGCTGGACTCGCACGTGTCGTGCAGCGTGCGCGCAAAGCCCTTTGGTTGCTGAACAGCATCCCCATCGTATTACTTGTTCTGTTTCCTGGCTTTCTCCTTTCGCTGGTCTACGGTGAACAATATGCCGATGCGACACTTGAACTACGGCTTCGCACGTTCTTGTTTCTGCCACTCATTCATCTGGCTCCTCTGGAGATGGGACTGACGATTTTCCGAGAAACGCGTTATCTCTTACATGTCTTTCTGTTTAGCCTTGTAGGCTGTCTCGCATACCTTGTCCTTGTCTATATGCATGGAACTTTGGATGCGGCATCAGCTCTCGCCAGCCTTGTCTTTGCGCGTATCATTGTCATCCCCTTCCTCCACTGGCGCTATTCGAGCAAAACGGCCAACATTCAATCCCATGAATCCGACCTCGGGGATCCCAAGCCATATGCATGAGGGTATTCACCCCCAGCGCCTATCTGTTCATGCCGTGGAGTTGCCACAGCAGATTCTGCAGGATCTACTGCACCTTGGAGCTGCTTTCGTTCTAATTGCCATAGCCATTTTATGCTCGATCATTTCTCTACCCTTCGGTGTGACCCTTGGCTTCTTCGCTACAATAGTTCTCGCACTGGTCCATCCCACTGGTCTGCCTACGGCAGTCGCGGCTTCCTTTCTCTACCAGAATACGGTTATTGCCATCTTCACCCCGCTGGTCGGGTCAAACGATGCATTCGACATGTTGCGAGGGACGAATTTCGTTTTGCTCGTAACCGCCACGGCCATTTGCGTCTTGGCCGCTGTCGTGCATACGGACCGTTTAAACCCCGAAACACGGCGTTGGCTTCTGGCGAGCATTGCCCTGATAGCGCTTGTCACCATGTACTTAATCCTTGGCGCGGCTCGAGGTGATCCGCGTGACGCCGTCGTCTACTTTCGCAATACCGTAACACCAATCGCCTGCTTCCTTATCGGCTTTCTCATTTCTGCTTTCTACCGGGTCGAAATACGAAGACCGATAATCGCGCTCGGCAGCGGTGCCATTCTCTATGGATATTGTGAACTGTTGTTCGGAATGGAATTCCTTTCACTCTTCCACGGAGATGAATACATCCAGCGCCGCATCGTACGGCAAATAGAAACTGGTTATTGGGAGCGCATTCTGCGTGACACCGGTTTCGTCCTGCGAAACCTAG
>QFCS01006596.1_pt1 | contig 24225 bp, 24 predicted proteins | sample 3576561 | NCBI WGS metagenome assembly QFCS01 | reverse complement strand
TCGCTGACCTCGCAGGATGCCTGGGAGCGCAAGATGGCCGAGGGCATCGCCTTCCTGCAACGCCATGCAGCAAAGGCCGCGGCTGATGGCTGAGCTTAGCGATCTTGAACTTCTGGCCGAACTGGGTGTCGAGACAACGGCAGAGCCGAAGCGTGCCCTGACACCGCTGCAAGAACGGATCATTGCCGGTTTTGAGGATATTCAGCGCTTTGTGGCTGAGCATGGGCATTTGCCTCGGCACGGCGATGACCGTGACATTTTCGAACGCCTCTATGCGGTGCGGCTAGACCGCCTGCGCAGCCTTCCGGAAGCGCGCGAATTGCTGGCCAGTCTCGATCGTGATGGCCTGCTGGATGGCAATGGCCCCGCAGCCGTGGCGCCCCAGGAATTGGGCGACGATGCCCTGCTCGCGGAACTGGGCATCGCGCCGGGCGCACCAGACGACATCACGCAGTTGCGCCATGTCGCGCCGCGTGCGGAAAAGCGCGCAGCCGAAGAAATCGCCAATCGCGAAAAGTGCGAGGATTTCGAGACCTTCAAGCCCCAAATCGAACGGGTACAAGCCGAGTTGGCCAAAGGCGCGCGCGAGGCCAAGGCAGTCGATCAAACAGAGGTCACGCTCGAGGAGGTTCGGCCCGGCAATTTCTTCATCGTGGCTGGGCAGATGGCCCTTATCGCGGACACCTCTGACGCCTTCGTGACGGAGTATGAGCGCAAGGATCGGCGTGTGCGCGTCATCTACGACAATGGCACCGAGGCGACCATGCTGGCTCGGTCATTCCAGAAGGCGCTCTATCGCGATGAGACCGCGCGCCGCATCACCGCCTTGAGCGCGGGGCCCCTTTTTGGCGACGTGGCCGAGCCTGACGATCTGGCGAGCGGCACGATCTATGTTCTGCGCAGCAAGTCAGCCCACCCCTATGTCGCAGAGCACCGGGAACTGATCCATAAGATCGGCGTGACCGGCCAGAGTGTTGCCCATCGTGTGGCCAATGCGCGGAACGATCCGACCTTCCTGCTGGCTGATGTCGAGGTTGTCGCCGAATACCAGCTCTTCAACATCAACCGCAGCAAAATGGAGGGCCTGATCCATAAGGCCTTGGCGGCGGCCCGGCTTGACCTGGCTGCTGGTGATCGCTTCGGCCGGACCGTCCAGCCGCGCGAATGGTTCCTGATTCCGTTTCAGGCGATTGACGACCTGATCTCCAAGATCAGCGACGGAAGCGTGACCCAAGTGCGATACGATCCAATGGAGGCCAGGTTCGTCCCTGCCGAAACCTGACCTCCACTCGACCAATTCACACAGCCTGGCAGGCAGGCTCGATTGTGTGCCAAAGTGTCAGCGATTCATCGCGACACGCTGAGGGGGACCGTTTCGCACTGATGGCCCGAACAGCCGCCTCAAGCCCTCTGGCTTGCTTGATCGGGACATGCGTGAATTTGCGCCGCGGTTTGCCGAAGGCATCCGTCTCCTGGAATCGAATGCGCTCCGCAAGGGTGACTTGCAGTGCACGCCTCGATCCCGTGTCGACGGCAACCGGAAAACGCTCCCGCAGAAATTCGTCCATGGGCCGTTCCAAGTCAGCAAATTCCAGCGGTCGCGGCGCAACCAGGGGTTCCGGCCCGTCCGTCGGAGCAAAGACGGTCGAGACCTTCGCACGGAGGTCGCCAAAGCGGCTCCCCATCTGCTTGTACCAGCGCAAGGCGTAATCCGCGATCAGCCCGATTATGGGGAAAGTATGGCTATAGCCACTGCAACCGATCTTGAGTCCGACGTAAAGGCGCGCCTCCCCCACGATAGTGCGATTGTCCGGCAGTTTCGCGAGGACTTCGATCATAGCCTGGTTGGCGCCGAAGATCGTCAGGTTGACGCCGATCCAGTAGTTGCGTTGGCCGCCAAGGGCTTGGCTCAGCGTGGCGCGGAAACTGGCATCGAAAACAAATGGCACCGGACCTTGACGATGAAAGCTCGCCAAATAGGAACAAACGCTCGCCTTGGACATGTCTGCCATTTCGGCAATCGCCTCCAGTGGGGCGCCACGTTGCCACATGTGCCAGGCCTTTTGCAGGTTCTGCTGTTGGATGTGCCGCTCCTTGGGCAGGCGGTCCGGCATTTCAGGGACTTCGACGCGGTCCGCGGCCCTTGATGCCAAGCCGCTCTGGTGCATGGCCGCTTCAGCGAAATCAGAGCCCTTGGCGGCCTGTTTGATCGCCGGATCGAAGGGCACTTCGCTCTCTTTCTCGACATCAAAGGCATAGACAGTTTGATAGGGGGCATTGAGTGTCGTCAGATCATCGTTCCCGTGCAGGGAAATTTTGCGCGAGATGCTTTTCAGTTGCCGCAGGATCTGGGTTCGCGGCCAGTGAATTTGATCAACATGGTCGAAATGAGCAGGGGCTGATTGCCGCTCGGCCTGCTCCAGTTGCCCCAAAATCTCTTTGGGCAACAGGCGGCGTTCGACCAGAACGACGAGATCGACATCGCCGGCAGTCTCATCATCAGAACCGGTGAGAACACTTCCAAAGAGGCGGATCTCTTTGATGCGCCGAGAGCGTTCCGGCTCGCGGTTGATGGCGCCTGCCAGCTTGACGACCTCCTGAACGATGCGGCGCCCCTCTTCACGCGGGAAGCGAGCTCCCAAGCGAGTTGCCAACAACCGATGGCCCTTTTCCGTGACCGTCCAGTGATCAATGTAATCCCAGGTGCCCGCGAAGCGGATCCATCCCGCCTCACACAAGTCGATCAGGGTTTGGCTTGTCTCACGCACATCCAACTCGAGCTTTTTGAACGCATAAGGGGTTGTAAAATCGTCCTTCGCCAGCAACTCCTTAAGCTTGGCCGGACGCAGGCCGCAGATCGTGTCTTTCGCAGAAATTCGCATAAATCATCCTTTGTATCAGTGAGAACACTGCCCAGAGTTGAGCAGGCGTGAGGCCATTCCTCATGGGGAGGCCCCGCCCGCGGCAGAGCGGCCGACATGACGCCGGCCCGGGTCACAGTCCCAACTCCATCGATTTTTCCGGGCCGATGGTAGGCTGCCTGGGCTGTGGCACGGGCGATGCTTGCCGTTCTGGTCGGCTGCGAACCGTCGAACCATCGATCGCGAAAGTAACATTGCGCTCGCCATTACCAGCCCTTGCCGGTGCCTCGTCGTCTCGGCCTTGGCTGCTTGGTGATGCTGCGCTTGGAGCCTTGCCGACATGTTCAAGCGCGCTGGCCTTGTCCCCAGCGTTGCTCTCGACCGCGCGCAGCAGGGCGTCGCGATCATCAGTGAAGATGGTCAGTTCATCGCGAACGCGGGTGGCCATCACATGGGTCAGGCGCTGGCTGGAGAGATGGCGCTCGGCCGAATGCATGACGCCGATGCCATTGTCGGTCGTCATGCCCTGCGCCTGATGCATGTTGATCGCGTAAGCGAGGCCAAGACGGGACAGCATGCGGTCGCCATGCGGCAGCAACATGTTCACACCGTCACCTGTCCGCACCTCCACACCCTCACGTGTGATGGCAACAACTTGCGCTTGAGCGGAATTGAGCAGACCACGCTGCTTGTCATTGGCAGTCCAGCGAATGCGATCGCCTTCATAGAGGACCAGGTTCTCGCGCTGGGAGAGAGCCAGGCTGTCATGCTTGTCGCTGGCATCAAGGCGATCGGGGCTAAACTTGATGGTCCGCCCTTCGCTGTCGCGCAGGCTGACGACACCCTTGGTGGAAACGCGGATAACGTCATAGGTGCCGGCATCCAAACCAGCGGGCCGGTGCTTGCCGATCACTTCCAGAACCTGGCCGGTCCGATAATTCTGGGCGAAGCGCAGCTCCTCGCGGGTCAGATGCAGGCTTTCAAGGCGGGTGATAGCCAGACCCTCTCCGCTGAGCGAACCCTCGGCCTTCAGGCCTTCCTGCACCAGCGCGTTGAGCACCGCGCGGCTTTCACGGCCGGAGGCATAAAGCGCGGTTCGCTCACGATCCTCGGCCGATAGTTCAAGCCACTTGCGGGCCGCCGCTTCCCTAAAATCGGACCCCGCGCTGACGACGCGATCCCCCATAACCTTGAAGGCAGACGCGAAATGGCCCGATCGGGTGAGCGCAGCGACAGCTTTCATGGTCTCCGTCCTTTGCCGCTGGCTGGTCTGAAGTTCGGCCAATGCGGGCCTGTGCTGCTGGATCAGGGTGAAGGCCTTGCCAGCATCGATCGGCTGCAACTGAGCGCGATCTCCGATCATCACCAGACGATCCACGCCCAGACGATTGGCGATGGTCACCAGATCGTTCATCGGCTTGTTCGCAACGAGCGATGCCTCATCGAGGATCAGCATCGTGCCCTTGAGCATGGCGCGGGATGCCTCAAAGCCTGCCCCTTGGCCTTCCAAAGCCGCACGCAAATGCTGATTCACGAAAGACGAGACGGTTTGCGCCTCGATCCTTGCCTCGCCTTTCAACATCTCCACCATGGTGTTGGCCTGCGCCAGGCCGAGCACCTGCCGCCCCTCGTCTCGGGCGACTTGCGCCAGTGTCGAAACAAGCGTTGTCTTGCCCGCCCCAGCCACACCCTGGATCACCACGACACGATCATTGCTCGATAGCGCCAAGATGCCGGCGCCCAACTGCTCCTCATTGAGCGGTCGCGAACCGGCTTGCTGCTGAAGGCGGATGGCGGCCTGATCTGCGGGAAGCACCATCGGTGCGTTTCCTCGCCCGGCATCAAGCCCTTCGAGCAAGTGCCGCTCTTGCGCGATATGCTCGGGTGTCGTGACATGGGTGATGGTCCCATCGGGGCGGCCCACACTGCCAAAGATCAGCAGGCCCTTGTGCGCGAGAGCCTGGACCCGCGCCTCGACGTGCTCGATGGTCACGCCTGAAAGGCCCAGATTCAGCGCTGCGCGGGAGACCTCGTGGATCGGAAAGGCTGCCTCACGTTGCCCCAATATGCGGATCGCAGAAGCGACCGCCATTTCGGCGCCGACTTTAGCAGAGGACAGTCCCAACCGCGCAAAGCCCCCCGTCAGCAACGGATCTCCAGGCTTGAGCCATTCGCGCAGCGCTTCTCCCCAGCCGGCCGCAGCCTCCATCACATGGCGCACTGCCGCGGCCCCGAAAGGCCTATGCGCTGACAGCCCCACTCTCGCCACCGCTCCGGCAACGACGGCTTTGCCATCAAACCCCAACGCCGCAGCCCGCTCCCCCCACTCCGCGCGAAGACCATCGCGGTCGTCCAAATTGATCTTGTCATCGCGGGTGCGCTTGGTGATCTCGCGCATGAGTTCGGGATTTCGGCCATCGCGCCCAAGGTCTGAAGCCTTGGCAAGGATGTCCTCGCGCCGCTGGCTGAAGGCCGTGAGAACGTGCCTAGGAACGCCCTCGATCTCGAACTGGCCGTGCTTTCCGGTCTGACGGGTCTGATAGCCGAGGTCTTCGACGATCGCCCGCAAGGATGCGTGATAGACGCTGCCGATCAGGGAATTGTTCTTCCAGAGTTCATCGTTGAACAGGGCCTGCCAGTTGCCCGCGACCTTGGTCAGATTGGCTATGACCACATGGATATGCGCCTGCGGGTCGAGCTTGCGGCTCGTGTCGTGCTGGAACAGGGCATAGGTCAGATGCCCGGTGCGAATGGGATCACCTTTGGGATTGTCGACATAGGTCCGCCCTTCCGCGAAGGTCTTCTCTACCCAGCCCATGGTCTGACGAACTGCCTGCATATGGGCGGCGAGCAGGCGCTCGTCGCCAGCGACATAGGCAAGGACGCTGGCCGACTTTGGCATCGAGAAGGTCAGATCAATGCCAGCTCTTCGCCTTTCGGGGTCGCCGACTTGCTCACCATCGGGCAAGCGGCCTTTTAGGAGATCCTCGAAGACCTTCTTCTCCACCTCACCGGAAAGACCGAGTTCGGCGGCGCCGTTTCCACCCCAGCCACTGACCTCGCTGGCGTGCTCGCCAACGTAATAGTCATCCTTGGCAAAATAGTTGGCAGCGCCGCCCGCCGAACGCACCGAAGCAACCGACAGCACGGGTCAGAACCCCATATCCATGTCATCGCCAAGATCGGGCGATCGCTCATGATCCTCTCTGGCCGAACGATGGCCATGCTTCTCGACCGGATCGCTGAAGGACTGGCCAGTCCGCTCCTCGATGGTGATCTGCTGCTCGCGGCGTTGGGGCGAGGAATGGACGTTGGGCTTCGTCAATGAGGATTGCTCGTCCCTGCCCTTCTCCTCGCGCGTTGAGACAGCTCCATCCCGCATGGGCGCAGAGCGCGGGCGGCGTAAACTGTCGCGCAGACTGCCAGCATCTTTGGCATTGGCCGGCGCGTCGTCCTCAGCCTTGGCCTGGGATTTCCCTTCAGCGCGCGTATCGGCCTGGACCTCCGCCGCCGTCATCTCGCGGGGATCGATCGCATCGGTTGGCTGGCGCTCAGCATCCTCTTGCCGAGCATCTTGTTCGGTCTCCGGCTCGGTCATGGCCTGCTCGGCTGTCCCAACGACAGGCGCTGGTCCGCCATCACCGCCCGTAGCTTCCTCATCACCTTCTCCCGGAGGAGTGTAGGCAGCCAATTGCATGTCGGTCTTGCGTAGGAAGGGTTCGGCGATTTTGGGATAGTCGCGCCAGACAAGGCGGATGCGCGCTGCCGGAAAGCCTTCGGGAAACTTCACATAGCCGTGAAGCGACGGCAGGTTCATGATGTCGTCCGGGATGACGAGTGGCTTGACCTCGGTGCGCGGCGTGATCGTCGCCGCATCGCGCGAACGGCTCGCGCCGATCGAATAGGCCTCATCGGTCTCCCGCACCTCGCGGAAGCCGATGAAGTTTGAGCAAACCTCGGCGGTGTTTTTGTCAGCGGTGGCGAGGATCAGCTTGGTGCGTGCCAGCGAGGCAAGGTTGATCGCGCCTTCCTCGCCATAGGTTTCGGCGAGCTTGTCAAAGCTGTGCATCCCCAGCACGAAGGCCCCGCCAAAGCCGCGGGCTGTCTGCAACCCATGCTCGATCGCCGGCATCCGGTGGAGCGCGTGAACCTCGTCGAAGAGATACCACATCCGCAGATCACGGGTGCGCGGCATGCCCATGAGCGCATTTACCGCCAGATCCATCCAGAGGGTGAGAAGCGCGCGGTTGAGCGTCAGATCGGTATGGGTCGAGGTGATGAACAGGATCGAGCCCGGAACCGGCTCATCTTGTACCCAGCGCCGGATCGAGAACGGTGGCCGCTCTCCCGGCACTGGATCGGGCAGGAATCGGATCGCCTGGGCATTGGTGTTGAACACGGCGCGGATGGATTCCGCCATGCGCGCGGCCTCAGTGGCAGTCAGCGGGCTGGCGATGGTGTTGGCGAGCTTGGCGTGAACGGCCTTGAGGTCGGCCGACATGAGGTGATGGGCAATCGCGCCATTGGTGGTCTCGCCAGCGGCCGCGAGTTTCACGCACATTTCGACAAAGAGCGTGCGTGCCGCCATTGCCCAGAAAGGCTCGGCATTGCCACCATCGCTGGGGATCAGCGCGGCGGCGGCCGAAATGTAATCTGCGTAGTTCTGGCAATCGTTGAAGATGGTCCAAGGCGGGCAGCGCTGGTCCATGGGATTGAGAATATGGTCACGGCCTTCCTCGTAAAAGGCTTCGACAAAGGCACCCGTGAGGTCGAAGACCACGCAGCGCTGGCCGCGCTCCCGCGCCTCTGTCACCAGCTTGCGAAGCTGCGTCGTTTTGCCCGCGCCGGTGGTGCCGATGAGCATGGCGTGGGTCTGTTCAAGCCGCCAAGGATAGGCGATCCCTGCCATGGCATAGGGCACATGTAGCCCCAAAGCGACGCGCTCGGCGATGGTGGCGTGAGCCACGCGATCGGCTGCCATGGTGGGGTATCGCTCGGCCAATTCGGCGGCGAATTCGGCAGCATTGTGCGCATCGATCTCGCCCGCCAGCACTGCGGCGCTGACCAGCATGGCACCGCGCTCGTGGCGCTCCTTCAAGATGTCAACGCCAATCTTCTGCGACAGACGCACGAACCATGTCGCAAGCGGGCCGCTGAAAAACAGTGAACCGGCCAAAGCCACGATCATGCAGCGCATGAATTTGGTCCATGCCTGCGCGACATCGGGATAGTCAGGCACGTCGCCGATGGTCATCGGCACCACACTGTCGTCCGGCAACGTCAGGTTGACGCTGTGGCCGGGATCGAGATCGACCAGATTCCAAAAATCGGCAAAGAGCCGCATCTCGACGAGCTGAACCTCATGCTCGCGCATGAGCAGGGCCAGCAGCAGGACAAGCAGCAGGCTGAAGCTGAGGACTGCTGCCAGGATCGGCCAGCGCAGCCCTTCCATCATCATCATGTAGCGCAGGCGGATAAGCTGCGATCCTCGGGTGAAAGCCCCAACGTTGCGGACGATCTCGCCGCGCGCTGATTCATGCTCCACCGCCACGGGGCGCCGGTCGAAGCGGATGTCGCCGTCACGCGCCATGGTAGGTCTGCGCATGTTCGATGGCGAGGTCGAGCAGGCGGTCCGCCTCCTCGGGCGCAGCCTTCTGCACCAGCGTATCGAGCGCGAGCGTGTTAAACTCGAGCATCGTGATCAGCCGCGCGAAATCGACCTTCTGGCCCAGCTCAAAGAGCGGTAGAGCAAAGTCGATCATCGAGCGAACACACTCGGACTGACGACGGCCATGTTGCTGGGCGAGCCGCTTGATGCGCTCATATTGCGGCGGGCTGACGCTCAGGCCGCATTGGATCAGTTTGGTCACAACGGCTCCTCACAAGGAGAAGCCTGGTCCGGTTATCGCGGGGCGATGTTTAGCTTACTGGCGGGCCTAGCGCAAGCGGGTGGCCTTCCGCAGGTGGAATGTGGGCTGAAGGGCCATTCCGCCTGCGGAATAACAATTCAATTCTATATCAATGTTTTATAAGGAGTCCGCCTCAACATAGGCGGCTATAGGCCGGCACAGGGCCTATTATTCCACCGGCGGAATTCGCATTTTTGCAATTCCGGAAGCGGAATAACCTGACCATATCATTGATTTTATGTAACTTATCTATCCCAGCACGCCCCTTCTCCGAGCGGTTGTGCCGCGTTCGGTGTGCTGTCAATCAGGAACTTTCGAGGCTTCACAAATGGGTGGGATGTCCGCAGAAAAATGGCGGGAAAATGGTAACTTGCTGCGCGTGCCCGCACCGATAGGGGCATAGTTACCGCAGATCTTCCGGGCAATCGTTCTGCACTTGTTCCGCTTTGGGGACCAAATGGCCATCAGCGATCATTTTGCTTCGTGGTTCTGAGTTTCCGACCGGTGCCGCAAGACATATCACAAACCGTTTCGTCTTTGATCGAACTCTGGACCTTGCCGAAGTGTTGGCAATTGCGGACCGAAAGCGAGCTGCGCACCATATGGCGAAGTCTTGGCAAACCTCGATTTTCGGGCGCCCCCTTGGCGTAAATCTGCTACTGCAGATGCCCCTGACAATATCTTGTGGTCCGGCACCGTATGAAATCCGCACAAAACATACTGGGTGTCGTTCTGGCTGGCGGACGATCCTCCCGCTTTGGCAGTGACAAGGCTGTGGCCATGGTCCACGGCAAAAGCCTGCTGGATCATGCCATCGATGCCATACGCCCTTATTGCGCAGCGGTTGCGGTGGCTGGGCGTGCGCACGCCGGGCACCCTGGGTCGCGTCCGTCAATGTGGTGTAAAATCGGGTGTGGCCAGCGGGCTGCATTTTCAGGCGGCCTTGGGTGTAATCTGTAGCGGCTGAACCTCCTCTGTTGCTGGTGTTGCAAGGGCGGCCATGCCCTCGATCTGCATGTAGCGGTGCTGGAGCTGGTATTCGTCATTCTGCTCGAGCAGAACGGCGCCGACGAGGCGGATGATACTGTCGTCGTTGGGGAAGATACCGACGACATCGGCGCGTCGCTTCACCTCCTTATTCAGGCGTTCCAGTGGGTTGGTGGAATGCAGCTTGACCCGGTGCTGCTCGGGGAAGGTCATGTATGCGAGGACGTCATGCTCGGCATCATCCATGCAGGCGCCGAGCTTGGGCCAGCGGGCGCGCAACTGGTCGGCAACCTGACGCCAGACCTGTGTCGCAGCAGCATGGTCTGGCTGGAGGAAGACCTGGCGGATGGCGGCGGCCACCACGGTGTTCTGGCCCTTGGGCACATAGGCCAGCGCATTGCGCATGAAGTGAACGCGGCAGCGTTGCCATGTGGCGCTGAGCACGCGTGTGATCGCCGCCTTGAGGCCCTCGTGGGCATCAGAGATGACCAGCCTCACGCCGGTCAGCCCGCGCCGTGCAAGGTCCTTGAGGAAGTCGGACCAGAACACCTCGGCCTCGGAAGGGCCGATGTGCAGGCCGACAATCTCGCGCTTGCCCTCGGTGTTGACGGCCACAGCGATTATCGCGGCGACGCTGACGATCCGACCGCCCTCGCGCACCTTGAGGTAGGTGGCATCGAGCCAGAGGTAGGGCCAGTCTCCGGCGAGCGGGCGCTTGAGGAAGGCATGGACGCGCTCGTCGATGTCCTTGCAGAGCTTGGACACCGAGGACTTCGAGATGCCGGTCATGCCCATCGCCTGCACCAACTCATCGACGCGCCGGGTGCTGACGCCGGCGATCCACGCCTCCTGGATCACCGCGACCAGCGCCTTTTCGACGGTCTTCCGCGGCTCCAGAAAACCCGGGAAGTAAGCGCCGGTCCGCAGCTTGGGGATCTTGAGGTTGAGCGTGCCGAGCCGGGTATCGAGGCTGCGGTCGCGATAGCCGTTGCGCCAGGTCGTCCGGTCGCCGGAACGCTCGTGCCGGCCAGCGCCGACGAGGCCGTCGACATCGGCCTCCATGATGATCTGCAATACGCTCTCGGCGATCGCGCGCAGGAAATCTCCATCTCCGGCCTTCGCCATCAGCTCGGCAAGCGGTAGTCTGTCGTCGGTCATCGGGATCAACGTACGCCTCCGGTAGCGGCCGCATTGTCGGTCGGATGTAGCCGGCGCATTGCGCGGGCATGGATGAGATAATCAGCGATGTGTTTCCGGGCGTTCGTCGCCTGGATGTATTGGAGACGGGCCGGCGTAGGCGTTGGACCGATGACGCAAAGCAACGGATCGTAGAGGAGGCGTTTCAGCGCGGCGTTTCAGTTTTGACGGTAGCGCGGCGCCATGATGTTGATCCATCCCAGATCTATGATTGGCGCAGACGGCTATTTCCGCAGATTTCCAGAGGGATATCCGGCTTTGCGCCGGTGGTTGTGACCCCTGATTGCCCAGTTCCGTCGTCACGCGGCCAGATGGAGATTGTTTGCGGCAATGGCCGCCGGATCATCGTCGACCGCGACGTCGATGTCGCCGCGCTGCTTCGGGTGCTGGCGGGGCTTGAAGGATGATCCCCGTGCCGAGCGATGCGAAGATCTGGATCGCGCTGGGTCACACAGACATGCGACGTGGCATGCGCGGTCTGGCGCTGCAGGTTCAGGAAAGTCTGAAGCGTGATCCTCATCAAGGGGATCTGTACATTTTCCGGGGGCGCAGCGGATCATTGATCAAGATTTTGTGGCACGACGATTTCGGCATGTCGTTATATGCAAAACGGCTCGAGAAGGGGCGTTTTGTTTGGCCTTCTGCGAAGGACGGTACGGTGCCGATTTCGGCCTCGGCACTGGCCTGCCTGCTAGAGGGCATTGACTGGCGCAACCCGCAGAAAGCCTGGCGTCCGAGCAAAGTTGGGTAGCATTTTTCTGGCGATTTTCCTTCGGGCTCAGGGCCGATTCTGCTAGGGATTCCGGCGATGGAGACGCTCTCGGCCCGCGATATGCAAGACCTGCGCGAGGCCGTTGCCCGCGCGGATCTGCGCGCCGTCGAGGCAGAGGCCAATGCCGCCCGCGTCCTGGCAATCAACGCTGATCTGATCGCCCGCAACGCCCATCTTGAGCTGCAAAACGAGAAGATGCGTCGCGCGCTGCACGGACCATCTTCGGAGCGTTCGCGCCGCCTGATCGACCAGATGGAACTCGAGTTCGAAGAGCTAGAGGCCACTGCAACCGAAGATGAGATCGCTGCGCAGCAGGCAGCTGCAAAAACGACCACTGTCGAAGCCTTCACACGCAAGCGTCAAACGCGCCGGGAGTTTCCGCCAGGTCTTCCCGTCGAGCGGGTCGTTATTCCCGCCGAGAAGAACTGTCCTTGCTGCGGTTCGGATAACCTGAGCAAGCTTGGCGAGAGCGTCATTCGTGCGCTTGAGACTGTGCCTGCCCAGCACAAGATCATCGAGACCGTGCGCGAGCGCTTTTCCTGCAGATCGTGCCAGACCATCACGCAGCCGCCAGCGCCGTTTCACGTCACGCCGCGCGCCATGTTTGGCCCGCATTTCCTCGCATGCCTTGCGTTCAACAAGTTCGGGCTGCACCAGCCACTCAATAGCCAGCGCGATCGCCTCGAGAGCCAGGGCATCCCGCTCAGCCTTTCGACGCTTGCCGATCAGATCGGTGCGATCGCTGCCGCTGTGAAGCCGGTTTTTCTGCTGCTCGAAGCGCACACGCTCGGTGCCGGGCGCCTCCACGGCGACGACACCACCGTGCCGCGCCTGGCAAAGTACAAGACCGACATCGCCCGGATGTGGACTTATGTCTGCGATGATGCGCCGTTTGCAGGTGGGCGGGCACCGGCGGCACTGTTCTACTATTCTAGGGACCGCAAGGGCGAGCACAGCCGGGGGCATCTCACTGGCTATCGGGGCATCCTTCAAGCCGACAATTATGCCGGCTATAACGCGCTTTATGACCCCGGTCGGGCCGAAGGGACGATTACCCACGCTGCCTGTTGGGCCCATGCGAGGCGATACTTCTTCGAACTTGCCGACATCGCCACCCAGTTGAAGCGTAAACCTGGCAAGCGTGTCGTCATCTCGCCACTTGCGATTGAGGCCGTACAGCGCATCGACCGCATCTTCGCTATCGAGCGCGATATCAACGGCAGTCCTGCCGCCGAACGGCATGCCGTGCGCCAAATCCTGTCAGCCCCGCTGGTCGCGGAGCTGGGTGACTGGATGCGTGAACAGCGCGGGCTGCTCTCCTCTAAGGACGCAGTCGGCAAAAAGATGGATTACATGCTCAACGCATGGCCCGCTTTTACCGCATTCCTCGAAGATGGCCGGATATGTCTCACGAACAACGCCGCCGAACGCGCCCTGAGAGCCATTGCAAGAGGAAGAAAAGCTTGGTTGTTCGTCGGTTCTGACCGTGGCGGTGAGCGCGCCGCAATGATGTACACCCTCATCGCCACTTGCAAACTCAACGATGTCGATCCCCTCGTCTGGCTAACCGACGTGCTCACGCGGATCGCTGACATATCCCAGAACCGCCTCCATGAGTTGCTGCCATGGACCTGGAAACACCTGCGCGAAAAGATCGATACCGCTCAGGCGGCCTGATTTGCCAGCAGCGTAAACCCGATCTCACAGGAATATCGGTAGCGATACTCCTATGAGGTCTTACCTCAAAAATGCTGCGCGCCTGCGGTCCACACCGGATGCGTACGGATCAACTCCCCGGTGGGCGTGTGAAGTGTGGTAACTCCACCTTACCGATGAGCCCGGTGGCCACCGAGATCGAAAGCGCATGGGGTGGGGCATGCCCCACCCCATGCGATCACCTCAGTCTACACCGGAAATTACACCACGACCGCGGACGCTAGCCGTTTTCGCCATGTCCTGAAGATTGGCGCCACATGGAAGCCCGTCAGGGGGCAAAGGGTTCGCACTTACAGCCAATTATGTCCGTGGGCGCTCAAGGAAAGTTACGTGAAGGCGTGCGAGACAAGCCTCACCGATGGGCTTTCCGGCACGGCTTTCGATCTCTCCCGGCTGGACGATATCTCTGTCGCCTTCACCGGGTCGCTGGGTGAAAAGGTGGATCAATGGCGGTTCAGGCTGTTTCACCTCGATGAGGAACTGATCCTTGCGCTGGCCGTGCGCACGCATTCCGTTTGGCAGCTACGTTTGAGCGCCGGTAACTGCGATGTGCTTTAGCGGTTCACGGTGACGGCTGGCTGTCGAGGCTGTCCGCTGACCTGTTCAGGGCAAGCAAGGCCCCCAAGCCCGCAATGGTCGCGGCCACAAGGCCAAAACGGCTGCTTGTGTCGGGCAGATGGCGCAACAGCAGGCCCGCGATCACAACACCCGTCATCTGGCCGGACAGGCGCGACAGTGCCAGCATCCCTGCTGCGGCACCGCTTCGCGACGGCGGGGCAGTGGCGATCATCTTTCGGTTGTTGGGCGCCTGAAACAGCCCAAAGCCGATGCCGCAGATCAGGCCCGCCAGCACCACGGCCACCAGGTTGTCGCCCGGCACCACCGCGACGCCAAGCAAGCCGCAAGCCGCAAGCGGCAACCCGATTTCGCCCGGCCCCGTGCGCGACGATCGGTCTGCCCAGCGTCCGGCCAGAGGTGCCGCCAGCGCCAGTCCCAAGGGAATTGCGGCAACCGTCAGCCCGGTCCTCAAAGGGGCGTAACCAAAACCGTTGCGCAGATAGAACGGCATAGCGACGAGCAGCAAGGTCTGCGCGGCGAAATTGCAGATCGACGCCAGATAGGCGCGGCGCAGCGCAAGCACGCGCATCAGGTCCACCGGAAGCAGGGGGCGGTCCTGTCCTCGCGCACGCCGGACAAGTGCTGCCGTCAGCAGCGCAAACCCCACCAGCCCGGCGCCGACCAGAATGCCATCCGCCTGTTCCAGCCCGATCGCGCTTGCCCCGAACAGGCAGGCCATCGCGACGGCGGTCATCAGCGCGGATGCCGTGTCGAGCCGCGACAACAACCCCCGGGCATCGGGCAGCGAACGCCAGCCCATGCCCAGCGCCAACACGCCAAAGACCAGATTGATTCCGAACAGCCAGCGCCATGACACCAGCGCCAGCATCATGCCCGCAATCGCGGGCGCCGCCGTGGCGGAAATGGCGATGACCATCGTGTTAATCCCGAACGCCTGGCCCAGATGACGCCCCGGAAACGTAAAGCGCACCATCGCGCCATTCACGCTCATGATCGCAGCGGCGCCCAGCCCCTGCACCAGGCGCCAGCCGATCAGTTCGCTCATGCTGCCACTGGCCGCGCAGGCGCACGAGGATGCCGTGAACACCACCAGCCCGACCAGATAGACGCGGGCGTAACCGGCAATTTCCCCGATGGCCGCCAAAGTCAGGATGGAGCAGACCACCGCCAGTTGATAGATATGGATCACCCACAGGCTGATCGTCGCACTGGCCCCGAAATCCCGGGCGATGACCGGCAAGGCGACATTGGCGATCGAACTGTCCAGCACGGTTACCGCCATGGCCAGCCAGATCGCCCCGGCCGCCAGCCATCGCCGCGGCGTGGGCAAGCCATCAGGCACGGCGCGTGGCCGCACCCCGTCACCCGGCATAATCATCCAGTGCGCGCACCAGCCGGTCAAGCGTGCCTGGTTCCAGCCAGGAATGGCCGGCATCGGGGATGAGATGAAACGCAGCACTCGGCCAGGCCCGATGCAGCGCAAAAGCGGTGCGCGGCGGGCATACCATGTCATAGCGGCCTTGCACGATAACGCCCGGGATCGCGGCGATGCGCGGACAGTCGCGCAGCAACTGATCCTGTTGCAGCCAGGCGCCGTGCACGAAATAGTGGTTTTCGATCCGTGCGAACGCCAGCGCGAAATGCGCGTCGGCAAAGCCGGTATCGGCAAGGTCTTGTGGCAAAAGGTTGGACGTGCGCCCTTCCCACAGCGACCAGGCTTTTGCGGCCTCCAGCCTTTCAGCCTCGTCAGACCCGGTCAGGCGGCGGCGATAGGCCGCGCGCAAGTCATCGCGTTCGTCCGGTGGTATGGGGGCAACGAAATCCTCCCAGTAATCCGGAAAGATCTCGCTGGCACCATGCTGGTAATACCAATGCAGTTCGGCCTCGGTGGCGGTGAAGATCCCCCGCAGGACCAGTTCGCTGACGCAATCGGGGTGGGCCTGTGCATAAGCCAGCGCCAGCGTCGAACCCCAGGACCCGCCGCAGACCAGCCATTGCGCCACGCCGACCATAGCGCGCAGCCGCTCCAGATCGGCGACCAGATGCCACGTGGTGTTGGCCTCCAGCGCGGCATGGGGGATCGACCGTCCACAGCCGCGCTGATCGAACAACAGCACGTCATAACGGGCCGGATCGAACAGCCGCCGATGATTTGGCGAAATGCCACCGCCCGGTCCGCCATGCAGGAACACCGCCGGTTTGGCGCCCGGCGTGCCACAGCGTTCGTAATACAGCACATGCCCGTCGCCCACATCGAGCGTTCCGGTCGCATAAGGTTCCAGCGGCGGATAGAGGCCGCGCAAGGCGCTCATCGAACTCAGGCCCCTTTCAGGCGGCGCGGCACGAGCGGTTGCGCGCTTTGCGCCGATTCGGCTGTCAGTTGCGCCATGATGGCGTGATCGGGCGAGCGATGGCAGACCGGATCGGTCGCCGCGGCATCACCCAGCAGCGCCAGCGCCTGACAGCGGCACCCACCCCAATCGATCTCGCGCCGATCGCAGCTCTGGCAAGGTTCGGGCATCCAGCTTGTGCCACGAAAGCGGGCAAAGGCCGGATCGTCTTGCCAGATCCGCGCAAGGCTGCTGTCGCGCACCGACGCAAAGGCCATGCCGGGAATGGTTTCCGCTGCATGGCAGGGCAGCGCCTTGCCCGAAGGCAGCAGATGGATGAACCGGCTGCCCCAGCCCCCCATGCACGCCTTGGGCCGTTCCGCGTAATAGTCGGGCACGACGTAATCGATCACGATGCGGCCCATCAACCTGTCGCGCGCGGCCTCGACCAGGGCCGTGGCCTCTTCAAGCTGCGCGCGTGTCGGCAACAGCGCCGCGCGGTTCTTCAGCGCCCAGCCGTAATATTGCGTGTGGGCAATTTCGATCCGGTCGGATCCCAAGTCTTCGCCCAATGCCAGCATCGCCGGCAGATCGGCGATATTCTGGCGGTGGATGACGAAATTGGTTGTCAGCGTCAGGCCCGCCTCGCGAATGCGCCGGGCGGCTTCCAGCTTCTTGGCATGGCCGCCCCGGTAGCCGCCGATCACGTCGGCGGCCAGGGCATCGGCGCCCTGAAAGCTGAGCTGGATATGATCGATGCCCGCCGCCAGAAGATCGGCCATCGCCGTATCGGTCAGCAACACGCCCGATGTGATGAGATTGGTGTAGAGACCCTTCGCAGCGGCATGGGCGACAATTTGGGTCAAGTCCGGACGCGCCATCGGCTCACCGCCGGTCAGGTGCAATTGCAGGATGCCGATATCGGCGGCTTCGTCGATCACACGCAGCCATTCGCCGGTCGTCAGTTCCTCGCGCGGAGCCACCATTTCCAGCGGATTGGCGCAATAGGCGCATTGCAGCGGACAGCGATGCGTCAGTTCGGCGATAAGCCCCATCGGGGCAGCGACGGCGCTCACAGGTCGACGGCCCCACGCCCGGCCAGATCGGTCAGAATCGACAGACTGTCATTGGCAACAACGTCGATCGGTGCGGAAAATTTTTCCGCCAGCAAGGTCGCGATGGTCGTCACGGTGCGTTGCCCGTCGACCAGTTGCAGGATCTCTGCGGCGATCGCATCGGGCACAAACGCCTTTTCCGGCGCCAACAGGACGAAATTGCCGCGCGTCTGGTCAAAGCGCAATTTCACCCCGCGGCGAAAGCGCGGCACCGCGGTGTCGGGATCGACTGCGGCACCGGTCATGCCTCGGCCATTTCCGGGGTCGGCACAAAACAGCCCGGCGGGATCATGCCAGGCGCAACATAAGCAAAGTAAAGTCCGTTGAGCTGGCACCACAGCACGTCGCACTTGAAACGCAGCGCTGCGAGCACGGCCTGCTGCTTTTCGACCGTGTCGGCATGGCGCTTTACATATGCCAAGGCAAAGTCGGAATCCTGCGGGGCCTGGGTCAGGCGCGGCGTGAAATAGGCCAGGGTATCCTTGGTGATCCAGTCGTAATTGGCCAGCATTCCCGATACGCGCTCGGAAATGATCGTGGGCGAAAACAGCTCGGTCAGCGAAGAGGCCACCGCCTCAAGCACCGAACGATCGCGCACGAAATGGACATAGGCATCCACCGCAAAGCGTGTTTCGGGTAAAATCTGATCGGCGCGGATCACCATTTCACGGTTCAGCCCGACCCCTTCGGCCAGTTTGAGCCAGCGTTCTATGCCGCCAGCCTGCGCTTCGCCCTGCGGCCCGGTACGGCCATCATGATCCTCGATCCGGCGTCGCCATTCGCGGCGCAGCTCGCTGGTGTCCAGCCGGGCCATCAGCCAGGAATCCTTGATCGGGATCGCCGCCTGGTAATAATAGCGGTTGAGCGCCCAGGCCTGCACCTGCCCCCGATTCAGCTTGCCATCGTGCAGCAGCCGGTGAAACGGATGAAGGCTGTGGTAACGCTCGGCGCCGATCTGGCGCAAGGCTGCTTCCAGTTCGTCGGGATTGAGCAGGGGTGCAGTCATAGTGTGATCCTCATGCCGTCGTGGCAGACCGTCCAGCCGGCGGCCTCTGCCTCGGCGCGTTCCGGGCTGTCGGCCAGAAGCACCGGGTTGGAATTGTTGATATGCAGCAGGAAACGCTGGCCAATCGACAATGGGGCCAGTGCCGCGATGGTGCCATCCGGGCCGGAAAGGCTCATGTGCCCCATCCGATGACCAGTCTTGGTGCCGATGCCGGCGGCAATCATCTCGTCATCGCGCCACAAGGTGCCGTCAAAGAACAGCGCATCCGCGCCAGAGATCCGATCGGCCAGGTCCGGCGTGATTGCCGCACACCCCGGAATGAACAGCACGCGGCTGACGCTATCGCTGATCATCGCGGCGACGGTTGTTTCGTCGGCCAATACCGGTTGCATGCCGCTGCCCTGTTCAAGGTACAATGGCACTTTGCCGGGCACGGCGAACAGTTCAACGCGCAGCCCACCGGCAAGTTCGACTGGTTCGCCAAGACCCACCTGCCGACGTTCGACAACATCGCGGGCAAGCACCTCGAAGATCGGGTTGGCGTCCAGAATGTCGAGAATCCGCCGCGACGCGAAAACGGAAAACGGTTCCCGCTCGCGCAAGGTCAGAAGCCCGGCGATGACATCGACATCGCCTCCGGTCAGCACCACGCCGCGAATGGGCGTAGAACGCAGCCCGGATCGCGGGTGGAGTTCCGGAGTCTGATTGATCTGCTGGCGCAAATCGGGCGAAGCATTGAGCAGGTACCAGTCCTGCCCATTGCCACTTATGGCAATGCTTGCCTGCGTTCTGGAGGGAGCCGCAAAATCGTCTGCCCTTGCCCGGTTACAGGCCGGCGCATTCGAGTTCCACTGCGGGAATCCGCCACCTGCGGCAGCCCCCAGAACAATGATTTTCATCTAATTTTCAGGCTTTGATTTCCGCGCAAGCGTAGCAGTTGATTTCAGCGCCGAGGGCTATTTCAACGATCTTCGGGGTGGTCCAGGTCATGCAATGCTCCTATTACAAATTGTGCCGATAACAGCATTGGAGAGCTTATGGAGCGAAATTGCCGCGCGCAAGCCCGTTTCGACGGTTCAGCGCCGGATAGCCCCAAAGGATGAGGTTTGCGACAATCCGATGTGCTTGATCAAGTTTGTGCACGGAGTGACTCGCCTAGTTCATATCACTACGGCGGAATGCAAGCATCGAGCCAAACAATGCTGGCAATTAGGCCGCTCCCTTCAGAACTTCCCGCGCCGCATCCGGTAGCCCCGCAATCACCGAGAGATAGGCGCTGGCCGTGGCGTCGGGCTGTCGCCGCCCTTGCTCCCAGCCCTTGAGCGTTGCCAGCGGAATTCGGTAAGCGCTAGCAAAGGCCTGCTGCGACAGACCCAATTCCTCGCGAATGGCGCGGACGTCCGGCACCTCGATGATGTGCGTGCGCGCCACCTGACTTGCACCCTGCGCATGGCTCGCAGCCTCGGACATGGCCGCGATCAGATCGTCACCAAAGCTGCTCATCATGCGTCTCCTTCGGCGATACCCGCCGCTGTCTTGATGATCGCCGCGAAACCGGCGACCGCCTTCTTCTCGTCCGGCGTCAGATCGGTGGCCTGCGCTTTGGCATAGGCCAGCAGCAAGTAGAGCGGGCAACCCGAGTGATAATAGAAATAGATCACCCGCGCGCCGCCGCGCTTGCCGCTTCCCGCCTTGCCCCAGCGCAGCTTGCGCACGCCGCCCGTGCTTTGGATCACGTCGCCCGCTTCGGGATTGTGAGCGACGTAATCGACCAGTTCTGCCAGCTCCGCTTCGCTCCAGATTTTGGCCGCCGAGCGCGCGAAGATCTGCGTCTCGACGACGGTGATGGGGCGAGTCTTCATGTGTGAAATATACGTCATTGACGCCCAATATTCAAGGGGAAGTGGAGCCTATCGCCCGCCAGCCAAAGCCAGTTCAATCGCCCGCCCGATTTCCTCGACAGCATCGAGCAGGTGGGCATCATCAAGGTGGGCATAGCGCGCCGTGGATTTAATGCAGCGATGCCCCAACAGCTTGCCGATCATCGGCAGGTTCTCGCGGTTCATGGCGGCATGGCTGGCAAAGGTATGACGCAGGTCATGCAACCGAAAGTCCCTTAGACCCGCCGCATCGCGGACCAATTGCCAAGCCGATCCGACATATTGGATCTGCCTGCGCAATCGCTCATTCCAGAAGATCCAGGGAACTTTGAGCAAGCGCGGATGGCTGGCGAGCAGATCGGCCGCCTCTTGCCCTAGCCAGACAGTGCGCGGCCCAGTCTTGCTGTCGCGAAGCTTGAGGCGGTGGCCACGCAAATCGCTCCATTGCAGAGAGAGGATTTCCCCACGTCGGCAGCCGGTCAAAAGCAGCAGCGTGATCGCCACTGCCTGCGAGCGCAGGCTCTGATCGGCATGGTCGCGCATCTCTGCCAGCGCCGCACCAAGGCGCGTCATCTCGGCTTCGGACAGATGGCGCGTGCGCATCACCTTACGATTACAGCGCACGGCATAGCAGGGGTTGGTGTTCTCGACGCGATAGCCCCACGCCTCGGCTTTGTTGAGCGCGGCGCGCAGGATGTCCATGCAGCGGTTCGCCGCGCCTGGCCCGGCATTGTCAGTCAGAGCGGCAAACCACTTGGCAACATCAGCCTCGGACAGGCTATCGACGTAGATGTCCTTGAACGCCCCATCGATATGACAGCGGCGGTAATCGGTGGCGGTGGTGCGCGTGGATGGCTTCCATGAGGCTGCGCATTTCTGCCAATATTCTTTCAGGAAATCATCCATGCGGGGCGCACTGCGAATGCGCTCGCGGATCGTGGCAGGATCATGGCCGACACGGGCGTGCGCGATAACACGACGCGCCACCAAGGTCGCCTGATGGCGGGTGAGCACAGTGGCCGGACCGATGGTGATGGTCCGCACGCGTCCACCCATCCGCGTTTGAACAATATAGACATGCCGCCCACTGGCGTAGTGGCGGATGCCAAAGCCGTTCTCGATGGTGAGCCACGTGGTGGTGCGGGGCCTGCCACGCTGGGCGCGGGAGAGCTTGGGATCAACGCCAACCTCGGCCAGCGCCTTCTCGACCACTTGCCGGAGGGACAGACTGGTCATGCGCCGAGCCCAATCGCGCTGGCCAGACCGCCCGAAACCCGCGCCGCCGCTTCGGCAATCGTCTCGTCGGCAAGATGGGCGTATTTGGCAGTCGTCTCGGGCAGTTCATGCCCCAGCAGCCTGCCGATAGTCGCCAGAGGCATGTTGTGCCGGATGGCGATCGAGGCATAGCTGTGCCGGAGATCGTGAATGCGCAGATCCGGCAAAGCGCAGCGGCGGCGGAATTTGCACCACCAAATGTCCAGCTTGAGCGGCGCGTTGCCTTTCGCATTGGGAAAGACAAATGGACAGCCTTCCCGGCGCGGCACGGCCTCCAAAATCTGGACCGCCTGGCTGCACAGCCAGATCGTTTTCGGCCCGGTCTTGCTGTCGGGCAGCAACAAGCGCGGCACCTGCACCCAATCCCATTGCAGACCACCAATCTCTTGGCTCCGCGCGCCGGCGTAGAGCAGTAGCCGGATGATCGCGACCTGCGCAGGATGGGTTTCCTCGGCCTGACACAAAGCCTGCCCAAGCCGCCGATATTCCTGCGGGCTGAGGAACCGCTCCATCGCCTTACGCTTGAAGCGCGGCGTTCCTCGGCAAGGGTTGCTCCCCTTGCGCAGATACCCCAGCGCTTCGGCATATTTCAGCATCGCGGCCAGCACCGGAAGCGCGCGGTTGAACTTCGCCTGCTTCCCCTCCGCGCAATCATCCCGCCAGCGGATGATGTCAGACCGGCAGATGATGTCGAGCCGCATCGGGCCGAACTGCGGGGTGATGTCGAGGCGGATGGCGTCCCAGTTGCGCTTTTGGGTCGATAGCTTCCAGTGATGCGCGCAATCGCGCCAGAACTCATCGACATATTCGGCAAAGGTTGGTGCCTGCCGTTGCGCAACGCGGCGGGGCAGACCATCGAGCGCCACCTCGGCCAGGATGCGTCGTGCCTGCATCCGAGCGGTCTGCGCATCGAGATCTTCCACCACGCCCAACGTGACGCGCTGATGTTTGCCGCGCCGCCGAACCCGCACAAACCAGCTACGCTTCCCCGAAGGCCTGATCCTGAGGCCGAACCCGGCAAGCTCGGTATCCCAGATCGCATATTCCCGAGGCGCGGGCGGCAGCTTCCGGCGCGCCAAATGACCATCAAGATAGGCCCGATTCCCGGGCGCAAGCCGTTTGGGGACCATATGGCCATCATACGCCCCCAATTTGCCTTCCAACACCCCGGAATTCTGCGGAATTTTGGGGACCAGGCAGCCATCGGCGGCGGTCAGATTACGCCACGCTTCGAGCGCATCCTCAATTGATTTTGCAGCACTTTTTCCCATAAGTTGCGGATAACCCGCGTTTGCTGTGCACGACAGTATCCGCTGTCGGAAGCGGTCGTTGGTTCATGCTTCCCTTGCTCCTCAGCGAGGGCTGGAAAATATGCCAGATGCCTCGACCAGATGCCGGAATACCGCATCGATGCGAGGGGCGTGGCGCAAATCCTCATGGGCCACCACCCATGTGTCGAGGCTAGCGATTGTGATCTGCGGTAGCATGCGCACCAGTTCGCGCATTCCCACTGGCACCTGCACCACGCCAATGCCGAGACCTGCGCGCACCGCAGCCAGTTGCGCCGGATGACTGTCTGTCCGGATGGCAAACGCAACGGGGTGACCCACCAGTTTCGCCATATGTGCAGCAAGGCTCAAATCCGATGCCGCACGGTCAGGACCGATCAAGCGATGATTGGCCAGATCCTGAAGGCTGGTCGGCGTGCCATGGTGCCGAATATAGACGGGGGAGGCGAAAAACCCCAAGTCTATGCGTCCGATATGCTGCGCACGCAGCGCCCCCTGGCTTGGCCGGACCATGCGGATGGCGATGTCGGCTTCCTGATGCAGCAGATCGGCCGTCTGGTTGCTCAGCGCCAATTCGATCTCCAGCGCGGGATGGTGGGCCAGCAAGGGGGCAAGGACCGCTGGCAACACCTCGATCCCGATAAACTCGGACACGCTGAGCCTGACCGTTCCCGCGATTTGTCCGGCCGGACTGTTGGCTGCGCGGCCAAAGGCTGCGGCGGCAAATGCCATACGCCGCGCCGGTTCGGCCAAGACCAGCGCCTGATCGGTTGGCACCATGCCGCCGGCAGCGCGGACGAAGAGCGCCTGTCCCAGCGATCGCTCCAACGCTTCGATGCGTGCGCGCACGGTGGGCTGCGCCAACCCCAAGGTCCGACCTGCGGCTGACAGGCTGCCACCCTCCAGCACGGCGAGGAAGGCTTGATGATTGTCCCAGTCTAGCGGGCGAGTGCTCATTAAAAACATATGAGCGACTCATCATATCCTGTCAATTTTCGTCATGCATTTCCGCGTCTAATGCTTCCTTCAGCAACAAGGGAGCTGATCCATGACCAATACGATCCTGATTTTAGGCGCGACCGGCGGCATTGGCGGCACGATGGGCCGCACCATGCTGGCACGGGGCTGGACTGTCCTTGCTTTGGCGCGCGATGCGGAAAGGGCAGCACTAACCTGTCTTATTCACCGCGGCGGGTGAGAGGGTTGGCGGGAGTGGCGTAAGCGATTGCTTTGCAGTAGGAAAATGGGTGTCTAGACCAGTCCTTCAGCGAGGCAATTTATGCCACGGACCACACCCGCCGGGAGCGAT
>QFCS01001216.1_pt1 | contig 24267 bp, 25 predicted proteins | sample 3576561 | NCBI WGS metagenome assembly QFCS01 | reverse complement strand
GTGTCGAGCTCGCTCGGCGGCTCCTCGGTTGCCGAGCGCAACCTGGACCGGTTCACCGTCGGCATGGGCGTGATCTGGTTCGCCTGTGTCATCGCGCTGGGCCTTCTGCTCGCGTACCAGAACTGATCGACGAACGACGGGCCCGCACGAGGCTGCGGGCCGTCCGAGCTTGAGGAGAGATTCCGTTGGCTGGTGGTGGTGGGAGCGCGATCCGCGGGAGCCGCGTCGGTGCGGGTCCGATGGGCGAGGCGGAGCGTGGTGAGGCGGCGCCGCGGCAGGCGGTGACGTACTTCTGTGCGAACAGCCACCGCTCGGTGATCACCTTCTCCGTGGAGGCGGCGGTCCCGGACTCGTGGGACTGCCCCAAGTGCGGCCTGCCGGCCGGCCTGGACTCGGAGAACGCGCCGCCGGCGCCGAAGATCGAGCCGTACAAGACCCATCTGGCCTACGTGAAGGAGCGTCGCTCCGACAAGGAGGCCGAGGTCATCCTCGACGAGGCGATCCAGCTGCTCCGCTCGCGGCGCAAGTCCGGCGAGATCATCTTCTAGAACCGCGCTCGACTTCACCAATACGGGTCATTCGCCCGCCTGCTGCTCCCGGTAGAACGGAAGCAGCGGCGGGCGTCGCCGTGTGTGGGGTGAGGTGGGTCGAGCGTGCGTCGCTTCCTGGGAGTACTCGTGGCGGCGGCGGTCCTCGTCGCCGGTCTGATCGCGCCCCAGGGCGCGCACGCGGCGGACACCGGCAATGCCGCGCCGCAGACCGGGAGGGTCGTCGACGACGACCCGGTCTCCTTCACGCCGCACGTCATGGACGGCGACGTCTTGTCGATGACCCAGGTGGGAAGCCTGATCGTGGTCGGCGGCTCCTTCACCCGGGTGCGCAACGCGGGCAGCAGCACCGACATCGCGCGGCGCAACCTGTTCGCGTTCAACGCCACCCCCGGCCAGGTCGTCACCTCCTTCGCGCCCAACCCCAACGGCACCGTGCACAAGGTGCAGGCCGCGAGCGACGGGCAGAGCGTGTATGTCGGCGGGTCCTTCACCAGCGTCACCTCGGCCGGTTCGACCGTCTCCGTGGGACGCCTGTACCGGGTGGACGCCACGACGGGCACCCGGGTCGCGGCCTTCCAACCGGGCACGTTCAACGGCGACGTGCGCGACCTCAGCGTCACCGGCAACCGGCTGTGGGTGGCCGGCAAGTTCACCCACGTCCAGGGCGTCGCCCAGCGCGCGCTGGCCACGGTGAACGCGACGACGGGCGCCCGCGACCCGTACTTCGCCGCGACCTTCTCCGGCTCCCACCTCGCCGGAACCGGCACCTACGTGCTGCAGATCGCGATCGACCCCGCCAACCGGCGGCTGGTCGCCATCGGGAACTTCGCCCAGGTCGACGGCGCGAACCGGCACCAGTTCGCCGTGTTCGACATCGGCGGGGCGTCGTACGGACTCGCCGGCTACTACACCCGCCAGTTCGAGTCGGCGTGCAGCTCGGCGTTCTACACCTATATGACCGACGTCGAGTTCTCGCCCGACGGCAGCTTCTTCGTGGTCTCGACGACCGGCGCCTACGGCGGCTACAGCGCGAGCATGGCCGGGACGAGCGGCTGCGACGTGGTCGCGCGCTTCGAGAGCGCCGCGTCCGGCACCGATGTGCGGCCGAGCTGGACGGCGTACACGGGGGGTGACACGACCTGGTCGGTGGAGGTCACCGACGACGTCGTGTACGTCGGCGGCCACCAGCGGTGGCAGAACAACCCCGCCCGCGGCGACGCCTTCGACGAGGGCGCGGTGTCGCGGCCGGGGATCGCCGCGTTGAACACGCGCAACGGCCTGCCGTACTCCTGGAACCCGACCCGGACGCTCGGCGTCGGCGTCAAGGACATGATCGCGACGCCGCAGGGTCTGTTCGTCGGTTCCGACACCGACGTGTTCGCCGGGGAGACGCACCGCAGGATCGCCTTCCTGCCGCTGGCCTCGGGCACGGCGCTGCGGCCGTCGGTGCCGGGAACGTTGCCGGGCACCGTGTACCGGGTGGCGTCCGGGCAGGCGCAGCTGCTGCGAAGGGACTTCGACGGGAGCCAGGTGACGGCCGCCTCGGACGCGCCCGACGGCACCGGCTGGGGGAGTGCCGTGGGTGCCTTCATGGTCGACGGCGTTCTCTACACCGGCTACGGCAACGGCTCGCTGACCCGCCGGACCTTCGACGGCCAGACCTACGGTCCGGCGGTGACGGTGCAGGCCGCGGACCTCCTGCAGTACCAGGACGACTGGCACAACGGCGACGTCCCGTCGATCACGAGCCTGTTCTACGACCGCGGCCGGATCTACTTCACCAAGGCCGGGTCCAACGAGCTCTTCCGGCGCGGCTTCGAGCCGGAGTCCGACATCGTCGGGCAGCAGCGGTTCGCCGCGAGCGCGGTGAGCGGCGTCAGCTACGCCGGGATGCGCGGCGCCTTCGTCGCGGACGGCCGGCTCTACTACGCCACGAGCACCGGCACCCTCAACGTCGCAGCCTGGAACGGGACCGGGGCGGTGGCCGGCACGTCGGCGCCGCTGCCCGCGGCCGGGAGCGGATGGTCGTCGCGGGTGATGTTCCTCTACCAGGGGACGGGGGCGGCGGCGCCGCAGAACCAGCCGCCGACGGCATCGTTCACGGTGTCCTGCGCCCAGCTGGTCTGCGACGTCGATGCCGGCGGCTCGAGCGACGGCGACGGAACCATCACCGGCTACTCCTGGGACTTCGGCGACGGTACGACGGCCACCGGGCGCACGGCGTCGCGCACCTATCCCAGCGCGGGCGCCCGCACCGTCACCCTGACGGTGACCGACGACGACGGCGCGTCGTCGAGCACCACGCGGACGGCCTCGCCGACGGCGCCGACCGGTGCGGTCGTGACCCACGTGGCGGCCGCGTCGACCTCGGGCAACCGCTTGAATCACACGGTGACGATCCCGGCCTCCGTGCAGCCGGGCGACCTGCTCCTGCTCTTCTTCGTCGCGAACAGCACCACGCCGACCTACACCGGCCCCGCGGGGTGGACCGAGATCGAGGCCGCCTCCGGCGGCGGCATGGCCGGGCGGGCCTACACCCGGATCGCCACGGCCGCCGACGCCGGGCGACCGGTCACCGTCACCTCGAGCGCCTACGCCAAGGACGTGACGACGATCCCCGCCTACCGCGGCACCGACGCCGCGACGCCGCGCGGCGACGCCGCCGTCGCGCTGCAAACCTCCGACACCGCACCCCATGTGACACCGACCGTGACCGCGCCGGACGGGCAGCACTGGCTGGTGAGCTACTGGTCGGACAAGAGCAACGCGACGACGGCCTGGACCCTGCCGCCCGGCGTGACCCGGCGCTCCGGCGCCACCGGCAGCCCGAGCGGGCACATCAGCGCGGTGCTCGGCGACAGCGGCGGAGCGGTGCCCGCCGGCCCGCAGGGCGGGCTCACGGCCACGGCCGATGCGGTGGGGGCGTCCGCGCTCACGTTCAGCGTGCTCCTGCACTGAGCGTGCTCGTGACTGAGCCGCGGGGGGCGCGGCGGCTCGGGCCGGGCCCTCAGACCTGGGAAGCGGCCGCGGCGTCCAGGAACCAGATGCTCTCGGCCAGGCCGCGCACCCCGCGCGCCGGCGTCTCGGCCACCGATCCCTCGTCGGCCAGGGCGCGTCGTACGGCCTCGGCCTTGGCCTCGCCGCTGACCAGGAACCACACCGACTGTGCGCGGTTCAACGCCTCGAACGTCAACGTCACCCGGTCCGGTGGCGGCTTGGGGGAGTCGTGCACGGCCGCGGTGACCGCGTCGGTGACGTCCAGGCCCGGGTGCCCGGGGAAGAGGGAGGCGACGTGCCCGTCGGGCCCGACGCCGAGCATCAGCACGTCGAAGGAGCCGCCGCCCTCGGCGCGCAGCGTCGCGGCGTACGCCTCGGCGGCCTCCTCCGCGCCGGCCGCCTCGTCGGAGGAGGGCACGGCATAGGTGCGGAAGGCGCCGACCTCGTCGAGGAAGGCGGCCCGGGCCTGCACCACGTTGCGCTCGGGGGAGTCGGCGGCCACGAAGCGCTCGTCGCCGAACCACAGCCGCACCGCGCCCCAGTCGACACCGGAGGCGGGCGCGAGCCGGGCGATCTCCCGGTGCACCGCCTCGGCGATGCCGCCGCCGGTGAGGCCGATGTCGGGGACGCTCCCCGCGGCCTGGGCGTCGGCGATCCGGTTCAGCAGCTCGCCGGCGACGGCGGTGGCGAGCGCCGCGGCGTCGGCGTGGACCTCGACGAGGGGGGCAGGACGGTCGGGGAGGTCGGTCATCGGGGACGGTGCTCCTGGTAGTAGCGGATGAGGGCGCGGGTGGAAGCGTCCTGGGCGGCGAGGACCTGCTCGTCGCCACCGAGGGCCGGGGCGATCTGGAGGGCGAGCTGCTTGCCGAGCTCGACCCCCCACTGGTCGAAGCTGTCGATGCCCCACACGACGCCCTGCGTGAAGGTGATGTGCTCGTAGAGCGCGATCAGCTGACCCAGGACCGACGGCGTCAGGGCAGGCGCCATGATCGAGGTGGTCGGCCGGTTGCCGGGGAACACCCGTGCCGGGACGATCGCCTCGGCGGTTCCCTCCGCGCGCACCTCCTCGGCCGTCTTGCCGAACGCCAGGGCCTTGGTCTGGGCGAAGAAGTTCGCGAGCAGGAGCTCGTGCACGTCGGTCTCGCCGTCGACCAGCGGGTGCGCGGGGTTCGCGAACGCGATGAAGTCCGCGGGGATGAGCCGGGTGCCCTGGTGGATGAGCTGGTAGAACGCGTGCTGGCCGTTGGTCCCGGGCTCGCCCCAGAAGACCTCGCCGGTGTCGGTCGTGACGGGGGTGCCGTCCCAGCGGACGCTCTTGCCGTTGGACTCCATCGTGAGCTGCTGCAGGTACGCCGCGAACCGGTGCAGCGACTGGGCGTAGGGGAGCACGGCGTGGGTCTGCGCCCCGAGGAAGTTGGTGTACCAGACGTTCAGCAGGCCCATGAGCACCGGGACGTTGCGCTCGAGGGGGGTGTTCTGGAAATGCTCGTCCACCACCCGGAAGCCGGCCAGGAACTCCCCGAACCGCGCCGGGCCGATGGCCACCGCCAGGGAGGTGCCGATCGCCGAGTCGACGGAGTAGCGGCCCCCGACCCAGTCCCAGAAGCCGAAGGCATTGGCTGGGTCGATGCCGAACTCCGCGACCTTGTCCAACGCCGTCGAGACCGCCACGAAGTGGCGCGCCACGGCCGAACCGGCGGCAGCCTGGTCTGCGCCGACGGCACCCGCGGCACGGAGGCCGTCGAGCAGCCAGGAGCGGCACAGCCGGGCGTTGGTCAGCGTCTCGAGGGTGCCGAAGGTCTTGCTCGACACGATGAACAACGTCGTCGCCGGGTCCAACCCGGCCAGGGTCTCCGCCGCGTCCGTCGGGTCGATATTGCTGATGAACCGGCACTCCAGCCCGTCGCGGACGTAGGGCTTGAGCGCCTCGTAGGCCATGACCGGCCCGAGGTCGGAGCCGCCGATCCCGATGTTGACGACCGTCCGGATCGCCTCCCCGGTCACGCCCTTCCACACACCCGAGCGGACGTCGTCGGCGAAGGCGTACACCCGTCGCAGGACCTCGTGGACCTCCTCCACCACGTCCTGGCCGCCCACCTCCAGGTCGGCGTCCTCCGGCTGTCGCAGCGCCGTGTGCAGCACCGCCCGGTCCTCGGTGACGTTGATGTGCTCGCCGCGGAACATCGCCTCACGGCGTCCGGGCAGGCCCACCTCTGCGGCCAGCGCCACGAGCGCGTCCAGGACCTCGGCGGTCACCAGGTTCCGCGACAGGTCGACGTGCAGGTCGCCGGCGGTGTGGCTCAACCGCTCCGTACGACGCTCGTCGGCCGCGAACCAGCCGCGCAGGTCCGGCGTGAAGGTGTCTCGGAGCAGGGTCAGACGCGCCCAGGCGTCGGTCGACCGCGGGTCGACCGGGGCGGCGCCGACCGGATCCACCGTCGCGCCCACGGGGTCAGGCCCCGGCCTTGGCCATCTGCGTCCGGACGGTCTCGACGAGCTCGGTCCAGGAGACCTTGAACTTGTCGACGCCCTCGGTCTCCAGCGTCACGAACACGTCGTCCAGGTCGACCCCGAGCGCGCTGATGGCGTCGAACACCGCCTGCGCCTCGCCGGCCTTGCCGCTCACCTGGTCTCCGGTCACCTCACCGTGGTCGGCGAAGGCCTGCAGGGTCTTCTCGGGCATCGTGTTGACGGTGTCGGCGACGACGAGGTCGGTGACATACAGGGTGTCGGGGTAGTCGGGGTTCTTCACGCCCGTCGACGCCCACAGCGGTCGCTGCGCGTTGGCTCCCGCCGCCGCGAGCGTCTGCCACCGCTCCGAGGCGAGCACGTCCTCGAAGGCGGCATAGGCGAGCCGGGCGTTCGCCACGGCGGCCTTCCCGCGCAGGGCGAGGGCCTCGTCGGATCCGATGTCCTCCAAGCGTGCGTCGATCTCGGTGTCGACCCGGGAGACGAAGAACGAGGCGACGGAGCGCACCGTCGACAGATCGACGCCCGCCTCCTTCGCCTGCTCCAGGCCCGCGAGATAGGCGTCCATCACGGCGCGGTAGCGCTCGACGGAGAAGATCAGCGTGACGTTGACGCTGATGCCCTCCGCGATCACCGCGGTGATCGCCGGCAGGCCCTCCAGCGTGGCGGGGATCTTGATCAGCGCGTTCGGGCGGTCGACGGCAGCCCACAGCGCCTTCGCCGAGGCGATGGTCGCGTCCGTGTCGTTGGCCAGCGTCGGCTCGACCTCGATCGAGACCCGGCCGTCGTCGCTGGTGCGCTCGGCCACCGGCGCCAGCACGTCGCACGCGTTGCGGACGTCGTCGGTCGTCAGGGCGAAGATCACCTCGTCGACCGACGCGCCGCCGGCGACCAGGTCGCGCACCTGCGCGTCGTACCGCTCGCCGTTCGCGATCGCGCCCGCGAAGATCGTCGGGTTGGTCGTCACACCCACCACCGAGCTCTCGGCGACGAGTCCGGCGAGGTTGCCGGTCTCGATCCGCTCGCGGGAGAGGTCGTCGAGCCAGATGGACACCCCCGCATCGGCGAGGGCCTTCAGTCGGTCACTCATGTGTCCTCCTCGTGGATCTGGGGTTCTGGACGGGCCGTACCCGCGGCCGGCGGGGTCAGCCGAGCGCTGCCGCCGCGATGCTCTCGCGGGCTGCCTGGGCCACGGCCTCCGGCGTGAAGCCGAACTCGCGGAACAGGGTGCCCGCGTCCGCGCTGGCACCGTAGTGGTCGATGCTGACGATCCGGCCGGCGTCGCCGACGTACTCGCGCCAGCCCTGCTTGATGCCCGCCTCGACGGAGACACGTGCCTTGACGGTCGGCGGGATGACCGCGTCGCGGTAGGCCTGGGTCTGCTGGTCGAACCACTCCAGGCAGGGGAGCGACACGACCCGGGCGCCGATGCCCTCGGCGGCGAGCTGCGTGCGCGCCGCGACGGCGTGCTGGACCTCGGAGCCGGTCGCGAGCAGGACGACATCGGGCTGGCCGCCCTCGGCGTCGAGCAGGACGTAGCCGCCCTTGGCGACGTCGTCGGTCGTCGCGAAGCCGTCGGTGCCGCGCGGGAACGTCGGGACGTTCTGACGGCTCAGGATCAGGCCGGCCGGCCGGTCGCTGTTGCGCAGCACCTGGAGCCAGGCGGCCGCGGTCTCGTTGGCGTCGGCCGGGCGGACGATGTCGAGACCCGGGATCGCGCGCAGCGCCGCCAGGTGCTCGATCGGCTGGTGGGTCGGACCGTCCTCGCCGAGACCGATGGAGTCGTGCGTCCAGACATGGACGACGGGTGCCTGCATCAGAGCACCGACGCGGACGGCCCCGCGCATGTAGTCGGAGAACGTCAGGAAGGTGCCGCCGAAGACCCGGGTGCCGCCATGGACGGCGATGCCGTTCATGATCGCGCCCATGCCGTGCTCGCGGATGCCGAAGTGGAGCACCCGGCCCTGATAGGGATCGCCGGTCCACTCCTCGACCGACCGGTCGAGGGGGAGGAAGGACGGAGCGTCCTTGATCGTGGTGTTGTTGGAGCCGGCGAGGTCGGCGGAGCCACCCCACAGCTCGGGCATGATGCCGGCGATCGCGTTGATCACCTTCCCGGACGCGGCACGGGTGGCGACGCCCTTGGCATCGGCCTCGAAGGCAGGCAGCGCCTCCTCGATGCCGTCGGGCAGCCGGCGGTCCTTGATCCGGTGGAGCAGCGCAGCCCCCTCGGGGTGGGCGGCGGCCCACGCCTCGTACTCCTTGTCCCAGGCGGCGCCCCACTCCTTGCCGCGCTCGATGAGGGAGCGGGTGTGGGCCAGCACGTCGGCCGGCACCTCGAAGCTCGCCTCCGGGTCGAAGCCGAGGACCTTCTTGGTCGCGGCGACCTCCTCGGCACCGAGCGCGGAGCCGTGCGCGGCCTCGGTGTTCTGGGCGTTGGGGGCAGGCCAGGCGATGACCGTCTTCAGCACGATCAGCGACGGCTTGTCGGTGACCTCGTCGGCGGCCTTGATCGCGGCGTGGAGGGCGGGCACGTCCTCCTCGTAGTTCGCGAGGTCGTTGTGGTCGGTACCGGTCCAGTCGACCGTCTGCACGTGCCAGCCGTAGGCCTCGTAGCGCTTCGCGACGTCCTCGTTGAACGCGATGTGGGTGTCGCCCTCGATCGAGATCCTGTTGGCGTCGTACACGACGGTGAGGTTGCCGAGCTCCTGGGTGCCCGCGATCGAGGAAGCCTCGCTGCTCACGCCCTCCTCGAGGTCGCCGTCGGAGCACAGCACGTAGACGTGGTGGTCGAAGATCGACGCGCCGTCACCGGCCTCGGGGTCCAGCAGGCCCTTCTCGCGCCGCGCCGCCATCGCCATGCCGACGGCGTTCGCGACGCCCTGGCCCAGCGGCCCGGTGGTCACCTCGACGCCGGCGGTGTGGCCGAACTCGGGGTGGCCGGGGGTCTTGCTGCCCCAGGTGCGCAGCGCCTGCAGGTCGGAGAGCTCGAGGCCGAAACCGCCGAGGAAGAGCTGGGTGTACAGGGTGATCGACGAGTGACCGCACGACAGCACGAAGCGGTCGCGCGCCATCCAGTCCGGGTCCGCCGGGTCGTGGCGCATCACCTTCTGGAACAGCAGGTACGCCGCCGGGGCCAGGCTCATCGCCGTGCCGGGGTGGCCGTTGCCGACCTTCTGCACGGCGTCCATCGCCAGCACGCGCGCGGTGTCGACCGCCCTGCGGTCGAGATCGGTCCACTCCAGCTCCGGGATCATGGTTCCGAGCCTACTCAGGCCCGTGGCGAGGACGACACCGGCTGGGTGCCAGCAGTCGGGCGGGTACGGGCTACACTCAGAGCGCTTTCGATCGCCGCCTACGAGGCCCACCCTCCGAGGATTCTCTGCCGTGACCTACGTCGACCCGACCAGCCCCGAGCTGCTCACGGGGGACGACGGACCGCAGAAGGCGACCTTCCGCGACGTGGTGATGGCCTACGTCGGGCTCACCAAGCCGCGGGTCATCGAGCTGCTGCTGCTCACCACCGTCCCGGTGATGTTCTTCGCCGCCCGCGGCGTACCCCCGCTCGGACTGGTGCTGGCCACCGTCGTCGGCGGCACGCTGTCGGCCGGCTCCGCCTCCGTCTTCAACTGCGTCTACGACCGCGACATCGACGAGCAGATGCGTCGTACCCGTCGCCGGGCGCTGCCGCGCCACATCGTCACCCCGGCCGCCGCACTGGTGTTCGGCGTCGTCCTCGGCGTGTTGTCGACCGTGATCCTCGCGGTGTGGGTCAACCCGCTCTCGGCGGTGCTCTCGGTCAGCGCCAACGCGTTCTACGTCTTCGTCTACACGATGCTGCTCAAGCGGCGTACGACGCAGAACATCGTCTGGGGCGGCATCGCCGGCTGCTTCCCGGCCCTGATCGGCTGGACCGCGGTCACCAACGAGCTGTCGTGGGTCCCGATCGTGCTGTTCGCCGTCGTGTTCTTCTGGACGCCCCCGCACACGTGGGCGCTCGCGCTGCGCTACCGCGAGGACTACGCCCAGGTCGACGTGCCGATGCTGCCGGTGGTCAAGCCGGCCCGCGCGGTGGCCTTCCAGATCGTCGTCTACAGCTGGGTGATGGTCGCGACCTCGCTGCTGCTGTGGCCGGTGGCCGAGACCGGGCTGCTCTACCCCGTCGTGGCCGCGGTGCTCGGCGCGGTCTTCCTGGTCCAGGCCCATGGCCTGCACCGGCGCTCGCGGAGCACCGAGGAGCTCAGCGAGCTGCAGCCGATGCGGCTGTTCCACTCCTCGAACCTCTACCTGTCGCTGCTCTTCGTCGCCGTCGCGATCGACCCGCTCCTGCGCTGACCCGGCCTCTCCTCGCCGAGTGGGGGATTCCCGACCGCCGAGTGGGGGATTCCCGACCGTCGAGTCGGGGATTTCCCGACCGTCGAGTCCCGCCTCAACGACGACGGGCGGCCAGGACGACCCAGGTGAGGGCGGCCGAGGTGATGCCGGCGCCGAGCATGTGGAGGCCGACGAGCAGTTCGGGCAGGTCGGTGAAGTACTGCCAGAACCCGATCCCGCCCTGGAGCAGCTCCACGGCCAAGAGCATCCCGGCGGCGCGCAGCAGCACCGGCCGCATCGCCCGGCGGGACGCCCAGAGCAGGGCGAGCGTCAGGGCGACGAGGGCGTAGACGGCCCAGGCGTGGACGTGGGACATCACCTGCGGGTCCAGTCCCGTACGACGTGACTCCAGGTCACCCGAGTGCGGGCCGGACCCGGTGACCACGGTGCCGAGGTAGAGCACGACCCAGCCGACGCCGAAGGTCGCCCACGCCAGCCGTGCGGGCAGGCCGTCGGCCGCGTCGCGGCCCGGGCCGCGGACGTGGTCGATGAGGATCACGCAGACGCCGATGATCGCCATCGAGATCAGCAGGTGGAAGGCGACGACCCACGGGTTGAGGTCGGTGAGCACGGTGATGCCGCCGATGATCGCCTGCGCGGGGATGCCGAGGGCGATGATCGTGGCGAGCCGCACGGCCCGCGGGTGTTCGGCGCGGCGGTTGCGCGCGGCCAGCCAGCAGGCGACGGCGATGGCGACCAGCACGTAGGTCAGCAGCCGGTTCCCGAACTCGATGACGCCGTGGACGCCGAGCTCGCCGTGCGGGAGGTAGGACTCGTCGGTGCACCGCGGCCAGGTGGGGCAGCCGAGGCCGGATCCGGTCAGCCGGACGGCTCCGCCGGTGACGACGATGCCGATGTTGGCGACTAGGTTGGCCCACATCAGCGGCACGAGGCGCGCGCCGAGGGCCTGGTGCACGGTGCTCATTCGGGTCGGCACGTTCACTCCCACTTGAAGGTCCGGGCGGTGAGGGCGGAGCCGAGGAGGGCCCACGCGAGGAGGACGAGGAGGTCCACGACCGCGACGACACCGTCGCAGGCGTCGCGCACGGCCTCGCCGAGCGCCCCGGAGGGCAGCCAGCGCACGACGTCCCCGAGGCCGCCGTAGGTGTCGGCGGGCAGGATGACGGCGCCGCCGGCGAGCAGGAGCAGGTAGACGAGGTTCGCGGCCGCCAGCGTCGCCTCGGCGCGCAGCGACCCGGCGAGCAGCATGCCGAGGGAGGCGAAGGCGGCGGTCCCGAGGAGGGCGGCGAGCAGGAGCGCGAGGACGCCTCCGGCACCGTCCGGGCCGCTCCAGCCCAACGCCAGTCCGACGCCGCCGATCACGACGAACTGGATGAGCTCGACGAGCAGCAGCGCGGTGACCTTGCCCCCGAGCAGGGTGGCACGGGACAGCGGCGCGGTACCCAGGCGCTTCAGTACGCCGTACCGCCGCTCGAACCCGGTGGCGATGGCCAGCGAGGTGAAGGCGGTGGACATGACCGCGAGCGCGAGGACCCCGGGCGTCAGCACGTCGACGGGGCGTCCGTCGAGGTCCAGGCCGATCCGCTCGGCTCCGCGGACGGCGCCGATGAGGACGACCACGGGGATCACGACGGCGAGCAGGAGCTGCTCGCCGTTGCGCAGCATCAGCCGCGCCTCCATGCCGGCCTGGGTGAGCAGCTGGCGCGCGACGGGCGCTCCGCCGGGGGCGGGAGCGAAGGTGCCCCGGGCGGGGGTGCTGGGCGTGCTCACGTCAGGTCCTCCCGGCCGGTGAGCTCGAGGAAGACGTCCTCGAGGTTGCGCTGGCCGAGGGAGAGGGACTCGGGGAGCACGTCGTTCTCCGAGCACCACGCCGCGACCTTGCCGAGGGTGGAGGCGTCGGCGGGTCCGGAGAGCTGCAGGCTCAGCTGGTCGAGGACGACCAGCTCGGTCGTGTCGCCGAGGGTGGCCGCGAGCGCCTGGGGCGCGCCCGCGGGGAAGGGCTGGGTGACGACGAGCCGGATGGTCGCCACGGTGCCGCCGCGGGTGAGCTCGAGCGGCGAGCCGCTGGCGACGAGGCGGCCCTTGTCGAGGATGTGCACCTTGTCGGCGAGGCGCTCGGCCTCCTCGAGGTAGTGGGTGGTGAGGACCACGGTGACGCCGTCGGTGCGCAGCTCCTCGAGAAGCTCCCACACGGCGCGCCGGATCTGGGGGTCGAGGCCCGCGGTGGGCTCGTCGACGAACACGAGCTCGGGCCGCCCGACGAGGGCCAGGGCGAGCCCGAGGCGCTGCTGCTGACCTCCCGAGAGCCGCCGGTACGGCGTACGCCCGCACTCGTGCAGCGCGAGTCGGTCCATGAGGACGGCCGGGTCGAGTGGCCGGGCGTGGAGGCGGGCGAAGTGGCGCAGCATCTCGTCGGCCCGGGCGCCGCTCCACGCTCCGCCGGACTGCAGCATGACGCCGATGCGGGGGAGGAGCGCGCGGCGCTGCCGGACGGGGTCGAGCCCGAGGACGCGGACGGTGCCCGCCTGGGCCCGCCGGTAGCCCTCGCAGGTCTCGAGGGTGGTGGTCTTGCCGGCCCCGTTGGGGCCGAGCACCGCGGTGATGGTGTGGGGCTCGACCTCGAACGAGAGGCCGTCGACCGCGGTGCGGTCGCCGTAGCGCATCACCAGCCCGTCGACGTGGACGGCGGCTCCTTCTGACACCCGGGGAGTGTAGAACCCGGCCCGCGGCCCTACGCTGGCGGCCGTGACTCCCTGGCTCTACGGCGTGATCCTCGCCATGGCGGGCGTGGCCGCCGCGCTGCTGGTCCTGGACCTGGTGCGGGACCGCGCGGCGCAGGACTCCCACTATCTCGCGCTGGGCGCGCTGGAGGTGGCGGTGCTCGCGCAGCTGGTGATCGGGGCGGTCGCCGTAGGCCGCACGGAGCGCGAGATCGAGGGCGCGGTGTTCGTGAGCTACCTGGTGACGGTGGTGCTGGTCCCGGTCGTGGGGGCGTTCTTCTCGTTGGCCGAGCGCTCCCGGGTCGGTACGACGATCTTGTTGCTCGCGGTGGCGACGGTGGCCGGGCTGGAGGTCCGGCTGTGGGACATCTGGGGAGGGACCCGTGCCTGAGGTGGAGAATCCCGCGCTGTCGGAGGGCTGGGGCCGGGCCCTGGTCTTCGTGTACGGCGTGTTCGCGGTGGCGGCGACGGGTCGCTCGGCGGTGCAGCTCGGGATGGACCCGGAGCGTGCGCCGCTGGCGTACTCGCTGTCGCTCGTCGCGGCGGTGATCTATCTCATCGCGACGACCTGCCTGCTGCTGGGCGGGCGCACGGGGTGGCGGCTCGCGGGTGTCGCGGTGAGCGTGGAGCTGCTGGGGGTCCTGTCGGTGGGCACGCTCAGCTATCTGGCGACGGACCTGTTCCCCGACAAGACGGTCTGGTCGCACTTCGGCCAGGGCTACGGGTTCTTGCCGTTGGTGCTGCCGTTCGCGGGGCTCGCGTGGCTGCGGCACACGCGTCCGCGGGGGCGCGGCGACACCTCCGTGTGACCGAGATCGCTAAGGCGAACCTCAGTAAGTCTCGCCTTGCTTGAAGCAGGCCCCGCAATATCGGCACACTTGCGTTGTGGAAATGCCGACCGAGACCGACGAGCCGACGCGCCAGCGCGTCGCGCGGTCGATCCTGGTCAACGGACCGTCCACGGCTGCCGCCCTCGCCGAGCGGCTCGACCTGACCCCCGCCGCCGTCCGGCGCCACCTCGACCAGCTGCTGGCGGACGGCGCCGTGATCGCCGGCGATCCCCGACCGATCGGATCGCGAGGGCGCGGGCGCCCCGCCAAGGTGTTCGCGCTCACCGAGCGCGGTCGCGACGCCTTCGACCAGCAGTACGACGACCTCGCGACGGAGGCGTTGCGCTTCCTGGCCGAGACCGCGGGCGAGGACGCCGTCCGTGCGTTCGCCGAGCGGCGCGCCGCCTTCATCGAGAAGCGCTTCCCCGAGGTGAGCGCGGCCTATCCCGACGCCTCGCCGGCCGAGGTGCTGGCGAAGGTCTTCACCGACGAGGGCTACGCGGCCGCCGTACGCGAGCTGCCCGGCCAGCAGAACGGACGTGGCGGGGAGCAGCTGTGCCAGCAGCACTGCCCGGTGTCCCACGTCGCCCACGAGTTCCCCCAGCTGTGCGAGGCGGAGACCGCGGCCATCGGCCGGGTCCTCGGCACCCACGTCCAGCGACTGGCCACCATCGCCCACGGCGACGGGGTGTGCACCACGTGCATCCCGGACGCCGCCGGCCTCGACAGGCTCGACCACCGGGCATCCCGAGAGAAGAAGGAGCAGGTCACCTCATGACCTCCATCGAAGAGCTGAACCCCGAGCTCAAGGGGATCGGTCGCTACGAGTTCGGCTGGGCCGACAAGAACGACGTCGGCGCGGACGCCCAGCGCGGCCTCAACGAGGACGTCGTGCGCGACATCTCCTCGAAGAAGAGCGAGCCGGACTGGATGCTCGACCTGCGGCTCAAGGGCCTGAAGCTCTTCGACCGCAAGCCGATGCCCACCTGGGGCTCGGACCTGTCGGCGATCGACTTCGACAACATCAAGTACTTCGTGCGCTCCTCGGAGAAGCAGGCCCAGAGCTGGGAGGACCTGCCCGAGGACATCAAGAACACCTACGACAAGCTCGGCATCCCGGAGGCGGAGAAGCAGCGTCTCGTCGCCGGTGTCGCCGCGCAGTACGAGTCCGAGGTCGTCTACCACTCGATCCGCGAGGACCTCGAGGCGCAGGGCGTGCTCTTCCTCGACACCGACACCGCGCTCAAGGAGCAGCCGGAGCTCTTCCAGGAGTACTTCGGCACCGTCATCCCTGTCGGCGACAACAAGTTCTCCGCGCTGAACACCGCGGTCTGGTCGGGCGGCTCGTTCATCTACGTCCCCAAGGGTGTCCACGTCGACATCCCGCTGCAGGCCTACTTCCGGATCAACACCGAGAACATGGGCCAGTTCGAGCGGACGCTGATCATCGTCGACGAGGACGCCTACGTGCACTACGTCGAGGGCTGCACCGCGCCGATCTACTCGTCGGACTCGCTGCACTCCGCCGTCGTCGAGATCATCGTCAAGAAGGGCGGCCGCTGCCGCTACACGACCATCCAGAACTGGTCGAACAACGTCTACAACCTCGTCACCAAGCGCGCGGTCTGCGAGGCCGGCGCGACGATGGAGTGGGTCGACGGCAACATCGGCTCCAAGGTCACGATGAAGTACCCGGCCGTCTACCTGATGGGCGAGCACGCGAAGGGCGAGACCCTGTCGATCGCCTTCGCGGGCGAGGGCCAGCACCAGGACGCCGGCGCCAAGATGGTGCACGCCGCGCCGCACACCTCGAGCTCGATCCTGAGCAAGTCGGTGGCCCGTGGCGGCGGTCGTACGTCGTACCGCGGCCTGATCCAGGTCAACGAGGGTGCCCACGGCTCCAAGTCGAACGTGCTGTGCGACGCCCTCCTGGTCGACCAGATCAGCCGATCCGACACCTACCCGTACGTCGACATCCGCGAGGACGACGTGTCGATGGGGCACGAGGCGTCGGTCTCGAAGGTCTCCGACGACCAGCTCTTCTACCTGATGTCGCGCGGCATGGAGCAGGACGAGGCGATGGCGATGATCGTGCGCGGCTTCGTCGAGCCGATCGCCAAGGAGCTCCCGATGGAGTACGCCCTCGAGCTCAACCGCCTGATCGAGCTGCAGATGGAAGGAGCGGTCGGGTGACCACCGCTGTCGAGACCACCGCCGCCGCGGTGGAGATGGAGCACGTCGAGTCGCACCTCCACCCGGAGCCGACCTTCGACCTCGAGGCGCACCCGGTCCCGACCGGGCGCGAGGAGATCTGGCGCTTCACGCCGCTCAAGCGGCTGCGCGGACTCCTCGACGACGTGGCCTCCGAGGGTGCGCTGGAGTGGAAGGAGTCGCTCCCGGCCGGGGTGACCCTGACCCGCTTCACCACCGACGACGCGATCGCCCTCGGCGGCACCGCGCCCTTCGACCGCCTCGGTGCCCTGGCCGTCAAGAACGCCGGCGGAGCACTGGTGCTGGACGTGCCGGCCGAGGTCGAGGTGGACGAGCCGGTCCGGGTGGTGCTGCACGGCACCGGCGCGGAGAGCATCGTGTGGGGTCACCTGGTGATCCGGGTCGGGGCCCACGCCAAGGCCACGGTGCTGGTCGAGCACTCCGGCAGCGCGACGTACGACGCGTTCACGACCGTGCTGGTCGGTGACGGCGCCGAGCTCACGCTGGTCCACGTCAACGACTGGGCCGACGACGCCGTGCACGCCGAGCAGATCAACGCCCGCGTGGGCCGCGACGCGACGCTGCGCCAGTTCGAGTTCACCCTCGGCGGCGACCTCGTGCGTACCAGCAGCAACGTCGACTACGCCGGCCCCGGCGGCACCGCGGAGCTCTTCGGGCTCTACTTCGCCGACGCCGGCCAGCACTTCGAGCACCGCCTCTTCATCGACCACACCGCTCCGAAGACGAAGTCCCATGTCGTCTACAAGGGCGCGCTGCAGGGCGAGAAGGCGCACACCGTGTGGATCGGCAACATCTTGATCCGCAAGGTCGCCGAGGGCATCGAGACCTACGAGGAGAACCGGAACCTCGTGCTCACCGACGGCTGCCAGGCCGACTCGGTCCCGAACCTGGAGATCGAGACCGGTGAGATCGAGGGGGCCGGGCACGCCTCGGCCGTCGGCCGGTTCGACGACGAGCAGCTCTTCTACCTGCGCTCGCGCGGGATCGCCGAGGCCGAGGCCCGCAAGCTCGTGGTCCGCGGCTTCTTCGACGACCTGATCCGCAAGGTGACGGTGCCCGAGCTGGCCGAGAAGCTGAGCGCCCAGGTCGAGGAGGAGCTGCAGCGGCACGTCCTCCAGGAGCTGGAGACGGCATGAGCTTCGAGCGAGCATGCGCCCTGGCCGACGTACCGACCGACGAGGCGCTGGCCGTCACCGTCGACCGGTACGACGTGGCGATCGCCCGCGACGGCGACGAGGTCTTCGCGCTGCAGGACCTCTGCTCGCACGCGGCGGTGTCGCTGAGCGAGGGCGAGGTCAGCAGCACCGACCTGGCCTGCACGATCGAGTGCTGGCTGCACGGCTCGACCTTCGACCTGCGCACCGGCAAGCCCACCAGCCTCCCGGCGACCGAGCCGGTCGCCACCTTCCCCGTAGAAGTACGTGACGGCGACGTGTACGTCGACGTCGAGACCACCCTGAACGGAGTCACCCCCGCATGAGCACGCTGGAGATCAAGGACCTGCACGTCCAGGTCCAGACCGAGGACGGTCCCAAGGAGATCCTCAAGGGCGTCACGCTGACGATCGCCGACGGCGAGACGCACGCGATCATGGGCCCCAACGGATCGGGCAAGTCCACCCTGGCCTACTCGATCGCCGGCCACCCCCGCTACGAGATCACCGGCGGCTCGGTGACCCTCGACGGCGAGGACGTCCTGGAGATGTCGGTCGACGAGCGTGCCCGCGCGGGCCTGTTCCTCGCCATGCAGTACCCGGTCGAGGTGCCCGGTGTGTCGGTGTCGAACTTCCTGCGCACGGCGAAGACCGCCATCGACGGCGAGGCGCCCAAGCTGCGCACCTGGGTCAAGGACGTCAACGGCGCCCTGGACCGGATGAACCTCGACGGCACCTTCTCCCAGCGCTCGGTCAACGAGGGCTTCTCCGGTGGCGAGAAGAAGCGCCACGAGATCGCGCAGCTCGACCTGCTCGACCCGAAGGTCGCGATCCTCGACGAGACCGACTCCGGCCTCGACATCGACGCGCTGAAGGTCGTCTCCGACGGCGTCAACCGCTTCCGTGAGCGCGACGGCAAGGGCGTCCTGCTCATCACGCACTACACGCGGATCCTGCGCTACATCAAGCCCGACCACGTGCACGTGTTCGTCGCGGGCAAGGTGGCCGAGTCCGGCGGCCCCGAGCTCGCCGAGGAGCTGGAGGCCAACGGCTACGAGCGCTTCCTGTCGGCGGCGGTCTGAGATGTCCCTCGACGGGCTCCTCCCTGAGCTGGAGGTCATCCGCAAGGACTTCCCGATCCTCGAGCGCACGCTCGCGGGGGGTCTGCCGCTGGTGTACCTCGACAGCGCGAACACCTCGCAGAAGCCGCAGGTCGTCATCGACACGATGGTCGACCACCTGGAGCGGCACAACGCGAACATCGCGCGCGCCATGCACCAGCTCGGAGCGGAGTCCACCGAGGCGTTCGAGGCGGCACGCGACAAGGTCGCGGCGTTCGTCGGGGCGCCGGAGCGCGACGAGGTGATCTTCACCAAGAACGCCTCGGAGGCGCTCAACCTCGTCGCGAACACCCTCGCCTGGCGTGGGGAGCTCCAGGTCGGCGAGGGCGACGAGATCGTCATCACCGAGATGGAGCACCACTCCAACATCGTCCCGTGGCAGCTGCTCGCCGAGCGCACGGGCGCGACGCTGCGGTGGTTCGGGCTGACCGAGGACGGGCAGCTCGACCTGGCGAACGCCGACGAGCTGATCAACGAGCGCACCGCCGTGGTCGCCTTCACGTGGGTCTCGAACATGCTCGGCACCATCAACCCGGTAGCCGAGCTGACACGCCGTGCGCACGCCGTCGGCGCCCGAGTCGTGGTGGACGCCTCGCAGGCGGCGCCGCAGCTGCCGATCGACCTCGCCGCGATGCCCGAGACGGACCGCCCCGACGCGGTGGTCTTCACCGGTCACAAGGTGGTCGGACCGACCGGCATCGGCGTGCTGTGGGGACGCCGGGCGTTCCTGGACGCGCTGCCGCCGTTCCTCGGCGGTGGCGAGATGATCGAGACCGTCCGCATGGAGGGCTCGACCTACGCCGGCATCCCGCACAAGTTCGAGGCCGGCACGCCGCCGATCGTCGAGGCGATCGGACTCGGCGCCGCGGTGGAGTACCTCGGCCACGTCGGCATGGAGGCCATCCACGCCCACGAGCAGGCCATCACCGGCTACGCGCTGCAGGGGCTGCAGACGGTGAAGGGACTGACCGTCCTCGGGCCGCTCGACGCCGCCGCCCGCGGCGGGGCGATCTCCTTCGAGCTCGAGGGCGTCCACCCCCACGACATCGCGCAGGTGCTGGACAGCCGCGGCATCGCCGTACGGGCGGGGCATCACTGCGCGAAGCCCGCGCACGCCCGCTTCGGGGTGCAGAGCTCGACGCGGATGTCGTCGTACCTCTACACCGAGCCGCGCGAGATCGACGCGCTCGTCGAGGCGCTGGAATACACCCGCAGCTACTTCAAGTTGGACTGACCTGATGACGGCAGAGAACCTGGATGCGCTCTATCAGGAGATCATCCTCGACCACTACAAGAACCCTCACGGCAAGGGCCTGCGCGACGCGCACCCCGAGCACACCGCCGAGGTCCACCACGTGAACCCGACCTGCGGCGACGAGGTCACCCTGCGGGTCCACCTCGAGGACGGCTCCGCGGGACCGGTCGTGGCGGACGTGTCCTACGACGCCCTCGGCTGCTCCATCTCGCAGGCCTCGGCCTCCGTGCTGTTCGACCTCGTGGTCGGCAAGAGCGTGGACGAGGCGATGGAGATCCACCAGGAGTTCCTGACCCTCATGCAGGGCAAGGGCAACGTCGAACCCGACGAGGACGTCCTCGAGGACGGCATCGCCTTCGCGGGCGTGGCGAAGTTCCCGGCGCGTGTGAAGTGCGCGCTGCTGTCGTGGATGGCATGGAAGGACGCGACGACGCAGGTCGTCGCCGGAGACGGAGGCAAGGCATGAGCGACCACAGCGATCTTCCCGAGGTGCCCGAGGCGGGTGGCAGCACCAACGCCTCCTCGAACGTCGCCCTGGCCGACATCGAGGAGGCGATGCGCGACGTCGTCGACCCCGAGCTCGGCATCAATGTCGTCGACCTCGGCCTGGTCTACGGCATGCACGTCGACGAGAACACCAACCTCGTCCTCGACATGACGCTCACCTCCGCGGCCTGCCCGCTGACCGACGTCATCACCGACCAGACCGAGTCCGCTCTCGAGGGCCTGGTCAACGACGTCGCGATCAACTGGGTCTGGATGCCGCCGTGGGGTCCGGACAAGATCACCGACGACGGGCGCGAGCAGCTGCGCGCCCTCGGCTTCAACGTCTGAGGCCGGCATGAGCAACGACGAGGCGGTCGCCACGGAGCCGTACGACGACCGCCTGGTCGCGTTCTGGGAGGTCGCCAAGCGGCGGGCGAAGCTGAGCTCGCTCCCCGGATACTTCGGGCCGTCGGCACTGGAGTCGGTGCCGCCGCCGAGCTGGTCGCTCGGGGCCTGCGAGGAGGAGGCCGACGCGGCCGTGGCCACGCTGCTGGTCGAGGACAGGCTTGCGGTCACCGAGCCGCGCAGTGCCTATGCGGAGGCGGACGCGGCGCTCCCGGAGGTCGGCACGCTGGGCATCGTGCTCGACGGCTCGGGGATCCCGCAGGTGCTGGTCGTGACCGAGGAGGTCGTGGCCGAGGGCGACGAGGTGACCGAGTCGCTGCGGGTGCTCTACCGCGACGAGCCGACGGCGTAGCGCTCGTCGGTGTAGCGCCGCAGATTCCTGAGGAATCGGCGGAAGCCGAGATGGAGCAGCGGCTTGCTGGGCGCGAGGGTGAAGCGCGCCGCGCCGCTGACGTCGAGGGCGAGCGTCCAGGTGAGGTGGCAGCCCTGCGGCGTGGGGACCACGTCGTACCGTTCGGCGAAGGCGCGGATGCGCCTCTCCGAGGCGGCGTTGAAGCGGAACGCGAGGAGCCGGTGCTCCTCCCATGCCAGGAACTCCTCGTCGCCGACGAGGCCGCCGCGCATCGTCACGGTGCGGCGGGTGCCGACGCCGCGCGGCGCGGGGGTGGTCCAGGCGACGTCGGTGATGACGCCGGCCCAGCGTGGCCAGGCCGACGCGTCGGCGAGCACCTCGAACAGCTGCTCGGGGGTGATCACGAGGTCGACGCCGTTGACGAAGCGGTGCCGGGCCTGGTCGATGTAGTCGAGTCCGACCGGGTCGCACGGGTGCAGCGTGGGGGTGCGGGCCATGCCAGCAGGGTAGAACACGTTCTCGTACGACGGCGGCGCTAGCCTCGGACCCGTGCCCGAGGTCCTCGTCCCGCCCGCCCGCTGGCCGCGCTGGGTGGAGAACTTCGAGCGCGGCCACGGCGCCGCCGCGCTCACCGTCGACGACGGGACCCTCGCCGGACGGGCGCCCGACGGTGCCTGGTTCCGCGCCGGCCTGCCCTTCTCCGTCGCCTACGACGGCCTGCCCACCACGCGGGCCCTGGCCGACGCCGTCACGACCCCCACCCGTTGGGGCGTCCTGCTCGTGCGCAAGGGCGGCTTCGCCGTCGCCAGGATCGAAGGCGACGACGTCGCCGCCTCCAAGGTCGGGCAGCGACACGTCCAGGGCCGCACCAAGGCCGGTGGTCAGTCCCAGCAGCGCTTCGCGCGACGCCGCGCCAACCAGGCCCGCGACGCCTACGGGGCGGCGGCCGAGCACGCCGTCCGCGTGCTGGAGGGCGTGGACCTGCTGGTCGCCGGCGGCGACCGCTCAGCCGTCGCCGAGGTGCTCGCCGACCCGCGCCTGAGCCGCTGCACCGTGGCGGGACCGTGGTTCGCCGTACCGGACCCGCGGCGGGCGGTGCTGGACCGGGTGGTGAGCGAGGCCCGCTGCCTGGTCGTCACGGTCCACAACGGCTGAGGCGGCGCTCAGAGCGCGAGGGTCATGAAGACGCTGTGGGGGTCCGGCACGTAGTCGCCGAACGGTGCGCACTCGGTGAACCCGCGGGCGAGGTAGAGCCCGCGCGCCGCGGCGAAGTAGTCCTCGGCGCCGGTCTCCAGGCTGACCCGGGCGCACCCGGCGGCCCGGGCCTGCTCGAGGACGTGGGTGAGCAGGATGCCGGCGACTCCCCGGCGGCGCGCGGACGACGCGGTGCGCATCGACTTCAGCTCCGCGTGGCCCCCGTCGAGCCGCTTGAGGGCGGCGCAGCCGAGGAGGACGCCGTCCTCGCGCACCGTCCAGAAGCGGATGCCGGGAGCGGCCAGGGTGTCCGGATCCAGCGCGTGCACGCTCTCGGCCGGCGACGTCGCGTACATGTCGGCCAGGTGCTCCTCGAGAAGGGCGAGGACGTCGGGGCGGCGCGGGTCGTCGAGCTGGATCTCCACCGGGCGAGTCTCCCAGCGAGGCGGTGGTGGGCCCGAATCCGGCGGCGAGGGGACTCGCCCGGGACCCGGGACACCGCCCGGGGCGACGTGATCTCCGCTACCTTCGGCCCCATGTGGCAGCCCGAGCCGGACTGGGTGGCGCTCCCCGGTGGCACCGGGACGTCCACCGTCGGCGTGTGGCGCACGGCGCTGGGCGGGCGGCCCGTGGTGGTCAAGCGACTGGCCGCTCCGGTGCCGGGCGACCCCGCGGCGCTCGGGGAGCCCGGTCACGTCGCCTACTGGCGCCGCGAGGCCGACGTGCTCAGCACCGCGCTGACCGCCGGCACGCCCGGCCTGCGGTCAGCGCCCGCGTCGGTCGAGGAGGACGGCGAGGGCATCACGATCGTGCGCGACTGGGTGGAGGGCGCCGCGTCCAGCGGCCTGTTCCTCGCGCTCTCGCTCGGCAGGTTCGCGGGCTCCGACCTTCCGCACCCCCGGTTCCTCGCCGCGTCGCTCCTGCGCGACCGGCTGGAGCGCACCGCCCGGACGGGCGGCTGGCCGACCTTGGAGCGCACCGCGGTCGCGGACGTGGCGCTGCACCTGTGGAACGCCCGCGAGCGCATGCTGACCCTGCTCGACGCGCTGCCGCAGGTGCCCCAGCACGGCGACCCGACCGCGCTCAACCTCCCGGGCCGGCAGGACGACGACGTGGTCGCCATCGACTGGGGCACGCTCGGGCACGGCCCCGTCGGGGGCGACCTCGGCTATCTCTCGCTGTCCGCCCGCGAGGAGTTCGAGCCGCTCCTCGACGCCTACCTCCTGGGTCTGCCTGACGGCTGCGCGGACCGCGAGCAGGTCGAGCAGGGAGCGCGGGTCGTCGCGGTCTACACCGCGCTGAGTCGGGCCGAGTGGGCGCTGGCCCGGGTCGCCGGCGGCGAGGGCGCGTTGGCGGGCAAGTACCGGCACCCGGCCGTCGCGCCGTACCTGCGGGCGCTCCAGCGCACCTTCGTGCACATGGAGGCCCTGCTCGCCCTGTGAGCGGCTCGAGCGGCTAGACCCGGTCGGCGGCGAAGGTGTCGCATGAGCGGACCGTGCCGCCCTCGTAGCCCACCCGGAACCATCGCATCCGCTGCTCCGAGGAGCCGTGGTTCCACGTCTCGGGGTTCGTACGGCCCTGCGTGCGCTTCTGGATGTAGTCGTCGCCGACGGTGGCCGCGGCCTCCAGCGCGAGCCGGATGTCGTCGTCGGTCAGCTCGCTGATCAGCACCTGGCCGGCGGCGTCCTCCGTGGAGGTCGCGTGCTGCGCCCAGAGACCGGCGTAGCAGTCGGCCTGCAGCTCCAGGCGGGTGGCCGGGCTCTGCGGGCCGGTCTGCTGGCTGGTGACCTTGCCCATGAAGCCCAGCAGGTTCGAGATGTGGTGGCCGTACTCGTGGGCGATGACGTACGCCTCGACGAAGCCGCCGTCCGGGCCGCCGAGCTCGCGTTCCAAGACGTCGTCGAAGAAGTCGGTGTCCTCGTAGATGCCGTAGTCGGCGGGGCAGTAGAACGGGCCGACCGCCGAGGACGCGGAGCCGCAGGCCGTCGACACGCCACCGGTGAAGGTGGTGAGCGTGGAGATCGGCTGCCAGTTGCGGATGCCCTGCTCGGACCAGAAGTCGGTCAGCGAGTTCTCCACCGCGACCCGCATGCAGTCGATGCTCTCGTTGGCGTCGGCCCCGGTCTCGCAGCTGTCGTAGCGCCCCGTGTCCTGGCTGTCGCTGAGC
>QFCS01001018.1_pt1 | contig 24317 bp, 25 predicted proteins | sample 3576561 | NCBI WGS metagenome assembly QFCS01 | reverse complement strand
TGATTTCAACTCAAAGTAGTCGATAATATATTCAGGAAGTAAGAGCCCAATTAAACTATTAAAGGAAGTGTCCATCTAGAAAATTTATAATCACAAAGTAATCTATTTTTTATTTTCTCCACAACTTTTTATCTTGAGCCGATCAAGGATCAAGGGGACAAAATCGAGACCCTAAAAATTTCAACAATTTTGGGTCTCGCTAAATTCTCTTAAGCCTTGTAAACACTGCACTAACAACTAGTTCAATGCTGGTTCAAAAAGTGTACATCTTGTTTGCTGAAAGTTTTAAAATTAAATTGAATACTAATTAAAAGGTCACCACCATGAAAGCAAAAATCACTGTGCACATTTATGCAAAAACTTCAAAAGCTAACAAAAGCGGTCAATTGCCTATTTATTTTCGGATTACAGTAAACGGAGAACGCTTCGAATTCAGCACCAAAAAATTCATTGAAAAATCAAAATGGTCTTCGGAACAATCAAAAATGAAAGGCAACTCAGATGAAGCTAGGTCATTAAATAACTACCTCGATTTAATCAAATCAAAGGTTTTTGATATTCAAATGGAATTACTTCACAAGAATGAAGAATTGTCATTAGAAAATTTTAAATCAAGATTGACCGGAACACATGAACGTGAGCGAATGATCATTCCAATTTATCAAAGCCACAACGATAAAATTAAAGACCTAATTGGAAACGGTTATGCTTATGGAACTTTAGAACGTTTCAAAATTTCATTAAAACACCTTCAAGAGTTTATCCTTTGGAAATTTAATGTATCTGAATTAGCATTAATAAAATTGACTATGCCTTTGTAACGGAATTCGAATTTTATTTGAGAAGCATAAAAAAATGCAATAACAACACCGCAGTCAAATATGTTAGAAACTTTAGAAAAATCATCAAGATATGTCTGGATAATGATTGGCTAGATAAAGACCCCACTACTCGATATGAAGGGAAAATGAAAGAAGTAGAAAGAGATTTTCTAACCGAAGAGGAATTATTGAAAATTTATAACAAGAAAATTTCATCTGAAAGACTACAATTAGTTAGAGACATATTCATTTTTTCATGCTACACAGGTTTAGCTTACATTGATGTGAAAGGATTGAAAAAGGATCATATTGGTATCGGCATTGATGGCGAAAAATGGATTTTCAAAAACCGTCAAAAAACAGAAACAAAATCAAAAATTCCAATTCTACCAATAGCTGAAGAAATTATTGAAAAATACAGTAATCACCCTAAATGCTTAAATGAAAACAGCATTTTACCAATCTTAACAAACCAAAAAATGAACGCTTATTTAAAGGAAATTGGAGACCTTTGCGATATTCCTAAAGAAATAACTTTTCATATGGCCAGACATACGTTTGCCACTTCTGTAACACTAACTAATGGAGTGCCTATTGAAACAGTTAGCAAAATGCTAGGACATAAAAATCTACATACAACGCAACACTATGCAAAAGTATTGGATAGAAAAGTGAGTGAGGATATGAAGGTTTTGAAGGATAAATTTATTAATAAAAGCTTGCCAATTCAGATTCAAAAATATTAACCCAATTAAACTAAAAAAGTAGATTAATTGCGCTTTTAATAAATTTTGTCACAAAAATGGTAAATTTAAAAACTTCATAAACTTAAACAAATATGTAGAAATTCAAATTAGCGAAGATTTAATAAAAGTAAACAGTTAAGCCACTTTTGATATAGCCTTTAATGATAATAATTCAAATATTTAAATAATACCACTTTTGATTGCTTTACCTATTAAAACAGCTGTATTGTTTGCATCAAATTTCTCGATAAGGCTTTTTCTATGTGTGTTTACAGTTGGAATACTAATAAAAAGTTTTTCAGCTATTTCAGCATTGGTAAGTCCATCGGCAATAAGTTGCAGTACTTCTTTTTCTCTTCTAGTAATTATAGGAGTTTCAATTATAGTTTCCCTGAGTGATTGCACAACTTCAAAACTTAGAAAGGTTTTACCGAGCCTCACAGTAGTTATGGCATTAAGTAGTTCCTGTTTTGAAGCATTTTTTAATACATAGCCCAATGCTCCATTATCCAACATGTTTTTTATAACTACCTGTTGGTTAAATGTGCTCAAGCCTAAAATGCTTACAGACGGATATAGCGTCAGTACCTCTTTACAAAGATCAATACCGCTTTTATCCGGAAGATTGATATCCATTAGGATAACATCAGGTTGGTTATTTTTTAGAAATGACAAACAAGAATCCGCATTCATGGCATGACCGAGCCATTCAATGTCTTTTTCATTCTGAAGTAACGATTTTATACCTTCAATTACCATATAATGGTCGTCAACAATAAACAATTTCGTTATCATAGCAATGGAATTTCAATGTGAACAGATGTGCCCTTATTTGGAATAGATTCCAAATCTATTTTACCCTTTAAAAAATCAATTCTATTTTGGATATTGTGCCAACCAATACCATTTGAATTACTTATCTCATTAGTATCAAATCCTTTTCCGTCGTCTTCCACTGTTATGTACATCATTTTTTCTTGTTCATTGGCGTGCAATTGTATCAATATATTTTGAGCATTGGCATACTTTAATGCATTATTGGTTAATTCCTGAACCACACGATAAACCGTAACAGCAGTTGTCTGTTCTACATTTATGTTGTCCATACCCATAGATTGATAAGTAGTCTTTACCGATGTACTACGATCAATTTCATTACTAAATTCTTTCAAAGCTACATTTAATCCGTATTTCAGCAATATTTCCGGCATCATATTATGTGCTACACGACGCATTTCTTGTATCGAACTATCAAGCATGTCAATGCTTCTGCTAAATGACTGAGCATTTTCTGGGGTAAGAATAAGATTTTCTTTTATGTTTTGAAACGAGTGCTTGATACCACTTAGCATACCTCCGAGCCCATCATGTAAGTCTTTTGCTAAGCGTGTACGCTCTTGCTCTTCGCCTTTTAGTATAGCTTCTGTTGCCGAAAGTTGTTTTTCAGTTTCCAGTTCATCTATTTTTGCTTGTTGTAATTTTTGCTTATTACGATAACTGTAATAGCCCAAAGATGAAATAATCAGGAGCACAACTACGCCACCAGCAAAAATGTAATTGAGTGTATCTTTTTGTCCTATCTGCTCTTGTTGTAATTCTATTTTGGATTGCTTTCTCTCATTTTCATATTTAGCCTCTAACGCTGAAAATTGTCTAGCTTTTTCCCCCAACATCAACGAATCATTAATGGTGATAAATTTTTGAGCGTAGTACATAGCTTCTTTATACATTCCCAATTTATCCTTAAGCTTATATATATCTTCATAAAATGCTCTTTTTTCATCCAGGTCTTCGCTGTTTTCGTAATAATGCTTAACTGTTTCCATGTACTTTTCAGCTTGGTCAAACTTGTTTTGTTTCATAGCCAAGCGTCCAAGCAGACTATTAGCATGAGCAATTCCTGAAATAGATTTTATGGCTAAGGCCAATTGCAGGCTCTTGTTTGCAAATATGGTAGCCGAATCAATTTTATTTAATAAAAGATATTCATTTGAAATATTTTGATAACAGTTTTGCAATGATGCTCGCGTACCTTTCCCTTTTTCCATCTGTGGCAAAAAAGCTAAGCGGATACGGAGTGCCTCATTAAAAAGACCATGTTGATGAAAATTATCCGCTTTTTGTTGCATATAATATGCTTTAGCTGTTGCTGCGGCAGGACTACTGTATCTCTCTGCAATGGCAATTGCTTTGTCTATATATTCATCTGCCTTCTTTAAATTGCCAAGTGTGTTAAACACTGTACTAAAATTAGAATAAAGGTCTGACTTTCTTTTATCAAGTAACTTTTCAGTTACTGATGGCGAAGTTAATATAGCAGGGGAATCAAAAGCATCAGATGCCTTCGTATAATAGTAAATGCAACTATCGTATGATGCTTTATAATAATATACATTGCCAATATTATAGCAAACACCACCATACAAATAAATGTTTTTACTTTTTATAGAATATTTTAAAGACAATCTGTAATATTGAAGTGCTTTGTCACTCTGACTAAAGTTCAAATGATAAACTCCTAATAACCTATAACAATTAGCAATAGTTGTATGGTCTTTTGTTTTCAAACTTTTGCTTAATGCTTCTTCAAGTAATTTTCTTGAAAGTAAACTATCTGTTTCCATTAGGTCATAGCCTAAATCTTTCAAACGGTTAACATGTGATGAGTCAACAGGCGTTTTTCTTATTTTTTCTATTGCGTCCAATAAACTATCACTCTGTCCATGAACTCTTGTAAATGCAAGTAAAAAAAATATAATAAAGAGGTTTTTCATTCAATTTGTGATTAATTAAACATACAAATAAACAGAAAACTAAGTAATGGTATCCTCATACTTTTTAATGATTTTCAGTATTTAAAAATCCTCTTTTTTAATGATAAGTTCTCATGGTTGTTTTACAAACTTTGTATATCGAGTCATTTAAACAAAATAAAGAAAATGAGAACAATAAAATCAATAATTAGATTTTGGATATTTATTCCAATCGTATCATTATCATCATGTGATAAAAATGATAAAGTTAATGATAATCCTTCAAATCAAAACCTGTATTTGGAGGTTAAGATAGATGGTATTACTTACAATTATACCCAATATGGTTTTAATGGGAGTATTCCACCTAATTCTGACGAAGTTAAAATAGCAAACTGTGGCACAGGTACAAATGGAGGTATATCAATTGTAGGCACCCACATTCTAAATGGTACGTCAATGGTTTCAGCTTTTGTGCTCGAAATTGAAAATCCAACGTCCAGTGGAACTGTGTCCCTAAATTGCATTAATAATAGCGGGAATGATGAGGCATCGTTCCAACTTACAGCGGGACAAAAATACTATTCAAACAGTTATGTGACACGTAGTATGGTTAATCAAAATTGTGAGGATGAAGCTTTATGTAGCAATTTATCCGTAACATTTATTGACTATCAAGATGCAACAGAAGGCAATGTTCGTGGTTACTTCTCAGGAACCTTATATGAAAATTTAACAGCCGATGCTTGCCAATCAGATATTCCTCATACTATTGAAGGAGAGTTTTGGTTAAAGCGTGCGGATTAAACTATTAATAAATTTCTAAGCTTAAATCTTGATACAACATGAAAAAATACATTTTGTTTTTAATTGTCTTAATCACTGCTGTAACTTCTTGCAGTAATGACAACAATAATGATATTGACAACAACAGTAGCCAAAGTCTACAAATATGGATGGGACAGAATACAGGCTCTACGGGAAATTTTTCTAATTTAAGATGGATGATTGTTTTGCCAAATGGCGAGTATTTTAATCAACTCCCAACAGAAGGATTTTTAGATTTTAGCAGAAACCAAACTGGGGGTACTTGGGGTACTTTTAGTATGAATGGTAGCACAGGAACTATCTCAAACCAGTATGAAACTTTCACGGCAAATAAAATAAGCGATACAGAAATCGAATTGGTAGGTTATACAAACCATATCTACAAATTAGCTTCTGTTGATGGCGTAAAGTTAATGGGACAATATGTGAACGGCATACCTAACTGGTCCACTAGTGGCAACTATCCTTATGGTATAAATGATGCACAACCGATGATTGAATTTTCATTAGATGGGAATTTTATTGATAAAGGAGCATTTGTCACCAACTTTAGTATGCCCTATCAAAATCCTGATAGAGCACCAGGAAACGGAACTTATACTATAAATAAATATACACTCATACTGAATTATAGTGACGGAAGAAAAATAACTAAAGCTTTTAGTGGGGTTCTTAACAATCAAGTAAACTCCAATAGCGAATTGGTTTTAATTGGTGGCAATCCATTTTATAATAATTAAATAAATATAAAAATTATGAAAAATCTATTTTTTTTATCTCTACTAAGCCTTTCTTTTCTTGTATCTTCATGTAGTAAAGATGATGACACGCAAATACAACAACAGCCAGCCACAATTGCTGCCATTAGCCCAAGCGACGGAATAAAAGGTACAGAAGTGACAATAACAGGAACCAATTTTGGAACAAACGCCTCTGTTGTAGAAGTTTTTTTTAATGGAGTACAAGCAATGGTAAACCAAGTTACCAACACGCAAATTAAAGCAATAGTTCCGCCAAGAGCCTATACAGGTAATGTAGCTGTTAAAATTAATGGCAACACGCTACAAGGCCCTATTTTTACCTACATTATAAGCGATGTACAGGTAAGTACCTTTGCAGGTAGTTCACTAGGTTCTTCAGATGGAACTACCACTACTGCTTTATTCAATACTCCCACAGGAATTGCTATTGCTTCAGATGGAACCAAGTATATAATCGATAGAAGTAATCATAGAATTAGAAAAATTTCTCCAGAGGGTGTAGTTTCTACCCTAGCGGGAAGCACGCAAGGAGATTTAGTAGGTGTTGGAACAAATGCAAAATTCAATTCCCCTCTTGGAATTACTATTGGGTCTGACAACAATTTGTATGTTACAGATTTTGGAAATCATAAAATAAAAAAAGTAACACCTCAAGGAGAGGTTACAGTACTTGCAGGAAGTACAGGTGGTTATGTTGATGGTCAAGGGAGTACTACCAAATTTACTTATCCTTTTGGAATCTGTTCGTCCCCAGATGGTACGCTTTATGTAGCAGACTCTGGAAATTACTTGATTAGAAAAGTAACCCTAAACGGTCTAGTTACAACTTTTGCGGGAAGTGTATTTGGAGACGTAGATGCGACAGGTATTTCAGCTAGATTTAAAGGACCTACAGGTGTTACTTTTGCTAACGATGGTAATTTGTATGTAGTAGATAATTCTAACCATAAAATAAGAAAAATACAACCCGATGGAAAAGTTACCACATTTGCAGGTAACGGAATTTCTGGTTCTGTAAACGGTATTGGTATAAATGCAAGATTTAATTATCCTCATAGCATTATAGCTTCAACAGATGGAAACTTATATATCTCAGATTTATACAATCATAGAATTAGGAAAATGAACATAGAAACTCGATTGGTCAATGATCTTGCGGGAGAATTTCAAGGCTTTTTTGATGGTTCTAATGAAGAAGCCGCTTTCAATGAACCAAATGGATTGGCACTAGATATAGATGGCAATCTTTACATAGCAGATTTTAATAATCACAAAATCAGAAAAATAACCCAGGAATAAGGGAGTGCTTATTTTTAAACAAGTATATAAAATTATGAAAACACACGTAAAAATTTTCAGTGGCATTCTTGCATTTGCACTTTTATCCTTTACAATTATAAATGATGTCATAAATCAAATTGGTTTAAAACATAAAACAGCTCAAGAATACATCATCAAAAACTTTATAGGAGATTTTGTTAATCAAACAATTGAAGAAAGCAGCTACTCAGATGATGGAAGTGTTCGGTTTCAAATGAAACACTTTAGCATTCCGAAAATAAGTAATAATTTAGCGTCATTAGACCAAAAGGCAGCGACATTAGAACTATGCCAATACGTAAAAAACTATGTAAACAGTCAAGAATTTATAAATGAATATCAAAAATTAAGGGAACAAACAAAGCCAACCTCGGAACCCTACAGAATGTCTGCTGAAGAAATACGGTCAATGGAACAAGCTATTTTACAAGCAGAAAAAGCAATGAAATCGGCTTCTGCACACATGACAGTGCAACAAAAATCCGAAGCAACAAAATCGCTAAATAATCAGAAAAAAGAAATTGAGTTAATGAAAGACCCGACGCCTAATAAAACGTATTGGGAAAAGACATATCCTCAAAATCCGGAAACAATGGTCAAGAACAGATTAAACGACTATTTAAGTCTTGTAAAAACGGTGGATTTTGAGGCTAAACTTGTAACAAATGGCAAGTATAAAAAATTTGTAAATCCAGAATATGAAGCTAAATCTCTTAAATGGAAAGCGATATACAGAGCTGGCAAAGAAAATAATGCTGTAGTTACTGCTTTTATAAATCAATGGCTGAAGGGAGATATCATTTCTGATGAAAAAGTAGAATTAATTTTTGATGAAAAAGACTATTTTAATAACGATTCAAAATCCTCGGATAGCACCACTTCAACGAAAGAACCAGAAAAAGTTTTAGATAAATTAAAACAAAAGAAAAATAATCTTTTGAATAAAGTTAAAGGTAAAACTAAATTATAATCATATAAACTATGAAAAGACTATTTATATACATAATACCCATATTTGCATTTATCGTTTCATGCAATAATGATGATACAATTACAAATCCGCTTTTAACATCTCCTACAGGAGTTACTACAACCATGATTACAGAAATATCACAAACTGGAGCCATATCGGGTGGAAGCATTACTGCAGATGGTGGTTCTAATATTACAAATCGTGGCGTTGTATGGTCAACATCATCAAACCCTACCATAGAATTGTCAACAAAAACCAATGATGCCACAGGCATTGGCTCTTTTAATAGCACATTGAACGGTCTGAGTGCTGGCACACTTTATTATGTTAGAGCATATGCTACTAATAGTGTTGGAACGACTTATGGTGACGAGAAAACATTTACCACAGCCACTACACCAATTCCAACAAGTGTTTATGTTGCTGTTCAGTTGCAAGGTTCCCCTAATAGGGCATTGTATTGGAAAGATGCAAATACTAATAATCTATCAGATGGTTCAAGAAACGCTTTTGCTAAAAGCATTTTTATAAGCAATAATGATGTTTATGTGGCAGGTGAAGAACACAATACAAATAATATATACGTTGCCAAATATTGGAAAAATGGACAAACTGTTGAACTTTCCAATGGCATTAAACATGCTTTTACCACTGCAATAGCGGTTTCAGGCAATAATGTGTATGTTTCAGGTTCTCAAGAAACAAATGCACAACGTCAAGCAAAATATTGGGTAAATGGGACAGAAAATAACCTTACTGATGGCACTAACCATGCCGTAGCTAATGCCATTTTTGTTTCAGGAAATGATGTTTATGTCGCTGGCAATATGAACATCCCTATGGAAAGTGCAAGATATTGGAAAAACGGGGTTCAAACAATCCTTTCGCAATCCACAAGTTTTGTTCGTTCTGTAGCCAATAGTATTTATGTAGATGGTAATGATGTTTATGTGGCAGGTTACCAGCAATTTAATGCAGCTAATGGTGGAAAATACATTGCTACTTTATGGAAAAATGGAGTAGTCACATTACTTGGCAATGCTTCCAATAACAGTTATGCAACTGGGGTGTCAGTTAAAAACAATAATGTATATGTAGCATTTTACGAGGAAGAGAATGCCATCAATGTTGCCAAAGTATGGAAAAATACAGCTGTTTTGTCAATACTATCTAATGGAAGTGTCGCAGAGCAAACAGCATCAATTTTTGTAACTGATCAAGAAGAGGTTTATGTGGCTGGATATAGCGGAAATGTCAATACGGGCATTCAAGCTAAATATTGGAAAAACGAGGTAAGCCATACCAATAACAACGGCACTTATGCTTGGGGAATATTTGTAAAGTGATAATACCTATTTTTTTAGCACCATTAAAATTATTTAAAATAAAAGAACAAGATTAATATACTTGTAATACCTCACACTTTTAAAACTAAAAAACAAAGCTGCTAATTTATTTTAGCATCAATGAGCAACTGTCCTGCTACATTTAAACGTATCGGAACTGCTGTATATCCCATAGAAGTCAGTAATTGGGTTATGTCATTTGTTATTGTTTTTTTTTGGCCATTTTTATTTTTATTTATTTACTATTGCTAATATCTTCACCAAAACTCAATTCGTATCCATTATTATCTAAAATAGAAAAATCCCTCATCGCATAATCCCTGTTGGCGATTGTTGATTTAATTTTTGCTTTGCCCTGAATTGTTTCCCAAAGCTCATCTACTTTATCTGTAAAGATGTACAAATCTCCCGTCATTTTGGGTTCGAAAAAAAAAGGTTCATTATGATTGGGGCCTTTGCAATCATCTGGTTCTTTAACTGGTACTACAAACATTATTTGAACATCACCATTGAAGAGTGAAACAAAATTCGGGAAGTTGCTGCGACTGCTAAATCCTAAAACATTTTCATAAAACGAAGTAGTTTCTTCCAAGTTTTTTGTCCATAAAATTGGACTTAGTTTTTGTAGTTTCATATTCATATTTGTCTAATTGAACGACGATGCCATTTTCTCAAGTCTTCTTTTTTACAAAATAGTGTTGCATTATAGAGCCAAAATACGCAAACAATATTCCAATTATTACAGAAGCAATAACTACAATGCCAGGAGCCAGTTCATCTGATGGCGTGGTATTGTCAAGTACGAAAAATTTAAACATCAAAAGGAAACCTACGATTCCTAAATATAAAACCACTGATTTTGCCAATTTTATTTTTCATAATTTTTTATTTTGTTTAATAATTTGTATTGTTAAATAATCGTTCCTGTTTATTTCTTATCTATTGAGCTTTCCATTATAAAAATGGCATTATTATTCAGGTCATAAAAGCCAAATTCGTTGGTGTTCCAAGGTGTATTGGTCTTGAACTTATCTGCTGTAACTGTCCTTCTTTGAATAAACTCTTCAAAAAGAGGTTGAATGTTTTTAACATAAATTCTAACGACAGAGCCGCCAAGTAGCGGGTCATCTTCGGTGTCTGCATGCCATTGCAAATGCAAACATAGATTTTCACGGAACAAAACCGCATACATCCTATCTGAAAAGTAAACTTCAAGGCCCATTTGTTCTTTGTACCAAACAATATCTCTTTCAATATCAGAAGTAGGTAGGACAGGAATTGTATTTAAAAATTCGGTCTTCATTGTCTTTAATAAAGTAAATTATTTAGTTGACTCTTTTGTTCATCGCAAAGCTAAAGTCTTCATTACCAACAAACGGATTGTAATTTTTATCAATAAAAAACAACACATTCTCGTCGCCTACAAAAAATAAAATTGGTTCAGCGAGGTTATCCACTTGAATTTTATAAATAATTGCTTCAGGGTTTGTTTCTGTTCCTTTAACAATTGTCCATTTTCCTGAAACATCACGAGGCTGGTTGTCCACAATATTACGAATGGTGCAAGTTGTTGGAAGATGAGTCACAGAATCTCTGTTAAGAATGAGCCTCCATTTTAACTTAAAACAAGATGTATTGGCATTCATTTCGGGGTGCTCAGTTGCAATTTCCTGACAAGGAGTTCTTCCATCGAAAACAGTTTGTACAGATTTATCGTCAGATATAGATGAAGAAATTAGAATTTCGTTTGAATACACTGGAGTTTTTCTGTTCAACGAATAGCTCCAGCCTCCATTTCCAACCATCAATTGGTTTTGTGGTGTCAATAGATGGAAGAGATTTTCACTGATTTTTAATAGCGAAATACCATTGGGAAAACTCTTGTTTTTTAGCTGATAGATTTCACTTCCTATGCCCATATTTGTGTTTTTAAAGACCGTAAATGTTCCCTCAAAACTCTGTTTTTCTCCATTATTTATAAAACCTAATGTATTGGGCTGGGATGCTCCAAAATGGGTGTTCAATATAAAGGTATTTGGACGAGCAGTTTCATCATTCAATTGTAAATTCCAATTGATAAAATCAACCTTTGTATCGGTGGGAATTGAAAGTAAAGATTTGATCAGTTCGTCTCCAGGTGTGCTGCCAACCAAAATGATTTCTGATGAAGTTTTTGATGCTGAACAGGAACCGGAAATAAAAAGACACACCAACAGTAGTGTATTTCGGAAAAACGATTTTAATGTTGTCATAACTTTTCGAAATTTAAAATTGGTTTATAAAATTGACCTTGAAGAACAGCAGACTTTATATCCACCGTCTAACTTGTTTTTGATATGCTTTATAGTCGTTGCCAAAATATTTCAACAATCTTGGCTCTTCTTTGAGAATGACAAATAAATAAAAAGCCACAAATGCTGCTAAAGAATATAATAGCAAATACAATGATTTAGTAAATAAGACCTCTCCAAATAGGCACATTAATACTCCAACGTACATCGGATTTCGGGAATACCTATATAATCCAGTTATCACAAGTTTTTTTGTTGGGTCAACAGGAGATAAAGTTCCTAATCCTTTTGTGGCAAATTCAACAATGCAATAAAGTGTAATTAAGATTCCTAAAGATAAAAAAACAATTCCTGAGTATTGAAAAAAACCAAACTTTTTATTCATGAAAAGAAGGAAATCTTTTTTTGCAATTAAAAAAGGAATCAACCCAACTACAGTTCCGGGTTGCAGTATTGTAAAAACCAAATTTCTAAGAAATAATGATAACATCTTGTTCAGGTTTTGGTGTTGAGGGAAAAGAACTTAATTAAAATTAGTTATTTCCATCATATTTACTGATATCTTTAGCCTTGTTAAACTATCCAACGGTTTTATCTGCTTATAAATGCAATCACAGAAAGTTTCACAAGCAGTCGGGTTTTTACTTCCGCTACATTGATTTCTGCACTGAACTTCTGAGTTCCATAAACCTAATCATATAAATAAGAAGTGCCAATAATAATGAAGGCCAATACTGCAAAAACTCCTGAAAAAAATACGAGCCGATGGCGAAAACTTAGTGCATTGGTTGTAACACCTGGTTCTTTCATATACTGTCTAAAAGGTAAAATGTATTTCAATCTATTATAGTTCCATAGTAATAAAAACATACAGCCCAATAGCAACATGGTATTGGCCCTGGTGCCTGTAAATTGTGTAGCGTAGGTCAGAACACAGATATTGATGATCATCGGGAAATAAATAATCGCACCAAGTAGAACTGTTCTTGGGATAAGCAATAAAATAGCTACAATGACTTGAATGATGCCTATGAACGTATAATAGTATCCCGTTTGAAGCAATGCATCAAAATAATACCCCAAAGGATTGTTGGAAGAGATGCCTTCAGCAAATCGCTGTCCCATGATTTTGACCAATCCTGTAGGGAAAAAACTCGCGGCTAATGCATAGCGACAAAAATCAGCAAAGCCTTTTATCCATTTGTCGGTCTTTGCCTCATAATATATTTCTTCAATTCTACTCATAATTGTAATATTTGATGATACATAATCGAATCGTTTTTGGTGGATTTACTCCAAACTTTCAAAATAACCAATATCTGAATACGCCAATCTTGCCATTGGTTATATTTTTTTACGAGTAATTTTTTTACCGAGGTAATAATAGAGGTAATAAAGAACCAATGCTATTGCTGACCAGTAAATAGCAAATGCAATCAGCAGTACGGGAGGTGCCGGATCTGGATCTTGAGCCAAAAATGATAAGGGTTCCACCAAAATATATTTGATAGGATATATGATAGAGCCCACTGTATTTTTCCATTCTATTGGCGAACCAATCCCAGAATACCACTCACCGTTGTTTGGGAAGAGCCGAACTTCGTCTCCCAAAACCGAATTAGAGATAAATTGAAATGCGAACGCCGAAACGAGGAAAGTAATAACAAATTTTTTTCTTGAAATTTTCATAATTCTAATTTTATAATTAAGAAAGTACTTTGAATCACAAAGTTAGATAAAAAAGTTATACGTTCTAAATTTTTTCAAATAAAAATTAGACTATCTACTGTAGCTTCGTTTCATTAAACTTGAAGCTATAAATCGTTCGTTTTTTTGATTGTGAGTTTGATATTTTGTAAATATGTTCTTCAATCTCGGTTAGACAAAATGAAAGCCAAGTCTTTAGACTTGACTTTTTTAGTTTTAGACTTCACCAAATTAATTGAGTACAACCTCAACAATTACTACTTCGGAATTATACCAATACAAATCGTTGTATTTTGCATAGTCTAACGCTTTTGTTCTGCTATGAAATGTTCCAAAAAAGACTCTTTGGATGTCTATAAATACGACTACACCAGCTTAAGTTATTTCATCTAACGAAAAATAGTCATTTTGGATAGCAAAAATGATCAGGCCAACAATATTTTTGCATTCCGTTTTTTGAAACAAATTGTTCCGGTGACCCTCAACAGTTCGAATGCTTAAAAATAATTTTTCGGCAATTTCGGCATTACTGTACTGTTTACATAGGAGCTGCAAGACATCTTTTTCCCTATTTGTTAATTTAATACTAAAAGTTTTTTTTAAACTTTTACCAGGAGACAGCAGACATTCGTTAATAACACTCAAGACATCATCACTGTAATAATAGCCTTTGCTATGAACTTTTTCTATAGCCTCTATCAGTTCTTGTGGTGTAGTGTTTTTCATCAGGTAGGCAACAGCTCCCACATCGATCACGTTGGCTATAAAAGTTCTGCCGTTGTAGCTGGTCAGTGCAATGATTTTTATATCAGGAAATTCCTGCCGAATAATCTGGGTTGTTTCTACACCGTTTAAGACGGGCATTTTAAGGTCAACAATAACAATATCGGGTTTTACAGGACTTTCCCGAAGAAAAGAAATAAGTTCCTGCCCGTTTGAAGCCTCAAAAACAATTTGCAGATGATGGTTTCGTTGAAGCAGGAAAGCAATGGCCTGCCTGAATAAAACTTCATCATCAGCCAATGCTATTTTGATTTGGGTTTCCATTGTGTTAAAATTCAAAAATGACTTCTATACCTTTGTTTTGATATGCTGTGACTTGAATATTGCCGTTCAGATACCCCACCCGGCTTTCTATGTTTTTCATGCCAAGCCCTTTCTTATGACTAGCGTCATTAGCATCAAATCCTCTTCCGTTGTCTTTGTATGTACAGCGGATTTTCTCCTTATTTTTATCAAAAGTAATTGTTATTTCCGTTGCCTGTCCGTGTTTTATTGAGTTGTTTGTTAACTCCTGCAGGATTCTTAAAACGTGCAGGTGTTTTGGTTTGTCTTCCTGCAGGAATTGGATACTATTATCATACTGAACAACTACAGATTTACTGCCGTTTATTTCGAAACAAAGTTCTTGTATGCTTGCATCCAAACCAAACTTATCGAATGTTGGGGGTAACAGGTCGTGGGCAATTCTTCTGGAGCTGTCAAGTGTTTTTTTTACGAGATTAATAATGGTTCGTGTAATTTCGGACAGTTCTTGTTCTGAAAGATTGGGTGTCGTTAGCAAGTGAGAGTTTATCGTAACTACATTCAATTTAGAGCTAATCTCGTCGTGAAGGTCTTGTGCAATGCGTTGTCTTTCCTTCTCTTGGGTCTCTATGGTCGCATGTAGTAATTCTTTTTGGTGATTAAGTTCCAGATTCTTTTTTTCCAGCTCTTTCTGCGTGATTTTTCTTTTAGAAAAATAAAAAAACAGTAGCAGCAGTATCCCCATAAATATCATCAGGGAAACTCCTGCGAGAACAATAAGTCCTATTTTGTTGTTTTCGGATAAAAAGAGAAGAGCCATTCCCAAGAGATTAATAACTGATAAATAATAAACAATACCGCATTGATATACCACAACAGTAAATTGACAGTATCATCAAACGACACCAGTGCTGTAGCTGAAACAAATATTAGTGAACTACTGATGTGATAGCCGAATATCCCGCCAGTAGTTCGTAAAAAAGGGACTTTCCCTGAAAGACCTTCATAAAGATATAACACTGAAAATAAAATAATGGCTGCAGAGGTAATAAAAAAGCCTAATGCATTGAACGTCAGATAAAGTTTTGGCGATGCTATATACTGAATAATCAGACCCGCAGTTACTATTATCGCAGTGTATTTAATCAAAATCGTTTTTTTGCTTTTCTGTTCAGCAAACAGAAAATAAAAAAAAGTACTCAATAATACAAACTGAAAAAAGAGATAATATGTGGATAGAAAGTGATTATTAATATTTTTAATCGCCATAACAATTGTCGTTATCTGAACGGCAGCCAGAGACAGCAAGTATAAAAAAAAGGATTTATAAGTAGTTCCTTTACGAGGCAATCTTATCAGAAACAAAAAAGTATTGATTACCAAGATAAAAGTGCCTGTATATGATAAATATTTTATCGTATTCATTTATCACTTCTAAGCTTGTTTAAAGGACTTTTTGGGTCGCAGAAAGGAGGACAAGGCATCGTAAAATCAAAGATCTCTCCTTGAGGAGGGCGATTCGGAACCATATCAACATAGGTGTCAGTGGCAGCGTCATATTCAGTACCTACGATCATAAGTTTCTCAACATCATTTTCATCAATACCTAAATACACCCTTACAGCATCTACTCCTTGAGCAAGTACTTCTTCCAAATCCACTTTAGGAATGAGAAATGCATGCACTTCGTGATGAGCATTGTAGGTTCCTTCTTCTTTTCTCCACTTTTTTGCCCAGGACATCGCTGTTGGCAAATCAATAACGTTTACTTTTTCTGACATAACATGAAACGGATTTAAATTAGTGATTATAATAAAATGTAAAAATTGCTAGCTAAACTATACAGCTAAAATACTTAAATATTTTTAATAGATACCACGTAAAAACACCTAATTTAAAAACAAGTATGACTACGCTTAAATAAAATATTCATTGGCAGTAAATTAGCAAGGTTATTTATTTTGCTTTTCGTTTTAAAGCATAGAAGATGGCTTTTTTATAAAATATGACCCCTTTATTCAGCATTGTAAAAACTTTATATAACAACCTGACAAAACTAAAACAATGAAAACAACAACAAACCTCAAAGGAACCCTCGCAACAATGCTACTGTTGTTGGGGATGTTTGCAGTACTATTTTCTTGCAGAAACAATCAGGAAACATCCCTTACAGATATTGCAATTTCCGGCATAAAACCTCAAAATTTTCCTTCTGACCTTGCTATTGAAAACTTTAGCTTTCCCGAAGATTCCCTGCAAATTTACAATTGGCTTAATAAGCAGGATACGGTGAGTATTACAAGACATGCCTGGGGTATTTGGGCAGGGCTTACTGCTAAAACGGATCAGGTCTATCAGGGAGATACTTTGCGGGTATTTGAAACATGGTTAGGCGTAAAGGAACTGGCCGCTATGAGTGCTTCAGGAGATGACCGGGGAGGATGTGTGCAAACAAAGGCCAAGCGTACACAACTCAGTGTCCCTAATCAATTTATTCACGCCCAATTGTTTGCTGCTAAAAAGGGAATAACTGACACCGTTTCCAATAACTTTCAGGTATATGAAACAGTAGTATATGATCCTACGGCAGCCTGTTTTGCGACACAGAATTTAATTTTTAATCAATCCACATTAGACCGCTATAAAAATAATGGAGCCATTGGAAGAATACCTCCGTTTCCGAACACGGCCATAACGACAAAGCCAACCTATTTTGCGGCAAAACCTGATGCAAACGGGCTTATTAAAGTTCCCGTATGGCCCGGCACACCAGACCCCGCCAAAGCATTTAAATATGACATTTGGGGCCACTATGTGTATGCAGACATCAGTAATTCACAACCAAACAATAAGAACCTAACACCAGTAACGACCAACAATCCTACAAAAGAAGAAATCAAACAGGCGACCTGTAATGTTACTGACTTTATAAACTTCAAACTTGATAAAGAAATGGCTGCCTACCTCAATGAACACCAGGATAAAGGAAGTGATCAATTCAAGGAAGGAGATTATGTCCTGCTGGTAGGCATGCATGTAGGAACCAAAGAGATTAGTAACTGGACGTGGCAAACCTATTTTTGGAGTTATAACGCACAAAACCCTTTTTCACCCAGTTCAGGTTTTGAGGCTCAACTACGCCCCAAACAAATTAAAGGAGCAGCCGCACACTATGCCGTTTCAACCGCTTATGCCATGGTTTGGCCAAATCAGCCGATTAATGGTGGTACAAATAAAGATGTCAGGCCGATCATTTCCTTCAATCCCTATCTTGAAGCAGGTTTTGGACCACAAGTATTTAGTGTACCCAATGTTTTAAACAAAAATTATCAATATGGTGTTCAGACAAATTGTATGTCATGTCATGCACTTGCCACAGCTTCAGGAAAAATTGGATACACTACCGATCAATACATAAGTCTGGATGACAGAGATTTGTTTACAAATGAAGTACTGTTAGACTTTGCATGGTCAATACAAGGAAACATAAACACTAAAAAATAATCACAACTAAACTAAAAAGACGCCCCTCGTTTAGATGAACTCCTCAACCATATACCTGCACATCAGGCATTTGCTTAACGACAGCCAGTTAAATGAGATTAAAAATCTCATAGCCAAAGCCGCATACGAAAACGGAAAAAATACGGCATCCGACGTGGCACGTAAAGTAAAGGATAATCTGCAAATGGATATGAAGAGTGGGGAGTATATGGGAGTTCAACAAATACTGCTTACGGCAATCAACCAAAATGAACAATTTAGGAGTACCACTTTTCCGAAAAATATTTATCCTTTTCTTATAAGTAAATACATTACCGGGAACGAATACGGATGGCATGTGGATAGCCCCTTGATGGGTAATATGATGCGTACGGATATTGCTATGACAATATTTCTTAATGATCCTTCGGAATATGAGGGAGGGGAACTGGAATTAAGCACGCCCACAGGAAACACACTTTACAAACTGGATAAAGGAGACGCCATTTGTTACCCATGTACACAAGTACACCGGGTGCGGGAATTAAAAGGCGGCGAAAGACATGTGGCCGTTACCTGGATACAAAGCCTTGTTAAGGAAGCGGAAGAAAGAAGCATACTGAATGACCTGCGTCAGGTTATTAACGATTTAGGCAGTTCGGGGAACAACAGACCCGAATTGAATATTTTGCAGCAAAATTATAGTAATCTGCTCCGGAAATGGAGTGAATAACAAATCAAAATAATAATTTAATATTTCACTTTTAAAAAACCAATTAATTATGGAAGGAACTATAGGAGAAATCAGACTGTTTGCTGCTTCTTTTGCACCTAAAACATGGTCTTATTGTGATGGCTCAATGATTGCCATTAGGTCAAACACAGCACTGTATTCCATTTTGGGTACTACTTATGGTGGTGATGGCGTGCAAACTTTTGCACTGCCAGACTTGCGCGGACGCACAGCTATAGGTGCTGGTCAGGGGCCGGGACTCAGCTATTATCCCTTAGGGGAAAGAACAGGGGTGAACACTGTTGCCCTGAGTTCAATTAACCTGCCGCCACACACACATGCCGCAAGTGCAAATGTAACAGTCCCTACTTTTTCAGACGAAGGAGATACGGCGGATCCGGCAGGTAATGTGTTGGCTTCCAAACCACAAATGTACACTACAGAAGAAACGGATACACACCTTAAACCAGTGCCGTTAAACGCAGCTATAGGAATTGCCGGAAGCTCTTTACCATTCAGTATAATGCAACCGGTAACTGGGATGAATTACATTATTTGCATGTATGGGGTTTATCCCGCACGTTCATAATAAACCTGCGAATCGTATTCAGAAAAAATTAAAATTAATCTTTAAAAACATAATCATATGGAAGGTACAATTGGAGAAATACGCCTGTTTGCAGGTAATTTTGCCCCCAGAAGTTGGGCTTACTGTGACGGCACAACCTTAAGTATTGCTGAATATACAGCTTTGTATTCAGTAATTGGGGATGTATATGGAGGAAACGGAAACACAAGTTTTAATCTCCCCAATCTGTCCAGCCGGGTACCTGTAGGTACAGGTCAGGGTCCTGGTCTCCCCAATGTAATTTTAGGACAGGTAGGCGGTACAGAAACAGCAACTATGACAATAAATCAAATGCCTGCCCATACTCATATTGGTTCGGCTACTATAGCTATTCCTGCCTCTTCAGAAGCAGGTTCGGGTGGACCTACAAATGCAGTACTGGCGTCAATCAGCGGAGCTTACTCCGGGGAACAATCAGACTCGCACCTGAATCCAATCGCCACACCCGTATCGCTTGGCAGTTCAGGCTCCGGACAACCTTTTGGCATATTGCAGCCTGTTATGGCACTTAATTATATCATTTGTCTGGAAGGGATTTATCCTTCCAGAAATTAATCCATTTTAAATCTAAAAGCATTAAAATTATGGAAGGAACAATGTCAGAAATAAGAATGTTTGCCGGCCCGTTTGAGCCTAAAACATGGGCATACTGTGCAGGACAGCTGCTACCCATCAATACGAATCAGGCACTATTCAGCCTTTTAGGAACAATGTACGGGGGCAATGGTATCCAGACCTTTGCTTTACCTGATTTGCGGGGTCGTATTCCTGTTGGTACAGGAGCAGCACCGGGCATTTCCTCATTCACGCTCGGTGAGATGACCGGAACACCAACGGTTACTGTCCTTTCGTCTAATATGCCCGCTCATACACACATTCCTGCTCCAAATTCGGCAGTGAATATTCCGGCCTATTCTGATTCAGGGGAAAGTGGCTCACCATTTAATACAAACCTTGCGGCTTTGCCCGGACTGTACAGCTCAGGAAATCCTGATACAGCAATCCGATCAATACAAACCGCTATAAATATAGAGCCAATGGGAGGCAATCAACCTATGAATATTGAACAGCCTTATTTGGGGATGAACTATATTATTTGTATAACGGGTATTTACCCTTCGAGAAACTAGAGATTATACATAATAATTAATACGGGTTCTCCTAACGGTCATAAAAATTGTTAGGGAAATACCCATAGTATAAAATTTCATGAAAATAGGATTACTTTTGCCAAGATCGGTTATATATCCGTCAATGTCTTTTGATATTATGGATGGCTTTAAACAGGCACTTAAAAAGCATGGCCTTGGGAACAGCCATCAGATAGTCTCAGCAGGGATAGGAGTGGCTGGTAAAAATGAGGAAATATATGCTCAGGCCGAACAAATGTTACTGGATGGTACAGATATTATTATTGCATATATTAACCCCCTTGCCGCTGACTTTATCCATCCGCTTTTCATAAGCTCGGGAAAACAGCTTTTGGTACTTGATAGTGGTTATCACTTTCCTCCTTTTCAGGAAAAACTTTCCAATGCACGTTTCATCTCACTACAGGGAGCTCTTTGTGGAAGAACCATGACCCGAAAAGCAATAGAAGACGGCAATACTAACTTTGCCTTTACCTGTTCGTTTTACGATGCCGGATATCGTCTCCCTTATGTACATTCTGCCTCTGCCGAAGAGAAAAATGTAACGGTGGGATTTAACCATATCACGGCTTTACGCAGGCAGGAGTTTACTCTTGAACCCTTGTCCGAATATTTGGAGAACAATACAGATACCGCACTGTTTGCTTCTTTTTGTGGTGATATGGCTGAAGATTTTTTCAAAGAAAGTATAAAACATAATCTTATAGTTTCTCACAATACTTACGGAAGTGGATTTACTGCCGAAGAACAATGGCTGGACAAAATTCCTTATCCGGGACGTGACTGGCAATGTACCGTGCCATGGTCGATTGCTTTAGACACTCCCGAAAATATGGAATTCATAGCTGCAATGGAAGAAATAAGGCTAGGCAAGGCAAATCTTTTTTCGCTCCTTGGATGGGAAGCAGCCTCTTATGTAGCTGTTATAAACGGGGAACTGTCAGATGGTATCAGAATAGGTTCGCCACGGGGAGAGGTATATATGAACCCTGAAACAGGTTTTTCTGAAGCTCCTGTATATTATGCCACAGTTGTAAAGAACGAAAGGAATGGAAATTGTGCCCTGTCCTCCCTGATTGAAGCTGAAGGCATTGAGGGTGACCGCGAGCGGCTAAAGCACGATATAGATTTTATCAGGAATACTATCGCAAACTCATGGCTTAATGCTTATGCCTGTTTAGACTCATGAGTACAAATCGCAACATAGCCGTTTTATGCAATAATCGTATGGCTCTGCCGGCAATACAGTCCCTTAATGATATGGGATTTTTGCATACAATAGGCGTTCCCTCGGGCAATACTGATATTATGGACTTTTGCCTTGTTTTTGCAAAGCAAAAAAACATTGATATATTTATTTTCAAAAAAGAAACCCTTGCCCAGCAGTTACACCAATTAATGGCCGCAGGAGTACAATATATTTTCACCATGACATTTCCCTGGAAAATTCCTGTGGAAGTAATCAACCAATATCATGGAAAGTTCTACAATTTTCACTACGGTCTGCTGCCCGAAATGCGGGGAGCAGATCCGGTGTTTGAATCAATCCGGCAAAGACGTATGGAAACAGGAATTACAGTTCATTTGATTGAAGAGAAGATTGACTGCGGAGCCGTTGTAATGAGAAAAGTACTCCCCATTAATGACTTTATTACACACGGTCTGCTATGTACGCAACTTTCTTATTTAGGAGCCAATATATTGTCTGAATTGTTGCCTTTGATAAAGAACAACGTAAAAAACACTCCCCAAAACGAGTTACAGGCTAACTATTACAAAAGACCGGAAGCACAGGATGTGTGTATTCGTTGGGAAACGCAGGATGCATTGACTGTACAGGCACTTGCAAGAGCTTGTAATCCTTGGAATAAAGGAGCCTATACGCAATGGAACGGATGGAATATCCGCATTGTAGAGGCGGTCACAACAGAGAGCATTCCGGAAACAAGTCAGATTCCGGGAACTGTACTGTCCATAGAAAGTACAGGAGAGATAACCGTTGTATGTAGCAGTAATACACTGCTTAATATAGCTATTATTTATACAGATGAAGGCTTTATGCAGGCAAATCGGCTTTCCGGTTTTGGAATGAAAAAGGGAGACCGTTTTTTAAGTATTTAATTAATCCACTTTATATGAAACATCTTTATTCTACATTTAGAGCATTGTTCTCAGTAATCATTTTTGCTGTGGTGTTCTTACAGGGACATTATATGCAATCCCAGACGACCCTTTCAGCAGGGGATATTATATTTACAAGTTTTGACTCCAACCCCTCTCCCTCCGCCGGAGATGAATTTTCTTTTGTACTTCTGGTTCCTATTTCAGCGGGGACAGTGATTAGTTTTACCGATCGTGGATATACCGGATCCGGCTGGGTTAATGCGGGGTCAACAGAATCTACTTCAACCTGGACTTCAGGTTCAGCACTACCTTTTGGTACTGAAATAAAGATAAAGGGACTAACAGCCACACTGGCATCAGACTCCTCTGTAAACGGTACGGTAGTTCTTACAGAAGGATCTTCTGCCAATGGTATATCCCTGTCTAATGTGGGTGATCAGGTCATTGCTTTTCAAGGTGGCGGTGGTTCTGTTACCGGAGGTGGTGTTACATTCATTGCAGGGATTAATTTTTTTAATTGTGGGGCGGGAACATCAGCCGCTGCATGGAATGATGTCTCCTGTTCTATAGGTCCCAACGCTTCACGAATGCCTCCCGGTCTGGTATCGGGATTCAGTGCATTTTATACAGGCGGAAATTCGCCTCAATCAGGAAAATTCAATTGCACCGGAAGCCCGTTTACCACAGCTGCACAGATACGCACAGCTGTAATGAACGATGCCAACTGGATATTAACTTTTTCTCCAAGTCCTTCTGTTACCGTCCCATCGGAGTGCTTTAATGCACCTCCTGCTCCGGCTATTACAGTGCATCCGCCTAACAGGACTATTTGTGCCGGGGGCAATACTACATTTCCTGTTTCGGCAACCAATGCCACATCCTACCAATGGCAGGTAAATACAGGAAGTGGGTTTACCAATATCACCAACGGAGGCGTGTATTCAGGAGCCACTTCGGCGACACTCTCTATAACAGGTGCTACTCCCGGAATGAACGGATATCTATATCGTGCAGTGGTTACAGGGTCAAGCTCTGTAAACTCTAATTCAGCCACACTTACTGTCTCCTCCGTCAACACCTCAGGTTCTCAAACCAATGTGTCTTGTAACGGGGGTTCTAATGGTACCGCTACTGTAATCGCTAGTGGAGGTATTGGCCCATATACATATTCCTGGTCTCCTTCAGGAGGCACTTCAGCCATAGCTACAGGTCTTTCTGCGGGAACTTATACCGTAACTGTTACTGATAATATTGGTTGTCAGGCTACAAGAAACTATACTATTACCCAGCCGCCTGTATTCAATGCCAATATAACAGCACAGACGAACATTGCCTGTAATGGTGGTGCTACCGGTTCGGCTACAGTAACAGCTTCAGGCGGTACAGGCTCTTATACGTACTCATGGGCACCTTCGGGTGGTACAGCAGCCACAGCTACAGGTCTTTCAGCGGGTACCTATACCGTAACGGTGACCGATGCCAATGGTTGTGTAAGTACCGCTCAGGCGACCATTACCCAGCCCACGGCACTTAATGCAAATATAACAGCACAAACAAACATTGCTTGTAATGGTGGTGCTACTGGTTCGGCTACAGTAACAGCTTCAGGCGGTACAGGCCCTTATA
>QFCS01002070.1_pt1 | contig 24351 bp, 21 predicted proteins | sample 3576561 | NCBI WGS metagenome assembly QFCS01 | reverse complement strand
TTCAGGCTGTACCGGGTGACGTCCGCCGAATACTGCGGGAAGCCGCTGTGGATGGGGCCGGTCGCCACCCGCGACAGGCCCTTGTGCAGCGCCTTGACGATGAAGTCGCGGTCGATGGCGTAGGCGAAGGCCTGGCGCACGCGGATGTCGTCGAACGGCTTGCGCTTGTTGTTGAACAGCAGCCAGTTGATGCCGCCGACCGCCGCGTAACCCTCGTTGGTGATGACGAGTTGCGGGTTGCCCTTGGCCCGTTCGAGCTCGAGCACGCGGTTGAAGAACGGCTGCAGCAGCAGCCGTCCGGCCTCCAGCTCGAGGATCGAGGTCTGCGAATCGGGATAGGTCTTGAGGATGATGCGGTCGAGATACGGCCGGTCCTTGATGAAGAACTTGTCGAACCGCTCCAGCACGACCTGGTCGCCGGGTTTGAACTCGACCAGCTTGAACGGCCCGGACCCGACGACGTCCTTGCTGTTGGCGGGATGTGTCTTGATCGGGCGGCCGTCGCCGTAGATGTGCTTGGGCAGGATCGGCATCAGTGGCGGGCCCATCGCATAGATCAGCGCCGGATGCGGATGCTTCAGCCGGATGATCGCGGTGTGCGGCTCGGGCGTGTCGACGCGGTCGACCGGCGCCAGCATGGTGTTGAACGGATGGTTGTCGCGGATCGTCAGGATGGAGAAGGCGACGTCCGACGATGTCACCGGCGTGCCGTCATGGAAGAGCGCGTCCTTGCGCAGGCGAAGCGTCATGGACAGCGCGTCGGACGACAGCTCCCAGGACTCGGCCAGGTAAGGCTTGGGGTTCCACTGCGCGTCATGCATCACCGGGCTTGCGAAGATCTGGGCCCCGGGAACCATCACGCCGGTGCCGGAGGCGACCGCATTGTTGAAGCTCGTCGTGCCCGTCGACTGGCCCATCACCAGCGTGCCGCCGCGCTTCGGTTCCTGCGCCGACGCACCGGCTGCTGTCATGACGGCCGCCGTCAAAACGGCGGCGGCTGCCGCCAGGACTGTCAATGCTCGCTTCATGGCACACCCCCGACCCGTTGCAAGAACGGGAGGGGCGACAGCCCGTGACCAGGTGCGCCCACCCGTACCGATCGGGGACGATAGGCTTCACACGTCCTGCGAACGTGCACCTTTCGGCAGCGAATGTGCCTTTTTGGGCCAAAACTTTGTGGTGTCGCCATGCGTCACCCGTCGTCTCGCAGATCTCGTCAGCGCTTGTCGCTGCTGGGCGCGCGGCCGAATTCGCGGCGATAGCAGCGCCAGAAGTACGACCGCGACTTGAAGCCGGTCGCCATCGCCACTTCGGTCACCGACGCCTCGGCATTGGCCAGCATCTGGTGTGCCCGTTCGAGCCGCAGCTTGCGGCGGAAGCGCGCCGGGCTGACGGCGAGCTTCTCGGCGAAGATGCGATGGAGCTGGCGCCGCGAGACGCCGACCGACTGGGCGACGGCGCCGATCTTGGCGAGACGCGGCCCGCCATCCTCCAGCGCCTGGATGGCACGCGCGAGCTTGCGGCCGTGGCCGGTCGCGCCGCCGGCCGGCACGTCGCGCTGGGCGGCCCCCGCTGGGCGTGGCGAGCCGTGCATGCAGTGCTCCGAGACGCGCAGCGCGAGCTGACGGCCGAACGTCGCCTCGATCTCCTTGAGCACGAGGTCGAGCGCGGCGGATCCGCCGGCGCAGGTGCAGCGCCGGTTGCCGACCTCGAACAGCCGCTCGGAGACCGTCACTTCGGGGAACTCCTCGCGGAAGGTCTGCAGCACTTCCCAGTGCGCCGTCGCCGTGAGCCCGTCGAGCAGCCCGGCCCGCGCCAGCAGCAGGGGACCGGTGTCGACGCCGCCGATCGTGGCGCCGGCCCGCGCGAGCCGGCGCAGGGCCGGCAGGATGGCGCGCTCCAGCCGGCGCGAGGGCTGCGCATCGGCGACGACCAGTAGCGTGCCGACCTTGTCGAGCGCACCCAGCGCCGCATCGACTGCGATCTTGACGCCGTTGCGGTCGGGCACGGGGTCGCCGTCGGCCGAAACCAGCAGCCAGCGGTAGGGCCGTGCGATGTAGCGGTTGGCAATGCGCAGCGGCTCGACGATCGACGACAGGGCGATGAAGGTGAACTGCGGGATCAGCAGCACGGCGATCGGGCTGGGCAGGGGCCCGTCGCCGGGCGTGGTTCGCGACAGGGTTCGTGACGGCGGCATCGGCGAAGGCTCCGGCCCAATCGGGCACACACTTGGCACAAAAGTATACATGCTGCCGCCGGCCACGCCCTAGACTGGCCGCGCGACGGCACGACGCCGTCCAGGGGGCCCCGTGTCCAGCATCACTGTCTTCGTTGCCCGCAAGATCCGCACCATGGAGCCGTCGCTTCCCGAGGCCACGGCCGTCGCCGTGCGTGACGGGTCGATCGTCGAGGTCGGCACGCTCGAGACGCTGCGGCCCTGGCTCGAGGCCTGGCCGCATACCATCGACCGGACCTTCGAGAAGCACGTCCTGATGCCGGGCTTCATCGACCCACACCTCCATCCCTCGATGGCCGCCTACCTGCTGCAGTGCGAGTTCATCACCGCCATGGAATGGCAGCTGCCCGACCGCACCGTGGCGCCGGTGCGCACCCGCGAGGGCTTCCTGGCGCGCCTGCGCGAGCTGCACGAGGCTGAACCGGACCCGCGCCAGCCGCTCTTCACCTGGGGCTATCATCGCGACTGGCATGGCGAGATCTGGCGCCAGGACCTGAACGCGATCTCCGCGACGCGGCCGCTGATCGTCGTCCATCGCTCGTTCCACGAGACGATCATGAACGATGGCGCCCTCGACTATTTCGAGATCGACCAGCAGAAGCTGATCGGCGCGCACCAGGTCGACATTGCCCGCGGCCACTTCTACGAGGCCGGCAACCGCCATGTCCGCGCCGTGCTCTCAGCCTTCCTGCTGTCGAAGCAGCGCCAGGGCCCGGCCATGAAGCGGACCGCCGAGGTGATCCACCTGGGCGGCCATACGACGGTCGGCGACATGGCCTTCGGCATCTTCGATCCCGAGCGGGAATGGGCGGCGTCGGTCGCAGCGTTCGACAACGACGTCACGCCGTTCCGTGTCGAGTTCGTGCCGCATGTCGCCTTCGCCGGCACCGGCCTGCGCCTCGAGCAGCTCAAGGACCTGCCGGCGCGCAACCGTCATCGCCTGCGTTTCGGCAGGCATGTGAAGCTCTTCACCGACGGTGCCTTCTTCTCGCAGCTCATGCAGCTCGGCGGGCCGGGCTATGTCGACGGCCACGACGGCGAATGGCTGATGGCGCCCGAGGCCTTCGAGAAGGCGGCCCGCGCGCTGTGGAACGACGGCTACATCATCCACGTCCACTGCACGGGCGATCTCGGCGTGGAGCTGGCGCTCGACGTGTTGGAGAAGCTGCAGTGGGAGCGGCCGCGCTTCAACCACCGCTTCACGATCGAGCATTTCGGCATCTCGACCGCGGCCCAGGCCCGGCGCATCGCCGATCTCGGCGCCATCGTGTCGGCCAATCCCTACTATGTGTACGAGCTCGGCGACGTCTATGCGCGCAAGGGCGTCGGCCACGAACGGGCGGCGCAGATGGTGCGGCTGGGGTCGCTGTCGCGCAACCGCGTACCCTTCGCGTTGCATTCCGATTTCACCATGGCGCCGGCCCGGCCGCTGCAGAATGCCTGGATCGCGCTCAACCGCGTGAATGCGGCGGGCGACGTGCTGTGTCCCGAGGAGCGCGTCACGCGCGACGAGGCGCTGCGCGGCATCACCATCAACGCCGCCTACGTGCTCGGGCTGGAGCACGAGATCGGCAGCATCTGCAGCGGCAAGAAGGCCGACTTCACCGTGCTCGAGGCCGATCCCTTCGAGGTCGACGCCATGGCCCTGCGCGACATCCCGATCTGGGGCACCGTCTTCGAGGGCCAGCCCTACCCGCTGGGCCGCCGATGAGCGCGGCCATCCCCGTCACCACCGTCGGCGGCTACCTGGGCGCCGGCAAGACCACGCTGGTCAACCGCCTGCTGGCCGGTGGCCACGGGTTGCGCATCGGCGTGCTGGTCAACGATTTCGGCGCCGTGTCGATCGACGAGCGGCTGATCGTGGCGCGTGACGGCGACGTCGTTTCCCTGGCCAATGGCTGCGCCTGCTGCTCGGTGGCGGGCGACCTCGCCGAGGCGCTGGACCGTTTCGGCGCCGGTCCGGTGCGCTACGACCAGATCGTGATCGAGGCGAGCGGCGTCGCCGATCCGGCGCGCATCGCCGCCTTGGCCGGCTCGCCCGGCCTGCGCCGCGGCGCCACCGTCGTAGTGGCCGATGCCGGCAGCATCCGCGAGCGCGCGCTGGACAAGTTTGTCGGCCGCCTGGTGCGTCGTCAGCTCGCCGCGGCCGATCTCGTCGTCCTCTCCAGGATCGACCTGGCCGACGACGCGGTGCGCGACTCGGCGCGCACTTTCGTGATGCGCGAGGCCCCGAATGCGCGCCTCGTCGAGGCCGCGCACGGTGCCGTGCCCGCGGCCGTGCTCTTCGTCGACGGATCGGTCGCCGCCAGCACGGCCGCCCGCCCGGCCGCCGGCTCCCTCGTCTGCATGCCGGCCGACATGCCGGCCGACTTGCCGGCGGCATCCGACCTGTTCGAAAGCCATGTGTGGACCAGCCGCCGCGCGGTCGATGCCGAGGCGCTGCGCGCGGTCGTCGCCGGCCTGCCGCCGGATGTCGCGCGCGTGAAGGGCATCGTCGGCGGCGCGCACGGCGTCGTGGTGCAGCGCGCCGGGACGGCGGTCGATGTGCGGCCGCTGGACGGGCCGGCGTCGGCGCCCGGTGCCGAGATCGCCGCGGAGATCGTGGTGATCGCGCGACGCGGCGCCCTCGACCGGCATGACCTGGACCGCGCCTTCGCGGCCTGCGTCGTGGCCGCGGGAGACGCGCCATGATCGACCTGCCGCGCCACGCGCGCGTCGTCGTGATCGGCGGCGGCGTCGTCGGATGTTCGGTCGCCTATCATCTCGCCAAGCTCGGCTGGACCGACGTCGTCGTGCTGGAGCGCAAGCAGCTCACCTCGGGCACGACCTGGCATGCGGCAGGATTGATCGCCCAGCTGCGCGCCACCGCCAACATGACGCGCCTCGCCAAGTACAGCCAGGAGCTCTACGGCGCGCTCGAGGCCGAGACCGGCCTGGCGACGGGCTTCCGGCGCAACGGCTCGCTGACCGTCGCGCTCACCGAGGAACGCTTCGAGGAGCTGAAGCGCGGCGCCTCCATGGCGCGCGCCTTCGGCGTCGAGATCGAGACGCTGTCGGCCGCCGAGGCGGGCCGGCTGCACCCGCTGCTCGACACGACCGGCGTCGTCGGCGCGGTGGCGCTGCCGAAGGACGGCCAGGGCGATCCGACCAACATCGCCCTGGCGCTGGCCAAGGGCGCGCGCCAGCGCGGCGTCAGGATCTTCGAGCATGCGAAGGTCACGGCGGTCACGCAGGCGGGCGGCCGCGTCACCGGCGTGGTCACCGACCGCGGCGAAATCTCGGCCGAGGTCGTGGTCAATTGCGCCGGAATGTGGGGCCGCGCGCTGGGCAGGATGGCGGGTGTGGCGCTGCCCCTGCAGGCCTGCGAGCACTTCTACATCGTCACCGAGCAGGTGCCTGGCCTGTCGCGCAGCCTGCCCGTGCTGCGGGTGCCCGACGAGTGCGCCTACTACAAGGAGGATGCGGGCAAGATCCTGCTCGGCGCCTTCGAGGCCGTCGCCAAGCCCTGGGCGGTCGACGGCATCCCGGAGGATTTCTGCTTCGACCAGCTGCCCGAGGATGTCGAGCATTTCGCGCCGATCCTCGAGACCGCGATCAGGCGCCTGCCGGTTCTGGAGCGCACCGGCATCCATACGTTCTTCAACGGTCCGGAGAGCTTCACCCACGACGACCGCTATCTTCTGGGCGAGGCGCCGGAGCTGCGCGGCTTCTACGTCGCCTGCGGCTTCAACTCGGTCGGCATCCAGTCGGCGGGCGGCGCCGGCCAGGCCCTGGCGGAGTGGATCGTGGATGGCGCGCCGCCCTTCGACCTGTGGGACGTCGATGTGCGCCGCACCTTTCCCTATCAGGCGACACGGTCGTTCATCGAGGCGCGCGTCAGCGAGACGCTGGGGCTGCTCTATGCTGATCATTTCCCCTATCGTCAGTTCGCCACGGCGCGCGGCGTGCGCCACACGCCGTTCTACGAGCGGCTACAGGCGCACGGCGCCTGCTTCGGCGAGACGGCGGGATGGGAGCGCGCGCACTGGTTCCTGCCGGCCGACCGTCGCGCCGCCGGCGAGGAGCCCACCTACCGCTATTCGTGGCAGCGGCAGAACTGGTTCGACTGGTCGGCGGCCGAGCACAACGCCGTCCGTACCGGCGTCGGCATGCTCGACATGAGCGCCTTCGGCAAGTTCCGTGTCGAGGGTCGTGACGCCGAGGCCGTGCTGCAGCGGCTGTCGGGCAACGACATCGCGGTCGAGCCGGGCCGCATCGTCTATACGCAGTGGCTGAACGAGCGCGGTGGTGTCGAGGCCGACCTCACGGTCACGCGGCTGGGCGAGACGTCCTTCCTGGTCATCACAGCCGCCGCCGCCGTGACGCGCGACCTCGCCTGGCTGCGCCGGCACATCCCCGACGACGCGCATTGCATGGCGCTGGACGTCACCAGCGGCGAGGCCTGCCTCGCCGTCATGGGTCCCGGATCGCGTGCCCTGCTGCAGTCGCTGACGCCCGACGATCTGTCGAACGCCGCCTTCCCCTTCGCCACGGCGCGCACCATCGAGCTCGGCATGGCGCTCGTGCGGGCGCATCGCATCACCTATGTCGGCGAGCTGGGCTGGGAGCTCTACATGGCGACCGAATTCGCCCGCCAGGTGTTCGACCGGCTGGTGGCGGCGGGCGCGGCCCACGGGCTGCGCCTGGTCGGCGTGCATGCCATGAACTCGCTGAGGCTGGAGAAGGCCTATCGCGATTTCGGCCACGACGTGACCGACGAGGATCACGTGCTGGAGGCCGGCCTCGGCTTCGCGGTGAAGCTTGCCAAGCCGGCGGGGCGGCTGGGCGACTTCCTCGGCCGCGAGGCCGTCCTGCGCAAGAAGCAGGCAGGGCTCACGCGGCGTCTCGTGCAGTTCCAGCTCAGCGATCCCGAGCCGCTGCTCTACCACGCCGAGCCGATCCTGCGGGACGGGAAGCTGGCGGGCCATCTCGCGTCGGGCGGTTACGGTCATCATCTTGGCGCTGCGGTCGGGCTGGGCTACGTCGCCTGCGCACCGGGCGAGACCCAGGCCGACATGCTGGAGTCACGCTACGAGATCGACGTCGCCGGCCGCCGCGTCCCGGCTGTCGCGACCTTCAAGCCGCTCTACGATCCGGCCGGCCTGCGCATCCGCCAGTAGGGACCGTCAGGGACCGTCAGTCGTCGGCGCTCCTGCCGCCGCTCGCCTTCGGCCGTTGCGCGCCGAGGCAGGCCGAGATCTCGGCGGCGGCCTGCTTGGCGCAGCGGATCATGCGGTCGAGGCCCGGCCCCTTCTCGAGATGGATCGGCCGGCCGATGCTGATGGCCGCGACGACGCGGCCGGAAAAGTCGACCACCGGCGCGCCGACCGACACGACGCCATGGAAGGCCTCGTCCTGGGAGACCGCGTAGCCCTGCCGGCGGATCGTCGCGAGCTGCGCCATCAGGTCGTCGCGTGACGGGCTCTCCGGCGCACTGAAACGCTGTGCGGCGTAGCGCGCGAGCTTGTCCTCGATCTGACTGTCGGAGAGGTCGGAGAGCAGCACGCGGCCCATGGCGGTGGTGGTCAGCGGCACCTCCGAGCCCGGCGCCACCCGGATGTTGAAGGGTCCGAAATCCTGCAGTGCCAGGAGATAGACCACGCTCTGGTCGCGCATCACGCCGAGGAAGGCGTTGAGATGCTCCTTCTCGACGACGCGCCGCAGCACGGGCGGGGCGCAGTTCTCGATGCGCGCCGACTTGAGATAGACGCGGCCGACCTCGAAGGCCTGCACGCCGACGCGATACTTGCCCGTCTCGGCATCCTGTTCGAGGTAGCGCTGCGCTACCAGCGCCGTCACGAGACGGTGCGTCACCGCGATGGGCAGCTTCGTCTCGCGCGCCAGCTCGCGCAGCCCGACATCGCCGCCGCGATAGGCAATGTGGCTCAGTACCCGCAATCCCTTGGCGAGCACCAGACTGCCCGAAGCGGGGGCAGGCTCGGCGGCGCTATCGTCTGTCGTCCGCTTCATCGTCGTCCGAGTCATCGCCGCTTGATGGCACAGGACGCGGGACGGGCAAAGGACCGGCGGCGCCGGCACGGCCGCACAGGGAATGAACGGCGTATTGACCGCAAGGGCACAGGCAGGTAATCCTATATTCGGATCAGTGATCCGATAATTGGATCACTGGAGATGCTGTGTCAAGTGCGGAGGCTCTTCGTGCGGGTGTTCCTGTTCCATGAAGCAATTTGCCCGCCAGGCGTGACCTGGGCGCAGCGCATGCGCGAGATCATCGACGAGGCCGTCGTGGCCGACGACTGCGGCTTCCATGGTTACGCGATGTCGGAGCAGCATTTCGCGAGCGGCGAGGCCATCACCTCCGCGCCCGAGATCGTCCTGCCGTTCGTGGCGGCCCGCACGAAGCGGATGCGCCTGCGCATCGCCTCGGTGAATCTCCTGCCCTACAACCATCCGGTCCGCGTCATCGAGCAGATGGCGACGCTCGACCTGCTGTCGAACGGCCGCGCGGAGATGGGCGGTGCGCGCTCCAACAATCCCTATACGCTGGACGCGTTCGGCGTCGATCCCTCCCGTACGCGCGAATATCGCGACGAGCACCTGGCCATCATCGGCAAGGGCTTCACCGAGGAGCGGCTCGAATATTCCGGCGAATTCTACAGGATCCCGCCGCGGCGCATGGCCCCTTGGCCGGTGGGCCGCCGGCCGCCGCCCGTGCATCTCTCGGCGACCAGCCTTGAATCGCACGAGGAGGCGGGGGCGATGGGAACGGGAGCCATGACCGGCCTCAGCGTGCTGGGCTGGGAATATGCCCAGGCCTGCATCGATGCCTATCGCAAGGGCACGCAGTCGGCGAGGCCCGTCGCCGGCTCGATCACCAAGCGGCTGGCGCTGCTCTCGGTCGGCGTCAACTGCCACCGCGACCGCCAGACCGCCAAGGACGTCACGCGCGCCAACACGCTGCGCTTCATCGAGGTCATCATGGACTGGATGACCAAGCTGGCGAAGCGCTCCGAAGGCTACGAGTACTTCGCCCGCATCGAGGAGATCCGCAAGAACATGACGGATCTCGACTATCTCATCGACACTTCGCCCTACGTCATGGCCGGCACGCCCGACGACATCGTCGCCCGCTGCCGCCGGCTCTACGAGATGGGCGTCGACGACGTGCTGTGGCGCATCGACGGCATGGGGCACGAGAACAACATCGGGGCCCTGCGGATGATCGGCGCGCACGTCATCCCCGAACTGGACCGCTGGCCGGAGCACGGCTTCTCGACGCCGGCCTCCGCCTGGCAGATGGCCGCCTAGGACCCGGCCGGCGATGAGTCCCGATTCCCTTTCCGCGCCCGACTGGCCGACGGTCACCCAGCACTGGGTCGTCCGCAAGCCGGCCGCGTCCGGCAGGGGCGGGGTCGTCGTCTCGCAGTCGCATCTCGTCTCGGAGGTCGGCGCCGACGTCCTCGCCGAAGGTGGCACGGCGGCCGATGCCGCGGTGGCGATGGCCTTCGCCCTGTCCTCCGCCGAGCCGTGGAACAGCGGCATCGGCGGCGTGGGCTACGGCGTGGTGCGCACGCCGTCCGGCGACGTCCGCGCGCTGGACTTCGGGCCGGTCTCGCCGCTCGCGGCGACGGCCGCGCTCTATCCGCTGACGGGTGCGGATTCGGGCGCCATCTTCGGCTGGCCCGGCGTGGTCGACGACCGCAACGTCCATGGCCCGCTCAGCGCCTGCGTGCCGAGCGCGGTCGCCGGCTACGGCCTGCTGCACGACCGGTTCGGGCGGCTGCCCTGGCAGGCCCTGGTCACACCCGCTGCCGACCTGGCGCGCCGCGGCATGACGAAGGACTGGTTCAGCACCGTCAAGCTCGCCCAGTGCGCCGGCGTGCTGCGCCGCTATCCGAGCACGCGCGCCCTCTACCTGCCCGATGGCCTGCCGCCGGTTTTTCCGGAGCAGGGCCCGCCCGACTATCTGCATCAGGGCGGCCTGGCCGAAACCCTCGACCGGATCGCCCGCTGCGGCGCCCGCGACTTCTATGCCGGCGGCCTCGCGGCCGACATCCTCGCCGACCTCGAGGAGGTCGGCGCCGTGCTCGCCCGGGACGACCTGGTGCGCTGCCGCGCGCTGGAGGCGGCGGCGCCCTCGGCGCCCTGGCGCGACCTCGGGCGCATCTATCATGCCGGCGGCCTCACCGGCGCGCCGACGCTCGAGCGGGTGATGACCCTGATGGCGGGTACCCAGCCGGGTGCCGTATCGGATGCCGGGCCGGACGCGACCTGGTATGCCGCCGCGGCGCGCGCGATGAAGCGGGCTTTCGCGGAGCGGCTGGCCGGGCTCGGCGGCGACAGCGACCCGCAGCTCGCCGCAGCGACCTGCACGAGCCAGGTCTGCGCCATGGATGCCGACGGCATGACGGTGACGCTGACCACGACCCTGCTCAGCCTGATGGGCAGCGGCCTCGTGCTGCCGCGCACCGGCATCCTGCTCAACAACGGCATGATGTGGTTCGACCCGCGGCCGGACGCCCGCAACGCCATCGCCGGCGGGCGACGGCCGCTGGCCAACATGCTGCCCGTGCTGTTCGTCTCGGACGACGGCGCCACCGTGATCGCCGGCGGCGCCTCCGGCGGACGTCGCATCCTGTCGGCCGTCTACCAGATGCTGGCCTTCCTCCTCGATTTCGCCATGCCGCTCGAGACGGCCGCCCATCACCCGCGCATCGACGTCTCGAGCCCGCTCGCGGTCGGCGTCGACCGGCGGCTCGGCCGCGACGTCCTGGCCGCGATCGCCGGCGACGGACCGGCGCGGTTCCTCGAGCACGTGGCGGCGCCGATCAATTTCGGCTGCCCCTCCTTCGCCCTTTCCCGCGACGGCACCTTCAGCGGCATCAGCGATTGCATGACGCCGTGGAGCGCCGCCGTGGCCCCGTTGTGACGACGCAGGACACGATCACCGCATCTCCGGAGGTAGCCTCACCATGATCAAGACATTCCGCGGTCTCTGTACGGCAATGGTTGCAGGCGCCCTCACGCTGGCGGCGGCGGGCACAGCGGCGCTGGCCAAGGACAAGTTCGTGTTCGCCTGGCCGTCCGCAATCAACTCCGGCGTGGCGCCGCTCACCTTCGCCGCGCAGCTCGGCTACTTCGACAAGGAGGACATGGCCGTCCAGGTCCAGGTCCTGACCGGCAGCGGCGTGATCATCCCGCAGCTCATGGCCGGCAACATCCAGGGTGCCTATTCCAGCCTCGAGCCGCTGATCATCGCGCGCCAGCCGGGCAAGCCCAACTATCCGATCATGTTCGCCTACAACTACCTGCGCCGTTCGGTCTGGGAATTTGCCGTGCTCGACGATTCGCCCGTCAAGTCGTTCGCCGACCTGAAGGGCTCGACGATCGGCGTGCTGGCGCTGAGCTCGGGCAACATCTTCATGCTCCGCGCCATCCTCGAATCGCAGGGCGTGCCATGGAGCAGCATCAAGCTCCAGGCGGTCGGCACCGGCGCGGCGGCGTTCGACGCGCTGCGCACGCGGCAGATCCAGATGCTGAACCTGTTCGACACCGCGCATGTCCGGCTGGAGCAGTCGGGCACCAAGATTCGGCGTCTGCAGGTTCCGGCGGAATTCGACGGCCTGTCGAGCCATGGCATCTCCGTCACCCAGGCGCTGTTCAAGGACAATCCCGGCCTGATCGAGCGTTTCGGACGGGCGCTGACCAAGGGCACGCTCGCCTGCCAGGCCAATCTCGACGCCTGCATCCGCTCCTACTGGGCGGCCTATCCCGCCCTGAAGCCCGCGCCGGCGGCCGAGGCCGAGACGCTGCGCAAGGAGAGGGAGGTGCTCACGGTCCGCATGGGCAACCTCACCTACATGCGTCCCGGCGTGACGGCGCAGATGGGCGCGTTCTCGACCGACGATTGGACCAAGCTCATCGCCGCGCTCAAGGCCGGCGGCGAGATCAGCGACACCGAGATCCCGTTGTCGTCGCTCTATTCCAATGCGCTGGTTCCCGGATTCAACCGCTTCGACCAGGCCGAGGTGATCGCCCAGGCCAAAGCCGCCAAGTGACGGCGAACGCCATCGCCGCGCGCGGGGCGGCGGCCGACACGCCGCCGTCCGGACCGGGCCGCCAGCTCGTCATCGACCGGCTGTCGGTGGTGTACCGCTCGCGGCGCGGCGACCTGCCGGCCGTCGCCGACATCACCATGGACATTGCCGAGGGCGAGTTCGTGGCCATCCTCGGCCCGTCCGGCTGCGGCAAGTCGACCCTGCTCAAGATCGTCTCGGGCCTGCTCAAGCCGACATCGGGGACGGTGATCCTCGACGGCACGCCGGTCACGCGGCCGCGCTCCGACGTCGGCATCGTCTTCCAGCAGGCGACGCTGCTGCCCTGGCGCACCGTGCTGGGCAATGTCCTGACGCCGATCCGGGCGCTGCGGCGCTCCGAGGCCGCGCATCGCGACAAAGCCATGGAGCTGCTGCGTCTGGTCGGACTCGAAGCGTTTGCCGGCCACTATCCGCATGAGCTGTCGGGCGGCATGCAGCAACGGGTCGGGCTGGCGCGCAGCCTCATCCACGATCCGCGCCTGCTGCTGATGGACGAGCCGTTCGCCGCCCTCGACGCGATGACCCGCGACCGCATGGCGATGGAACTGCAGGCCATCTGGTCGCGGACGCGCAAGGCCGTCCTGTTCATCACCCATTCGATCCCGGAGGCGGTGGTCCTGGCGGACAGGATCATCGTCCTGTCGGAGCGACCGGCGCGCGTCGTCGAGGTGCTCGAGGTCGGCCTGCCGCGGCCGCGCGGACCGGACGTCGTCGCGCAGCCCGAGTTCGCCTCGCTCTGCGCGCACCTGCGGGACTGTTTCCATATCGGAGGCGAGCGATGACGGCGGTCCGCGAACGTCGACTGATCGAGGCCCTGCGCGGCGAGACGGCCAAGGACTATGCCGCGCGGACCTGCACCTTCGTTCTGCTGATCGGCGCCTGGGATCTGGCAGTTCGGAGCGGGATGGTCTCCAAGGACGTCCTGCCGACGCCCTGGTCGGTGGCCCAGGCGTTGTGGCACGGCTATGTCGGTGGCGCTCTGTGGCCGCACTTCTGGGCGACCAGCACGGAGACGCTGCTCGGATTTGCCCTTGGCTGCGCGATCGCCTTCGTGGTCGGTGCGGCGGTCGCCGAGTTCCGCACGCTCGAGCGCTTCATCTACCCCTACGTCGTGGCGCTGCAGTCCATGCCGAAGGTGGCGCTGGCGCCGCTGCTCATCGTGTGGTGCGGCTTCGGCCTGCTGTCGAAGGTCGTGCTGGTCGCCCTGATCTGCTTCTTCCCGATGTTCGTCAACGTGGTCGCCGGGCTGCATTCGGCGCGTCCCGAACTCGTCGATCTCTATACGGCCTTCTCGGCCGGGCGCTGGCGGCTGTTCCTCGACGTCAAGCTGCCGTCGGCCCTGCCCGGCATCTTCGCCGGCCTGCAGATCTCCCTGGTGCTGGCGCTGCTCGGCGCCGTCGTCGGAGAGTTCGTCGCCTCCCAGCAGGGGCTCGGCAGCCTCATCCAGGCGGCGTCGCTCAATTTCGACGTGCCGGTCATGTTCGCCTGCATCGTGACCCTCGGCCTGATGGGCGCGGCCGCGAGCATGCTGGTGCGCTACCTGCAGCGGCGCCTCCTGTTCTGGGAGCCCGGCGGCAACCGGCAGGCATCGACGACGAATACGGCGGCCTGAGACCGGCAGGGCCGTCCATCATCACGGAGGAGACGGCGATGGCCGAGTTCGACCAGATCGATCCCGCGGCGTTCAGCCACGAGGACCGCTACAAGTTCCTGACCGCGACGGTGGTGCCGCGGCCCATCGCGCTGGTCACGTCGACCGGCCGGTCCGGCGTGCTGAACGCGGCGCCGTTCAGCCAGTTCATCATCATCGCCGCCAGCCCGGCGCTGCTGGGCATCGTCGTCGGACGCGAGCCGGAAGGCGAGAAGGACACGCTGCGCAACATCAAGGAGACAGGCGAATACGTCATCAACACCGTCTCGGAATCGATGGCCGAGCAGGTGCAGCTCTGCGCCCACCCGTTTCCGGCCCATGTCAGCGAGGTGCAGGAAGCGGGCTTCACGGTCGTGCCGGCCGCGACCGTGCAGACGATGCGGATCGCCGATGCGGTGGTCCAGTTCGAATGCAAGGTGCACAGGATGATCGAGTTCGGCGAATCACCGGCCACGCTGGTCGTGGGCCTGGTGACGTTGGCGCATGCGGCGAAGGGCGTCGTCTCCGACCACCGCGTCGACCACGACCGGCTGCGCCCGCTCGGCCGCATCTCCGGCCGCCGCTACTGCTTCACGCAGCAGACGATCGAGCTTTGAATCGGGAGGGACGACCGTGGCGCCAACGACGTGCGGCACCCCGCCGGTCGCGTTTCCGGAATCAAGGAGAGAGCGTCCGGTGCCGCTCACCCCGGATAGCGATGCTGCTTGCCGAAGGCGTCCTCGACCAGCAGCGCGTCGGGGTCGTCGCCGCGATAGCCCGACAGGAAGGACGGACCGACCGGCACCTTGCCGTGCCCGCCCGGCACGTCGAGCACGTAGGTCGGCTGCGCCAGCCCGCTCAGCCGGCCGCGCAGCGCCTTCATCAGCTGCTGGCCGCGTTCGATCGTGACCCGGAAATGGCCGGTGCCGCGTACCAGATCGGGATGGTGCAGGTAGTAGGGCTTCACCCGCGCCGTCACCAGGCCGCGCATCAGCGCGTCGAGCGTATCGACGTCGTCGTTGACGCCGGCTAGCAGCACCGTCTGGCCGAGCAGGGGGATGCCCGCGTCGGCCAGCCGCGCCAGGGTGGCCCGTGTCGCCGTGCCGAGCTCGCGCGGATGATTGCAATGCACGGCCAGCCAGAGCGCGGCGCGGCGCGGCCGCAGCGCCGCCACCAGCGCCTCGCCGACGCGGCCGGGATCGACGATCGGCACGCGGCTGTGCAGGCGGATCACGCCGACATGGGGGATGGCGTCCAGCCGGCCGATCAGCTCGGCGAGCCGGCGCGGCGCCAGCATCAGCGGATCGCCACCCGTGAGGATGACTTCCCAGATCTTCGGGTCCGCCGTGATGTAGGCCAGCGCGCGCTCCAGCTCGGCGGCCGACAGCGTGTCGCCGCCCGGCCCGACCTTCTCGCGCCGGAAGCAGAAACGGCAATAGACCGGGCAGACATGAATCGGCTTCAGCAGCACGCGGTCGGGATAGCGGTGCACGATGCCCTTGACCGGCGAGCGCGCCTCGTCGCCGATCGGATCGGCCAGCTCGCCGGGCGCCACCCGGGTCTCGGCCACGCTGGGCACGAACTGCCGGGCGATCGGATCGGCCGGGTCGCCGCGGTCGATCAGCGCCAGCATCTCGGGCGTCAGCGCGATGGCCATGGACTCCGCGGCTTCGGCGAGGTCGGCGGCGGACGCGATCAGGCCCTCGCGTTCGAGGGCCTCCAGGGTGCGCAGGGTCTCCATGGCGGCCGTGACATAGGCGGCCTGCAGCGTTCTGACGAGTCCTTTCGCCGGCCGGTCCGGGCCGGCTGCCTCACATCATGCCCATAGGGAGGGCGATGGTTCTGTCGACGATGCGCTTCTGCTCGTCGTTGAGAGTGGCATAGAGCGGTGCCAGCGCCTCCTCGATGTTCTTCACCGAGGAGAGGTGGCTGGCGAGCACGGCCTCCCGCCTGGCCAGTCGTGCCGGCAGGGTGCCGTCGCCCGACGCCATCATGGCCCTGTGCTGGCTCTTCATTGTCGCTGCTGCGATACGCCAGACCTCGGCGAAGCGTTCCCACAGCGGCGCCTGCGCACCCGTGAGCTTGAGCTCCGACTTGAGGGTAGAAAGCGCGGCGTCGACGGGCGGCGGCATCATGGCGCCGTGCATGCGCATCATGTCGTGCATCATGCCCTTCAGGCTCTTCATGTCCTGATTCATCTCGCCACACGTCATGGCCATCGCCCCACCCATCGCCCCACCCGGTGGCTTGTCGCTCTGTTGTGCCTGGGGGGCGGCGGGTGCATCCGGCTTGGCCGGCGCCGCAGCATCGGGGTGATGGGCACGATGGTCCTGGCCTGCCGCCGGGGGCGGGGTCTGGGCGAAGCTGGCGGGAGCCGTTGCGGTCGCCGCGATGGCTAAGGCAAGAACGAAGAGGCTGGTGCGCATGGGATGCATCATTGGCCGGCACTCCTTCGGGGAAGGTGCCAGAATCGGCCTTCTTCGTTCCGGTGCCTTGATCTGGCTCAATCGGCGGCTTCGGCCCGTTCATGCGTTCCCAGCGTGAAGCCCTCGTAGCCGTTGGCCGCGATCGCCTCGCTATGGCGCTTGTAGCGGTCGTAGCCGCCGACATAGGGCATGAACACCCGTGGCTTGCCGGGGATGTTGGCGCCTACGTACCAGGAGTTGGCCAGCGGATAGAGCGTGCTGTCGGCCACGGCGTTGACGTGTTCGACCCAGGCCTGCTCGGCCTGCGGCGTCGCCTCGATACGGTCCAGCCCCTTGGACTGCAGATGGTCGATGCAGTTGGCGATCCAGTCGACGTGCTGCTCGATCGAGGCGATCATCTGCGTCTTCACGCCGGGGCTGCCCGGGCCGGTGACGATGAACATGTTGGGGAAGCCCGACACCATCAGCCCGAGATAGGTGAGGGGACCGCCCTCCCAGTGGTCGCGCAGCACGGCACTCTTTCCGCCGGGGCCATCGGTCGTGCGCACGTCGATCTCGTTCAGCGCGCCAGTCATGGCGTCGAAGCCGGTGGCGAAGACGATGGCGTCCAGCTCGAAGGTCTGGCCGCCCTTCGTGCGCAGCCCCGTCGCCGTGATCGTATCGATCGGATCGCTGCGCACGTCGACCAGGGTGACGTTGTCGCGGTTGTAGGTCTCGTAATAGTTGGTGTCGAGGCAGAGCCGCTTGGTGCCGATCGGATGGTCCTTGGGCGCCAGCAGCTCGGCGGTCCTGGGGTCCTTCACCGTGGCGCGGATCTTGTTGCGCACGAATTCCGAGGCGGTGTCGTTGGACTCCTTGTTCACCAGCAGGTCGGTGTACGAATAGAGGTAGCTGATGCTACCGCCTTCCTGCCACTTGGCCTCGTAAGCCTGGTTGCGCTCCTCCTCGGCGACCTCGAGCGCCGACCGCGTCGGCCTGGCATGGCCGGCGATGGCGAAGGGCGTGTCGGCGGCTGCGATGCGGCGCTGCCGGTACTCGGCCTTGTGCCGCCGCTCGCGCTCGGCATCCATCGGGCCATTGCGTGCCGGCAGGCTGAAATTGGCCGTGCGCTGGAAGACGTGCAGGTGCTTCGCCTGCTCCGCGATCAGCGGGATCATCTGCACGCCCGACGAGCCGGTGCCGATCACGCCGACCCGCTGGCCGCTGAAGTCGACGCCCTCGTGCGGCCACAGGCCGGAGTGATACCACCGGCCCTTGAAGTCGTTCAGCCCCTTGAAGTCGGGCACGCGCGGCGTCGACAGGTTACCGGCCGCCATGACGCAGTAGCGCGCGCGGATCTCCTCGCCGTCCCGCGTGCGCAGCACCCAGCGGTTCGCGCGGGTGTCGAACACGGCCGACACGATGCGCGTGTTCAGCTGCACGTCGCGGCGCAGGTCGAAGCGGTCGGCGACGTGGTTGATGTATTTCAGGATTTCGGGCTGCGTGCCGTAACGCTCCGGCCACTGCCACTCCTGCTGCAGCGCGTCCGAGAAGCTGTAGGAATATTCCAGGCTCTCGACGTCGCAGCGCGCGCCGGGATAGCGGTTCCAGAACCAGGTGCCGCCGATGCCCGATCCGGCTTCGTAGGCGCGCACCGTGAGGCCGAGACCGCGCAGGCGATGGATGGCGTAGAGGCCGGCCAGGCCGCCGCCCACGATGGCGACGTCGAGAGAGCGGGGAGCGTGATGCGAAGCGTCGGGCATGTCGGCGTTCCCTGGTTGTTTTTGCTGTGCGGCAGGCGGGGCTGCCTTTGTCGTACAACCGTCCCGCGCCTTCGCAGGCAATGCAAGGCCCGGGCCGCCCGCTATCGCCAGGGCCGTCATGCGCCGGGTGCGCTTCAGGAAGCCGGACGTGTCGATGGTCCGGCGCGCGTTTCGGGAATATTTTGAATTAATGACAATGCGCCAACGCCGGCATCGCTAGCCTCGTGGACCAGTCGGTCTCTCCGCCTTCCGTGACGACGGCGACGACGCCGGCTTCCCCCGCATTGCGCGTTGCACCGGCGACCGCGCCGCCGCGCGTCGGTGCCGTACCGCGGAAGTCCGCCTGGACCGTCGGGCGTGGCCGCCTGCCGCTTGGCCCGCGCACCATCGCCATCGCCGTCGTGGTGCTGCTGGCCGTCTGTTACGGTGCCTACGAGGTCTATCTCCGGCTGACCCACGTCTACGAGTACGACGCGCGCGTCAGCGCCGACATCGTGACCATCTCCAGCCGCGCCGACGGCTGGGTGGTCGAGATGCCGGTGAAGGAGGGCATGCGCGTGGCGGCCGGCGAGATCGTGGCCCGCATCGACGATCGCACCGCGAAGCTGCGGGCCGACGCCTTCCGCGCCCAGATCGAGGGCGTGCGGGCGGAGCGCACGCGGCTGCGCGCGGAGCGGCGGCTGGCCCTCAACCAGGCCGACGCGCTGACCCGCACGCGAACCTCGGCCGTCGATGCGCGCCAGAAGGCCATGGTCACGCTGCAGTCCGACCTCGGCCTCGCGCGGCTGGAGCTCGAGCGCAGCCGCTCCCTGTTCGGCAGCCGCGTCATCAACGAGCGGCAGCTCCAGGTGGCGCAGGCCGCGGTCGAGAAGCTCGAGAGCCAGATCGAGCAGCTCAAGGCCGAGCACGAGCAGGCGCAGGGCAGCCTGGCCGAAGCCAGGGTCGAGCACGACAAGCTGGCGGTCATCGACGCGCAAATTGCGGCGCTGGACCACCAGGTCGCCAACCTGGCGGCGCAGATGCGCCAGCAGAACGTCGATGTCGAGGATCGCACCATCAGGAGCCCGATCCCGGCCGTGATCGACCGCACCTTCGTGCTGCCCGGCGAGTACGTGCAGGCGGGGCAGCGCATCCTGCTGCTGCACAATTCCGACGAGGTCTGGGTCGAGGCCAACATCAAGGAGACCCAGGTCGGCCGTCTCAAGCTCGGCCAGAAGGTGCTGGTCACCGTCGACGCCTATCCCGGCGAGCGCTTCGTCGGCCGCGTCGCGCGCATCGGCAGTGCCACCACGGCGCGCTTCGCCCTGCTGCCGACGCCCAATCCGTCGGGCAACTTCACCAAGATCACCCAGCGCGTGCCGGTGAAGATCGACTTCGTCGAGATGCCCAAGCCGCTCAATCCCGGCATGATGGTCGAAGTCGAAATTGACGTGCGATGACGATCCCTTCCTGGTCGGCGAAGCGGGGGCAGGAACCGAAGCGCCCGATGCCTGACCTCCCCGTCATCCAGACCGCGCAGGTCCTCGCCGAGCGCTACGGGCCGTCCTACCGCTGGCTGGTGACGGTGACCGGCATGACGGGCGTCGTCTCCATGGTGCTGGCGATGACCACCGTGAACGTGGCGGTGCCGGACGTCATGGGCGCCTTCGGGATCGGCCAGGACAAGGCGCAGTGGATGTCGTCGGCCTACATGGCGACCATGACCGCGGGCATGCTGATCAACGCCTGGCTGACCGGCATCTTCGGCGAGCGTCGCGTCTTCGTGAGCGCGCTGTTCTTCTTCTCCCTGGGTGCCCTGATGGGCGGCTCGGCGCCGACCGAGGATGCGCTGATCTTCGCCCGCGTCCTGCAGGGCTTCAGCGCCGGCGTCGCCCAGCCGCTGGTCATGGCCACGATCTTCACCGTCTTCCCGCCGGAGCGGCGCGGCATGGCGATGGGCGTGTTCGGGCTGGGCGTCGTCTTCGCTCCGGCGATCGGCCCGACGTTGGGCGGGCTGATGATCGAGTACTTCTCCTGGCGCTACGTCTTCTTCATCTCCCTGCCGTTCTGCGTCGTCGCTGCCGGCATGGGGCTGCTCTTCATGCCGACGCGCCGCATCCCGCGCGAGATCCCGCCCTTCGACTGGCTGGGCTTCGCGCTGCTCTGCGCCGCGCTGTTCGGCCTGATGACCGGCATCGCCGACGGCCAGCGCGAGGGCTGGACCTCCGACACGATCGTGCTGCGCCTGGCGCTGGGCGCGCTGGCCGGGGTCGCCTTCGTGCTGTGGGAGCTGCATACGCCGCGCGCGCTGCTCGACGTGCGCATCTTCGCCAACATCGAGTTCTCCGCCGCCGCGATGATCGCCTTCATCTTCGGTGCCGGCATGATGGGCTCGACCTACATCATCCCGGTGTTCGTGCAGACCATCATCGGCTTCACGCCGCTGCTGGCCGGGCTGATGATGATGCCGGCCGGCCTGATGCTGGCCGTCATCTTCCCGCTGGCCGGGCGCCTCAGCGATGCCATGCCGGCCTCGCTGATGATCATCGGCGGCCTGCTGCTGTTCGCGCTGGGCTTCGCCTGGATGGTCGAGGCCGACGTCGACACGACCTTCTGGACCCTGGTCGCCATGATCATGGTGTCGCGCCTGGGGCTGGGCTTCATCAATCCCAGCCTCAACGCCTCGTCGCTGAAGGCTCTGCCGGCCGACAAGGTGCGCCAGGGCTCGGGCGTCGCCAACTTCATGCGCCAGCTCGGCGGCGCCTTCGGCATCAACCTGATGGTGGCCTTCTTCGAGATCCGCACGCGCTTCCACGCCGACGCGCTGACCGCGACCCAGTCGTGGGACAACCAGACCACCCAGCGCCTGCTGCACCAGCTCGAGCAGCTCCTGCAGCGCGCCGGCCTGCCCTACCAGCAGCAGAAGGCGATGGCGCTCGACTACCTGGGCACGATCGTGAACCTCAACGCCCAGACCATGGCCTTCTCCGACACCTTCATCGTCGTCGGCGCGGTGGCCCTGATCGCCCTGGTCCCCGCCGCCATGCTCTCCCGCTCCCAGCGCCGCGCCCGCCGCCTCGCCTTCTCGTGACCGTCGCCGGCAACCGCCGGTCGCCAAATTCGTTATCCGCCGAATCCGTTGTCCGCGGCAGGCCTGCCGGGCCGTGAGGAGAATACGATGTTGAAGTGGGCGCTGATCTTCTTTCTGGTTTCCGTCGTGGCCGGCATCTTCGGCTTCACCGGCATCGCCGCCGGCGCGGCGACCATCGCCCGCGTGCTCTTCTTCATCGCCGTGGCGATCATGCTCATCTTCCTCGTCCTCGGGCTGCTGGCGGGCGCCGCGATCGTCTGATCCCGATCCGTCGCCTCTCCACGACCAGCCGCCGGATCGTCGGAGCAAGGTCCTGCCATACGACGGAGGTCTTCTTCGCATCGCTCAGGATGGCATGACCTGAAATGACTTCACCATGCGGACCCTGGTATGCGGGTCGAGCCCGTGGTCGGGCGGGCCGCGGCTCACGATCTCGAAGCCGTGCCGCTGGTAGAGGCGAATGTTGGCCACAGCCATCTCGGCGGTCTCGAGCGACAGGCCGCCGAGGCCGCGCGCTCGCGCCACCTCATCGATCCGCTGCAACAGCCAGCTCCCGACGCCGGTGCCCTGTCGCGTCGGATCGACGGCGATCTGGTGGATATAGAGGTCCTTCTCCTGCGGTTTCGTCCTGACGGCACCGACGATGCGCTCGCCATCCAAGGCGACGTAGACGTCGCCGCGCTCGAGCTCCGCCGCAAATCGCTCCCGCTCTTCGGCATACCGAGCCGATCCGTCGGCCGGCAGCTCGCGCCCCAAGGCGCGGACATAGGGGGTGAAGGCTGCGCGTATGACGCGCCCGACCTCTTCGCCTTCCGCAAGGATCGCCATTCTGAAGGTCAACACCATGGAGGCAGAATACCAAACAAGGCGACCGACAGTAGGGGGCGGCGGCCCTTTCATTGAAACCCGGGCGGCGAAGCGTAGTGGAGGCGAGGTCAGTCCTTCACGGCGGCGTGCAGAAGAGCGAGCAGGGGCGGAATTTCTCCGTCACGGTCTTCCAAAGGATTGTCGAGTCGACGTCGAAATACGCATGGATCACCCGATTGCGCATGGCAACCACGCTGGCCCACGGCACCGATGGCAAGGCCGCCCTTGCCTGGGGCTCAGCTTCGAAGCGGCCTCGCCAATGACTTCGATTGCGCGGACGAGCGCGAAGAGTAGCATTTGGTCACGATCGAGATCGTTGCGTTCGCGTCCAGCGACGAATCCCAGTGCGGCCTTTGCCGCTTCGATCATATGCTCGACGCGTATCGCATCGTCAGGTCGCATACTGAACCTCGGCCGTCCGCACGACCTCGTCGCGGAAATGGCGGCTGAGGTCCTTGGCCGTTCGGAGGTCGACCCGTCTGTCGCCGAGCATGGCCGAGAGTTCGGCTTCCATCCCGGCGAGCCCGATGAGCCCCGGTTCCTTTCCAGGCTCGAACTCGACCAGAAGGTCTACATCGCTGTCAGGACCGGCCGTGCCTCTGAGTGTCGAGCCGAACAGGGCGAGCCGGCAGATGTGATGGCGCCGGCAGAACGTCCTGAGCGCAGCAGGGTCGGGAAACAAGGACCGTTTCATCGCTCTTCTTCGTTTGAGATGCGGGGCCGCCCGGATTGTGCTCACGCGCTTGATGGCGCGCAACTGCCGGTCCCGCTCTACTTCTCCGCAATACCCCGCAGAACGAGCTTGAGGCCGTTCAGGAATTCGGCCTCGGCCGGAATCCTGCGCGCGCTCCGGGCGGTGTCGGCGAGGAGCGGGAAGGCGTCGCGCGGCAGTTCGGCGATGGCCTCCGTGCCTTCTCCGCCGAGGGGGCCGAGATACTGGAGCTGCACGGACCCGAAGACGTAGGCGACGATCGTGCGGAAGGCGAGCGCACGGCGCTGGCCGGAGAACCCCGCCTCGGTCAGCACGCCGAGCAGCGCCTCGCCCCAGCGCAGCGCATGGCCCGAGGCATGGCGGCGCGCGAGCAGCAATGGTGTCACCGCCGGATGCGCCGTCGCGACGGCGTGGGCGCGCAGGGCGAGCTCGGTCGCCTTGTCGATCCAGCCCTTGTGCCGCCCGACGTCGAGATCGAGTCCTGCGAGCACGAGATCGACCACCAGCGTCTCGAGCTGCTCGCGACTCTGCACATAGCGGTAGAGCGACATCGTGCCCATGCCGAGTTCCTGCGCGACTGCCCGCATCGACAGGGCGGCCGGTCCACCGCGCTCGATCACGGCGAGCGCCGCCTTGGCGAGAAGGGCAGGGGTGAGGGAGCGCGGCCGGGGCATTCGGTTGACAGCGTACAGGATACGCCTTACGGGAGGCAATAAGAGTACATCGTACGCTTATGAAGGAGAGTTCGAGATGACAGGGATCACACATGTCTCCGCTGGCTCGACCGTTCGCTCGCGCGTCCTGAAAGACGTGGCGGACCGCTCCGTTCCCATTCCGCAGGAAGGGGTCCTGGTGCATCTCCAGTTCCGGCGCTTCGCCGGCTGCCCGGTCTGCAACCTGCATCTGCGGTCCTTCGCCCGCCGCCATCAGGAGCTCCAGGCGGCGGGCCTCAGCGAGGTCGTGCTGTTCCACTCGCCGACCGACGAGCTGCGGCCCCACACGGCGGATTTCCCCTTCGCGATCGTCGCCGACCCGGACAAGCGGCTCTACGCCGAATTCGGCGTCACCACGTCACCGCGGGCACTGCTCGACCCGCGCGCCTGGTTCCCCATCCTGCGCGCCATCGCCTTTGCGTTCGTCGGGTTGCTGACGGGCACGGCCCGTATGCCTGCTTCGAACCCTAGCGGCGGCCGCCTGGGCCTTCCGGCGGACTTCCTGATCGCCACGAACGGCCGCGTCATCGCGTGCAAGTACGGCGAGCACGTCGACGATCACTGGTCCGTGGACGAGGTGCTTGCGCTGGCTCGCGACGAGGGGATACAGCGTGCCGCCGTTTCGAGCGCAGCCGCCTAAGGTTCTGAAACGATTTCCCTCTTAAGCCGGATCGGTCAGTCTGCTGCAATAGCGGGCCGATAATTGGATTGCCACCGTCGGAAGCGATGCACTCCAGGTTGGCGTAGCCGGCGCATTCGGCACGCCACCCATCGTCCTATTCGAGCACACTGCACTGGCATTCGTGCGACGTCGGTTTCGTCGTCGCTATGTCTATTGTGGTCGCCTTTGCTTATGCG
>QFCS01000224.1_pt1 | contig 24432 bp, 26 predicted proteins | sample 3576561 | NCBI WGS metagenome assembly QFCS01 | reverse complement strand
GGTTCATCTCATCGAGGAACTCGCGCTTGCGCGTCCTCTTCGTCTTGCGCTCGTATCCACTCTCGCCAAGGCTCATTTGTTTCATGTCGTCAATGTCTCACATCACGCAGGCACAGCGGAGGTTGTGCAGACCTTCCCTAGCTCGGTAGCGCTGCCGCTCGAAACTGCGGTCGCGGATTTCGCCAAGGCGGTTGAAGAACACGGCGCGGGCCAGCGCGTTGCGGGCTTCGCCCTTGTTCAACCCGGCATGCACGCGGCGGCGCAGTTCCACGCTTTGCAGCCAATCCAGGATGAACAACGTGCGTTCGATGCGGCCCAGCTCTCGCAGCGCCACGGCCAGACCGTTCTGGCGCGGGTAGCTGCCGAGCTTGCGCAGCATCAGCGAGGCCGTCACCGTGCCCTGCTTGATCGACGTGGCCAGCCGCAGAATTTCGTCCCAATGGGCGCGTATCTGCTTGATGTTCAGTCTGTCGCTGCTAATCATCGGCTTGAGCGCGTTGTAGGCAGTATCGCCCTTGGGGATGAACAGCTTGGTGTCGCCCAGGTCGCGGATGCGCGGCGCAAAGCGGAAGCCCAGCAGGTGCATCAGGCCAAACACATGATCGGTGAATCCTGCCGTATCGGTGTAGTGCTCCTCGATGCGCAGGTCAGACTCGTGGTACAGCAGGCCGTCGAGCACATAGGTCGAGTCGCGCACGCCGACATTGACCACCTTGGTGTGAAACGGCGCGTACTGGTCGGAAATGTGGGTGTAGAAGGTTCGCCCAGGGCTGCTGCCATATTTCGGGTTGATGTGGCCGGTACTCTCGGCCTTGCTCCCGGTTCGGAAGTTCTGGCCGTCCGACGATGACGTAGTGCCGTCGCCCCAGTGCTCGGCGAAGGGATGTCGAAATTGGGTGTTCACCAATTCAGCCAGCGCCGTCGAGTAGGTTTCGTCGCGGGTATGCCAGGCTTGCAGCCAGGCGAGCTTGGCGTAGGTCATGCCGGGGCAGGACTCGGCCATCTTGGTCAGGCCGAGGTTGATCGCGTCGGCCAGGATGGTGGTCAGCAGCAGGTTCTTGTCCTTGGCAAGGTCGCCCGACTTCAGGTGCGTGAAGTGCCGGGTGAAGCCCGTCCACTCATCGACTTCGAGTAACAGTTCGGTGATCTTGACGTGCGGCAGGATCATGGCCGTCTGGTCGATCAACGCCTGCGCGGTGTCGGGCACCGCCGCATCCAGCGGCGTGATCTTCAGGCCCGACTCGGTGATGATGGCATCCGGCAGATCGTTGGCCGCCGCCATCCGGTTGACCGTGGCGAGCTGCGCTTCCAGCAGCTCCAAGCGCTCGCTCAAGTACTGGTCGCAATCGGTGGCCACGGCCAGCGGCAATTCGCTGGACCGCTTGAGGCTGGCGAACTTCTCGGGCGGAACCAGGTAGTCCTCAAAGTCCTTGAACTGGCGCGACCCCTGCACCCAGATGTCGCCCGAGCGCAGCGAGTTCTTCAGCTCCGACAGGGCGCACAGTTCGTAGTAGCGCCGGTCGATACCGGCGTCGGTCATCACCAGCTTCTGCCAGCGCGGCTTGATGAAGCCGGTCGGGGCATCGGTTGGCACCTTGCGGGCGTTATCGGTGTTCATGCCGCGCAGCACCTCGATGGCATCGAGCACGTCCTTGGCGGCGGGCGCTGCACGCAGTTTGAGCACGTCGAGGAATTCCGGCGCGTAGCGGCGCAAGGTGGCGTAGCTCTCGCCGATACGGTGCAGGAAATCGAAGTCATCGGGCTGCGCGAGCTTCTGCGCTTCGGTGACGCTCTCGGCGAAGGCATCCCAGGACATGACTGCCTCAATGGCGGCGAACGGATCGCGGCCCGATTGCTTGGCGTCGATCAGCGCCTGGCCGATGCGGCCGTACAGGCGCACCTTGGCGTTGATGGCTTTGCCGGACGCCTGAAACTGCTGCTGATGCTTGTTCTTGGCGGCGTTGAACAGCTTGCCCAAAATGCGGTCGTGCAGGTCGATGATTTCGTCGGTGACGGTGGCCATGCCCTCGATGGACAGCGCGACGAGGGTGGCGTAGCGCCGTTGCGGCTCGAACTTGGCTAGGTCGGCGGGCGTCATCTGGCCGCCCTCGCGGGCGATCTTGAGCAGCCGGTTCTGGTGCACCAGCCGCTCGATGCCGGTGGGCAGGTCAAGCGCGTGCCAGGCTTTGAGGCGTTCGATGTGTTCGAGCATGTGCCGCGAGTTCGGCTTGGCGGGCGACTGACGCAGCCAGGCCAGCCAGGTCGTCTTGCCGTTGTCGCGGCGTTTCAGCAGGTCGTCGAGGCGATGCCGATGCGTGTTCGACAACGGTTCGGACAGGGCTTCGTAGATGCGCCGGTTGGCGCGAGTGATGGCCTCGGCGCTGGCGCGCTCGATGGCATTGAGCGCGGGCAGAATGATGGACTGCCGCCGCAGATGTTCGACCAAGGCATCGGCCAGCACGACGCCTTTGTCGGTCTGCATGGCCAGCTCGGTCAGCATATGCACAGCCTGCCGGTAGTGGCTCATCGTGAAGGGCTGGAAGCCGAACACGGTTTGCAATTCGACCAGGTGCTCGCGCCGAGTCTGCTCCCGCTGCCCGTACTCGTCCCAACTTTCGATGCCGACCCTGAGCTGGTTGGCGACCAGTTTCAGTAAGGGCGGGAACGGCGGCTGATCGACGCCGAGGATGATGCCGGGAAAGCGCAGGTAACAAAGCTGCACCGCGAAGCCCAGCCGGTTGGCTGGCCCGCGCCGCTGCCGGATGATGGAGAGATCGGTATCGCTGAACGTGTAATGTCGAATTAGGTCGTCTTTGGTGTCCGGCAACGCCAGCAGGCTTTCCCGCTCGGCGGCGGACAGTATGGAACGACGAGGCATATCTATTGATCCAATCTCAAGTATTGATACAGGGTCTCCCGGCTGACGCCAAATTCACGTGCCAGCTTCGCTTTTTGTTCGCCGGCGGCGGCCCGCTGCCGCAGATCGGCTACCTGTTCGGGCGACAGCGCTTTCTTGCGGCCCCGGTAGGCTCCGCGCTGTCTGGCGAGCGCGATGCCTTCCCTCTGCCGCTCGCGGATCAAGGCTCGCTCGAATTCGGCGAACGCCCCCATGACCGACAGCATCAGGTTCGCCATCGGCGAATCCTCGCCGGTGAAGGTCAGGCTCTCCTTGACAAACTCGATGCGCACACCGCGCTTGGTCAGCTTTTGCACGAGGCGGCGTAAGTCATCGAGGTTGCGCGCCAAGCGATCCATGCTGTGAACCACCACGGTGTCGCCTTCGCGCACGAAGGCCAGCAGTGAATCAAGCTCGGGCCGCTGGGTGTCCTTGCCCGACGCCTTGTCGGTGAACACCCTGCCGACTTCGACATGCTCCAGTTGCCGTTCTGGGTTCTGGTCGAAGCTGCTGACCCGGATGTAGCCGATGCGTTGACCCTGCAAGATGCCTCCAAATACGAAAGTGTCAGGAAGAAATCTATGACCTTTCGCCGCAGGTGTCAAGAAACACAAAAGTTAACTCTATTCTGACGTTGCTGGGCGGCCTCTCCTGACATCAGGATAGGGTATAGCTCATCCTGACGGCGGCAACTCGCAGACGTTCGGATCGGCGCTGGTTTCCGTCACGGCCTTGCTGCGGGCCTGAAAACGCTGATAGCACTCCAGTCCGCAGAAATGCTCGACATATTCGGCCCCTTCCGGGGTGAAGGCGGCGTCGAGCGGAATTTCCTTGCAGCACACGCAGCAACTGGTGGTCGGTTCGTTGACGTTCATGGTGGCACCCCTCCATTGCTTGACAAAGGCGGCGAATGCCGCCGCCGGCATAGGCTTGGAGAACAGAAAGCCCTGCACCGCGTCGCAGTCCGCTTGCCGCAACTGCGCGAGACTGGCCGGCGTTTCTGCTCCCTCGGCTACCACGCTCATACCCAGCCCGTGCGCGAGCTGGATCACTGCCCGAACTATGGTCTGGTCACGGGCGTCATTCACGATTCCCGCGACAAACGATTGGTCGATCTTGAGCGTGGTAATCGGGCAGCATTTCAGGTGTTGCAGGCAGGAATAGCCCGTGCCGAAGTCGTCGGCCGCGAAGCGTACGCCGATGGCGCGCAGGGCATCGAACGTGACGAACAGAGCCGGATCGCCGAACGCGACCGATTCGGTCAGCTCAATTTCCAAACGTTCGGCCGGTAAATTCGTATCAGCCAGTACCCGCTTAAGCTGTGCATCGAACTCCGGCCCTACCTGGCTCGCCGAAACATTGACAGCCAGCCGGAACGGTTGCCAGCCCAGAGCCTGCCACTCGTGCATCTGACGGCAGGCTTCGCCCAGCACCCACGCGCCGATTTCCGGCATCAGACCGGACGACTCGGCCAGCGGTATGAACTGGCCAGGTGGCAGCAGCCCCAAGCTCGGGTGCCGCCAGCGTAACAGCGCCTCCGCGCCGGTAATCTGGTCGCTACGCAGATCGACAATCGGCTGGTAGTACAGATCAAGCTGCCCGCGCTCGACCGCGTGTGACAGTTGCGTCACTGTCCATTCAATGAGCTGGGAAGCGATCATGATCTTCCCTTGAAGGCGCGCAGCAGCCGTGCCACAGACAGGACGAACAAACCGGTCAGCACAACGGCTGCGACGCCCCAATGCACCCCGATGAACGCGCCGGCTGTCGTACCGGCGAGCACAGCGGCAAGAATCGGCAAATGGCAGGGGCAGGTGAGCACCGCCAGCGCGCCCCACAGGTAGCCGGCAAAAGGCTTGTGTGTCTCAGATGGGACGTGCTCCGGGCTGTTCATGGCTATATCTCCGATGTTTCGTGCGTCAATGCGGTCAACTGCGCTTCCAGGTGCGCCAGCGCCCGGCGTCGGTGTTCGACGAGCTGGCACAGGTCGGCCAGGCGTGCCGCTGCCTCGTCGCCGTCTGAAGCGTCCAGGGCGTGACACAAGCGCGTCAGCAGGTCCAGGCCGACACCGGCCTCCAAGGCAGCCCGCACGAAGCACAACCGCTGCAACACCTCCGCATCGAATAAGCCGTAACCGCCGGCGGTACGCGCCACCGGCCGTAACAGTCCACGCACGATGTAGTCGCGCACGACATGCACGCTCACGCCGGCATCGTCAGCCAGTCGGGACACCGTGTAGGCGTTCATTGAACACCTCCTTTTCCTCACCCGGCGCAGCAAGAAAGCTGCTTCACGTCCTTGTTAAACGTTTGCGCCGCGAGCTTCAATCCCTCGACCATCGTCAGATAGGGGAACAACTGGTCGGCCAGTTCCTGCACCGTCATGCGGTTACGAATTGCCAGGGCCGCCGTCTGGATCAGCTCGCCGGCTTCCGGCGCGACCGCCTGCACGCCGATCAAGCGCCCGCTGCCGGCGTCGGCCACCAGCTTGATGAAGCCGCGCATGTCGAAGTTGGCGAGCGCACGCGGCACGTTATCCAGCGTGAGCAGTCGGCTGTCGGTCTCGATGCCGTCATGGTGTGCTTCCGCTTCGCTGTAGCCCACGGTCGCCACTTGCGGATCGGTGAATACGACCGCCGGCATCGCCGTCAGGTCGAGGGCCGCGTCGCCGCCGGTCATATTGATCGCGGCACGGGTGCCGGCCGCTGCCGCCACATAGACGAACTGAGGCTGATCAGTGCAGTCGCCGGCCGCGTAGATGTTCGGGCTACTCGTGCGCATGCCCTTGTCGATAACAATGGCCCCTTGCGCATTGACTGTGACTCCCGTCGCGTCCAGCGCCAAGCTGCGCGTATTCGGTGTCCGGCCGGTGGCGATTAGCAGCTTGTCGGCAGCAACGATGCCGTGCGCGGTGGTCAACACGAACTCGCCGTCCTCATGCGCGACCTGGCTGGCCTGCGTGTGCTCCAGCACCTCAATGCCCTCGGCGCGGAACGCCGCCGTGATGGCTTCGCCGATGGCCGGGTCTTCCCGGAAAAACAGTGTGCTGCGCGCCAGAATCGTCACCTTGCTGCCGAACCGGGCGAAGGCTTGCGCCAGTTCCAGCGCGACCACCGACGAGCCAATCACGGCCAGCCGTTCAGGAATCGTGTCGCTGACCAGCGCCTCGGTAGAAGTCCAGTAAGGCGTATCCTTCAAGCCGGGAATCGGCGGAATGGCCGGATTGGCGCCAGTCGCCACCAGACAACGGTCGAACGCCACTTCACGTTCGCCGCCTTGATCCAAGCGCACGGTCAGGTTCTGGCCGTCCTTGAAGCGGGCTTCGCCGCGCAGCACGGTGATGGCCGGGTTGCCGTCCAGGATGCCCTCGTACTTGGCATGACGGAGTTCATCGACGCGGGCCTGCTGCTGGGCCAGCAGCCGCTCGCGCAGGATCGCCGGAGGTGTGGCGGCGATGCCGCCATCGAACGGGCTTTCCCTGCGCAGATGGGCGATGTGGGCGGCGCGAATCATGATTTTGGACGGCACGCAGCCCACATTGACGCAGGTGCCGCCGATGGTGCCGCGCTCGATCAGGGTCACGTGCGCGCCTTGTTCAACGGCCTTCAGCGCCGCCGCCATTGCGGCCCCGCCGCTACCGATCACTGCGACATGCAGTGCATTGTCATCGCCGTTCGCCTTGTCGTCGCTGCCCAGCCACTCGCGCATCTTGCCTAGCAACCCGCCGGGCGTCGAAGTGGGCGGGGCATCGGCAAGCGTGGCCCGGTAGCCAATTCCTGCTACGGCGGCGGTCAGCGCATCCGGTGACGTGCCCGACAGGGTGGCGAGTTGCGCCGTTCCCTTCGGATAGGACACCAACGCCGACTGCACGCCGGGCACTTTTTCCAGCGCTTCCTTGACATGCACCGCGCACGAGTCGCAGGTCATGCCGGTGATTTTTAGATGGGTCATGCAACAACTCCTATTTTTCGTGTGGGCGACGGCTTAGACCATCAGCCGTGTTTCAGTGGTAGTTCGCAGCCATCCGGGCCGCAGCGGCGGTTCGCAGGCGAGACAAAATCCCAAATAGACACCCTGACCATGAACGCCAAGCCGACATAGACCAGGCTCGCCGTCCACCAGTTACCAAGCAACCAGACCGTCCCAGCGAACACGATGGCTGGCCCGATCATGCCGAGCAGGCTGCGGTGCCATTGCCGATGACTCAGCCAGCCCAGCGCATTCGCCAGCAAGGCCACGACTGCGAACAGCGGCAGCAGCTTGGAGATGAACAACCCTTCGTATTCCTGGAGAAAGCCCAGCCCGATGGCCGCGCCTAAGCTGGCGATGGCCGGAAAACAGGCGGCACAGCCCATCGCGGAAACAACGCTGCCAAGCGCGCCAGCCTTGTCGGCAATGCGTGTGATCAGTCCCATGATCGCCCCAGGTTCGGGTTCAGTGGCTCACTGCTTGACGCTGGACGGATAGCCCGCGTCTCCGGTTGCCTTAGTCAGCTTCTGCACGCTGGTCTTGGCATCATCGAAGGTGACGACCGCTTCGCGTGTCTCGAAGGTCACGTCAACTTTGCTGACGCCTTCGACCTTGGAAATCGCCTTCTTGACGGTGATCGGGCAGGCGGAACAGGTCATGCCCGGTACGGACAGCGTGACTGTCTGAGTGGCGGCCCATACGGGGGCGACAACGGCAGCGAGGGCGAGGGAGGCAAACAGTTTTTTCATGGTGAACTCCTGTGATTAATAGAAAAATGGCATGACGTAGGGAAATCCGAGCGCGACCAGAACCAGTACGGCCACCACCCAGAAAATGAGCTTGTAGGTGGCTCGCACCTGGGGAATCGCACAGACCTCGCCCGGCTTGCAAGCGGCCGCCTGCCGGTAGATGCGCCGCCAGGCGAAGAACATCGCCACCAGTGCCGCGCCGATGAAGATCGGCCGAAACGGTTCGAGCGCGGTCAAGTTGCCGATCCAGGCACCGCTGAAGCCCAGAGCGACAAGAACCAGCGGCCCGAGGCAGCAAGTGGAGGCGAGGATAGCGGCCAGCCCGCCGGCGAATAGCGCGCCGCGCCCGTTTTGTGGTTCAGACATGCACTTGTCCTTTCGAATCTAAATTGGATAGGTTAAGCTTACTTCCGTAGTTATGTACGGAGTCAAGCGAAATGGAAAGCAATTTGGAGAATTTGACCATTGGCGTTTTTGCCAGGGCGGCTGGGGTCAACGTGGAAACGATCCGGTTCTATCAGCGCAAGGGCTTGTTGCCCGAGCCGGACAAGCCCTATGGCAGCATTCGCCGCTATGGCGAGGCGGATGTAACGCGGGTTCGGTTCGTGAAATCGGCCCAGCGACTGGGCTTCAGCCTGGACGAGATTGCCGAGCTGCTGCGGCTGGACGATGGCACCCACTGCGAGGAGGCCAGCAGCCTGGCCGAGCACAAACTTCAGGATGTGCGAGAGAAGATGGCCGACCTGGCGCGCATGGAAACCGTGCTATCCGAGCTTGTGTGCGCCTGCCATGCGCGGCAAGGGAACGTTTCCTGTCCGCTGATTGCGTCGCTGCAAGGGGAGAAAGAACCGCGCAGTACCGACGCGGAATAGCCGATGGTAGCTACGCCTTAGCGTGCTTTAAATTCCGTTTTCTGAGACGACCCCGATCAGGACGCCCTCGCGGGCATAGATGCGGCTCTGGCGGTAGAGCGGCTGGTGATCACAGTACTTGGCGACCAGCACGTGGGCCAGCAGCCCGGGGCCGGCCGCCACAGGCGCTGCAGCCGCTGGCCTGGCCTGCAGCATCGCGTCGTGCATCCGACGCCTCGGGCTGGTACACATGGTTCTCCCGAGGCAAGTGCGCGGGCAGGCTGCGGTAGATGCCTTCGCTGTTGGCCGCTTGCGTCTTCGGCGTCTGCGTGACCGGCGCAAGCTCGTGCATCGGCAAGTCTGCGATCAACGCGAGCTGCGGGTCGTCCAGCTGTTCGCTGGAGGCGCCGAAGCGGGCGCGGACCTGGCGCAAAAACTGCACCTTGAGCTTGTCGACGAGCAGCTTGAGCAGGGTGACCTCGGTGTCACGAGCCTCTACGACACGCAGCAGCGAGTCGACGGTGTGGGGCGCGTTGGCGGTGTTCGGCACGCCCTCTACTATGCCATCGGAGCCGCCCGGAATTGACCGAGAGCAGTGCGTTCAGAAGACGTGCAGCTTTCGAAGCCCACCGCAGACACTCTCACACCGGTGCAGGCAGCGGCTTGACGGCATGCGATGCATGTACGCGCCTGGCTATCGTTTTAGCAAAGCTGGTGTGATCCTTGTAGATCTTCTGCCAGCGTCGATGCACCAGGGCAGCCGGGATTTCGAGGCACCGACCGAGCCCAGCGCGCAAAGGGGAGCGCGCCCGCCTCATTGAGGCAATGGATGCGATCAATGGGCGCTTTGGCAAGGGAACGGTGCACTCCGCAGTACACCACGCGATTTGAGGACACCCCAGTCGCAATGGCTTGACGCAAATCGGTCCGGGGAAGTTCAGATCAACATCGGTCTGCTTGCTCGGTCGCAAGCCTGCGAAGCGCCTCTACCTCTAGCGACGTCGGCGGTCTGCCTGTTCCCAACACAGCCCGACCGCAAGAGACCTTGGCCAACAGGTACGCGTGATACAGCGCAACACGCTCATGACCATCTCAACACTCGGCGGCGAACAGCCCAAGCCCGCCTGATAGGAGCTGCAGGGCCGTGACAAGCGACCGGTTGGGCCGGTGAGCAGCCTTCAACCAGCGATCGCTCCCTGTCGCTCTTCGCTTTCTTTCGCCCATGCCAGCACAACATGAGCGCAATGCCGTACTAGAGGCAGATCAGCCGGAGCGGCAGCACGTGCATTCGCAATTTTGTGGGCCAGTGCGGGGCTTGGGATTCGCATAGGTGTGTTTGCGCCGATATGAGTCATTCCACTGGGGATAGCGCCAGAACTATGCCGTCTCCGTAGAGAAGGTTGAGCAGCTGTTCTTCGTGCTGGTCCTGAAACCTGGGCTCCTCAGGTATTGCGCTCCTGATGCAGACGCTCGCTGGGACCACTACGTGCACTTCGATCAGTGGAAACCCAGCAACCGTGTACGAACCGCCAGTGAACTCAAGGCCTGCTGTTTTATACGCGCGCCTGGTCACCAAGTTGTCAGGGGTCTCGAGATGCTCCTTGATGCGTCGGCAGAGCTCGTGGGTCGTTGGAACGAGCGGAAGTCTGCCCAGGTATTCGGCGACCTGCTGGAGTAGGGCCAAGCTTTCGGCGTGCTGAGGGTCAATCGGTTGCGTCATCCGCTAAGTATGCCGTGCGGCACCTTGCGGCCGAGGGAGACGAGTTCGCGATACTTGCAACCTGGGTAGGAAACTTGCCACATAAAATCAGCCCACTCCCTACAACCGGCTCTTGCTCGTAGCGACACTCTGTGCCACTGGAAAGTCAAACGAATCGTGAAAAGATCGGGGGATGAAGATGGACACCCTACCCTCTCCCACCGTCGATGGCGAAGGCACTCTTGAAACCCGCATCGCTGATGCACTGCGATCGTTTGTCGAGGGTGTTGCTCTCAACGCAAGCGAGGACTTTCCAGACGAAGTCAACGATCGGCTTGAGGGCGTCGCTGCAACCGCCGAAGCCGCCATGGCAAAAGTCCCAGGACGGGCCAGAGATGACGTCACGCGACTCCTGAACGCCTCCGTTCAGGCATCGACCAAGCCGAAGAAAGTGTTGTGGCTGCATAGAGCAGCTGATGCCTTTGCAGCGGCTATAGAACCAGTTGCAGCCTGTCGCGCCGGTTGCAGTCATTGCTGCCACATTCCGATCAAAATTTCCGCGACCGAAGCACGCGCGATTGGGAAAGCAATTGGCCGCTCTCCCCTACCCTTGCAGGATCATCACGAGCTATCCACGATGGGTTACGACGCGCCATGCACGTTCCTCAAGGACAGCACCTGCAGCATCAGAAACCACCGGCCTGCAGTCTGTCGAACGCATTTCAACGTAGATGTCGATGATCTTCTGTGCCAACTCGTCCCCGGTCAAGCGATCCCGGTTCCATACGCAGACACACGGCAGTTCGCCATGGTCAGTGTCATGATCGAACAAGACTCAAGAGCTTGGGCTGACATCCGTCAGTGGTTTCCTGCAGATGCAAACCGCTAGTCCTGACTAGGCGAAGCGGCAGAAAGCGGCAGGGCTCCAAGTCGCGAGTGAGATAACCTACGTGCTTCACTCGTTCTGCATTCGCAACCCAACAGCCCTCATCTACAGTGACCCAGATTGATTCTTCAAAATGTGAGCTCCGTAGAGCTTCGCGAACGTGCCGAAGCACTTTTCGCTCAAGCTCGTGAGCTGTCGACCAAAGAGTTTGAGTCGACAATGAACTTCCTCGCCGAGAAGCTCCCCCGCATGGGAAAGACCAAGAAAGACGCTGTCGTTCATCTGCTCATGATGATGAAGGCGGCAGAAGCCGAAGAGACCCTGGCGGAGGTCTTCACCAAATCAGGTTCCCAGCTGCGGGGAGCCAAGAAATCTCCGTTGGACCTTGACAGCATTGGTGCTAGGCCGAGAGTTGGAGCAACCTACAAATTGCCTTCCGGCGAGATCTGGACTCGCAAGCAAAAGAAGGGGCCGACGAAGAGGTCCTTCGCCGAACATGCGCGTACGTCGACTTGGGTGTCCATGGAAGCTTGAGGCTGCGAATACACGCTCACGTGGCCATGCCAGTCGGGTTGAGCCAAGTACCTAGAAACCGTAAGGATGCTGACGCCAAGCCTTCAGCACTCGATAGTCATGTTCGGAAAGAACGATCAGGCCTGATTCAGCGTCCGCAAGCACACGTTTCGCTGAGCCGTCGTGCACGCGATTGCCGTGCAGCATGTAGAAATACCAGCCAAAAGGTACTTTGACTCGTCGATCCAGCGTCTGCAACTTGCCGAAGTGGGCGTAGGTGTCACCCTTACTCGGCTCCACCTCTGCGAGCTTTTGTGCGAAGGACCACATCGGCACGAGACTTAGGTAGCGCGTGCCACTCTTGGGATCCGTCCAATCGGAAAGCTGCACGACCCAGTGATCGCACAGCCTTGCTCCGCTACGACCGGCACTGGACATCTCCCAGTCATTGAAGAAGCGCCGGGACTTGTGCGGCTGGCTATCCCAGCCCGGGAACAGCTCGTCATGCGTTGCGCTCGTTGCGGCACTCGCCCGATCCGGGGATGCATCGGATACTGTATAGATGAAGCTACGCACCTTGGCCCGTTGCCCTGCATCGATCTTTTCTGTCTCGGCAACGAATGCATCGACATCAACGACCGCGTCCAACTGGTAAGTGGGTGGCCGGATCCGTCGACGTTCCTCAGCTGGTAGCGTTTCTCCTTCCAGTTCATGGATCAGATCCTGCAATGTCTTCGGCACGGACCAGGAGTATTTGTCGAAAGCGCGAGCGTCTATGAACTCGTCCTCCTGCCTGATCGACACCTGGACAAATTCAGCATGGTTCTCCGTTCGCTTGTCTTGCACCAGGTACAGCGTTGTGAGCTCGCATTTGCTCAAGAGAAAGCCTTGGTCCCGAAGCCGCTTGTAGGTTTTGCCGGCATCACCGCCATCCAGCAGCAGCTGCTCCGCGACCCATTCCTTGTGGTCGTCGCGCACCAGAACGCCATCGCGAGTCAACACCTTTCGACGTGCAAGGTAATGACTGCCATCGCCGCCGCGTGATGTGACCAGCTTGGCGCTTGAAAGCTGCTCAAAGCTCCGCAAGCATTGAACCAATGCCTTGTGAGACTCGTCTGGCAAGCAGTTCGACACGGCAACGGCAAGGCCGGGCACTTCGATCTCATACACCATGGACGTCTTCATCCGGCTCTCCTGTCTAGTTGTCGACGCACAGGGATCAGTCCTTGTGAAGCGCTTGGTCGATCCGCTCAAGGTACTGAGAAACCAGCGCACTTGCTTGACGCTGAAGTTCAACGCGAGCATCTGCATCATCTGGTTGGTGAAACGCCCCATACGCGGTCGAGCCCTTCATCAGATAGCCATCGGTATCGGCATGACTGCAGAATCCACGGCGCAGACAGTCCAAGGCCTTCTCCAGCGAGGCGCGGTGCGAACCCTGGTCATATGCTTCTGCGAACAGGCGTGCAGCTTCTTCCAATTCCGGCCCGTACATCAGCACATGAATAAGGTCCCCAACATCCTTGTTCGCACCACGCTGATCAAAGGCGATTGCCTTGAGCACTACAAAGGCGAGGTGGTTGGCGTAGTGCACGCGCTCCACGGCTACACCCTTGCCGTCGAGGAGAGACGCTTTTATTTCCTTCGTCTCGTACTGGGTCTGCGCGATCGACATGTGCGGCATGGCCAGGACGGAGATTGACTCCGCGCCCAAAGACTTAAGACCTTGAACCTCGTTTTCAGAGGCATCACAAAGAAATTCCACGCGAACGGCAATCGTTTCCTGCGTCCTGGCCACCCACTGCCACGATGAGACGCCGCCCTTCTCCAGCTTCATTTTCGTGAAACCACGTTCCTTGAGGCGAACTGAAATTGGTGCGTAGTCCTCGCCGGCGGCAATTACTGCCAGATCGATCACCAAGTCAAGATCGGAGGTGCCGGCATGCGCGGGCACGTCAGGCTCCCGCTCCGGGGTCAAGTATCTCGGCACGAGGCCCCCAACCAGGCGCACCGTTTCCTTGAGAGTGCCCATGCACTGCAGCACAGTGACCAAGGCCTGCTCACAGGCGTCAGTGACCTCACGCGAGTAGCCCGCGGCGGTCGCCGGTTTGATATCAGCCATGGTTCCCGCCCTTCACGATCCAACTGTTCTTCAGCTCATTCGCCAGTTCCTTGCTGCGCCCACCTTCGTTGGCCAGCTCCAGGTACTGGATCACGGGGCTGGCAAACCAACCATGTCGATCGGGCAGCTGGATTCGATGCTGCAAGGCAAAGTTTTCGCATTCGTGGAGAGTGACGTTGAACCCCTTGTCGGCTCTTTTCAGCTCAAGATCCTCGGCGAAGGCCTCGGCCATACCCACGGGGACGATGATGTCGAAACCGTTGACCGCCGTCAGAAGAGGTGTCACGCAGTTGGCCGCATACTGGCCGGTGAAGGCCCACTCATCCGGATCTCGTAGCAATTGCCCAGCCAAGCGCAACGCCAAGTTCGCAGGGTTTTGGGCGAAAGCGAACCAGCGCGTCTTGCGCCGCTTGCCCTCTGCCCAGTGGTTTGCCCATGCATCAAGAAGTGCCTCAGGCTGGACCAACTGGCGACGGACGTTGCGACCGCTCCCTTCACTTTGCACCATGCCGCGTTTCTCCAGCTCGCGCAGGAGGACGGAGACGGTATTGGGGCTCGCACCGGATACTTTGGCCAGGTCAACGCCGGTGCGCCAGCTATCCCACCCCAACAGCAGGGCATGCAAAACTCTCTCGCGCTCAGGGGTAAAGATGGTGCCGACCTCACGCCAAAGCGGCTTGATCGGGGGCCTGTCGATGAGGATGTGGTGGTTATGCAGCTTAAGACTGATGCTTCCACTGGCGTCGAAGTAGCCGATGCCCAAGTCCTCCAGAGACTTTCGCGCTCCTTCGCTCAGCGACTCGGCCCAGACCATTTTTTGATCAATGGTCCTGTCCTCTCGCGCCAGCCCTTCCAGTTGCACCCGCGCCCACTCGATGTCCCGGGGGAACGCGTTCCTTTTGACTTCCACCACTACTTTGATGCGCTCGTCATCAACGGGGATGCTCAAGACCAAGTCTGCGGCGCCGGTACCGAAACGTGGTTCATGCTCCGCATCAATACCATCGATATTGAGTCGATCGCGCAGGACGGACGTGAACTCGGTCAGGAGCTTCTCGGTGAGGCGTCGCTCAGGATGCATGATCACTAAGTGGGTTTATATGCTGCACAGCGTATGATGGCTTTTGAGAATATGATATCCCCAAAAGCGCAAATACGCTGTACAGCGTATGAAGTGAGCAACACTCGCCATGCCAGGCGCTCCGTCATCGCCCCAGGAACTGTTTGGCATACAAAAGGCGGCGTTTCAGGGCTCGAATGTGATCTGAGTCGGAGGCCTGGTCTCGTCAAGGACGGCAAAAAGGTCGACATCCGACAGGCGATATTGACCACCAGGTCCGCCGAACACGCTGTAGTCCCCGCTGGGGCCGATGCAGACTGCGAACAGTGCGCCCTCTTCACCCTGCCCGTGGTACTTGGAACTTGGGCGAATGCGGGCCAATAGCTTTTGCCCGTGTTCTGTGAGTACCGCCTGCCTCGCTTCGATGGCCGCGAACTTTTCGCGCAGTAGATCGCGATCAACGACTCGCAACGGCGGGGGGTTCAGTTCGGATGCCATGGAAGTTCCTTTACGAAATGCTGGGGCCGTGAGGCGAAAGCGGAAGGGAATTCAAGGGTTCGGCTGGACGGGAGGCGCCAGAGCAGCGGTGCGCTCTCGCCAGTTTTGCTGGATGAACGGGTCCGTGACGGCATACAGGCCATAGCCCTTGCGCACGATGATGTTGTAGCCCTGCAGCAGTTGCGCGATACGCTGCACCTGGTCCGCGGTGACTTCGCGCCCAACGGCGCCAGCGTAATCGACCAATGCGGCGTTGGAGAAGAGGCCGCTGACATCCTCATCTGCCTGTGCGACGCGATTGAAGACCGCACAGGCAAGCACGCCCAGGTCCTCGATCTTCTTGATCTCCATGTCCGCAGCTGTCTCCTTGAGGGTGGCGGCGATGACCGGAAGGTACTGGTCGGCCTCCTGCGGCTGATATTGCTGCAATGTGCGAAGAGCGCGCAGCAGCTCCTCGGGGCGCCGGCCTAGAAGGCCAAACGCGTGGCTGGCCACCGCCGGGCCCGGAATGACTTTGATGCCCTCCTGTTGCAGTGATTGGAGCACGTGTTGCACATAGTCTTCGCCGAGCGTCGGGTAGTCAACCGAGGTGGCGCCCTCAAAGGCGTTCTTGCCTTGCACGGTCATGCCCACAACCTGTGCGCGATGAGAGCCAGTCCCAATGAAGATGAAGTGGCCAGGGGTGTCCGGTCGGGCATTGACCGCATCGCGTGCTGCCTTGAGCGCCTGCATGAGCGCGAGGCCAGCGTCCGAGGTGAGCATGTGCTGCACTTCGTCGACGATGAACACCAAGTCGGTTTTGGCTTGGTCGATCACCTCCTTGGCGACCTGAGCAAGGGTGGCACCGGTGGGGGAACCCAGGTCTGCGATCTCAAAGCCGAAGGTGAAGCCCGCCGCACCGAAATCCATGCCCTTGATCTTCTGGAGGCGGGACAGCAGTGTGCCTGTCTTGGATTGCAACTCCATAAGCGCCGAGCGCAGTGCAGCGTGAATGAGGGTGCTGGGATCGGCACTGACATCGGACCACAGGTCGACGTAGACCACGAGCGCCCCGGCGTTCTCCAGCGCTGGAATCAGGTCCTGGAGCAAAAAGGTGGTTTTCCCAGTTCGCCGCAGGCCGGAGAGGAACAGCCCGGATCGGAGCCCATGGTCAAGGACGCCAGGGCTCAGCAGCTGCCTGGCCATGTCCTGGGCAAGCTGAGGGCGGTGGTAGATGGAACTCATAGCGCAAGTTATTGATTCAGACTAATTAGTGATTCTGCCTAACTCATGCGAACTTGCAAGGCCTGGTCACCCTCGCAGGGACCTCTAGCGAGCACACAGGGACTGGTTTGAGCCGCAACGAGACGGCCGCGCGAGGTTCAGCAGCCAAATGAACCCTTTAGTTTTCACATCATTAAAATGGCCTTTATAAACAGCGGATCACCAACTATTATTAGGAAGCAGTGGCTCTTAAAAGCTAAATAAGTCCGATTTCGTGACGTGGGCGAGGTGCCGATCTGGCTCTAATACAGGCACCAGACGTGGTCACGCGTCGCAGTTCGCGTAGCAAGCGCTCCACCTCCGTTGCGGCCTCACTGCGAAGCGGCAGATTGGGTCTGCGGTCCAACACCCCCGCCCACGCTCCTGGGTGACTCACAGCGTGAGCACGCTGGTCTGAATAACCAGGTCCTGCGAAATGTGCATGACGTTAGCTCCTGGCTGCTTGAACTGCTTCACTGCTTCGCTGACTCACGTTTGAACTCGTCCGTGAAGCTCCTTCTGGTTCTTGGCATGCCTAGAGCTTGGGTTTGAACCCGCTGCACTGCGAGTACAAAGGTTGGAAACTAGGCAGAATGTGCGCATGAACACCTTCGCCTCACACCTCAAGAACGAGATCTCCCGCATTGCTCGAAAGGAGCTGCGCGACGACATTTCGGCCCTTCGTAAAGGCTCCGCGATCTATAGATCCGAGATCGCGGAACTCAAGCGCAAGCTCAAGTCGCTCGAGTCCCAAGTCAAGGCTCTGACCCGTGCAGCGCCTCGGGCTGAGTCTGAAGAAGGCGCGAAGACTATGGAAGCGTCACGCAGCAAACCAGGTCGCAAGGTCGTTTTCGGTGCGACTCAGTTCCTAGCCCTGCGTCAGCACCTCGGCTTGACACAAGCGCAGATGGGGAAGCTGGTCGGCGCCTCCTCGCTGTCTATCTATAAGTGGGAAAGCGGGCAAGTCACACCGAGAGCCGCACAGCTCGAAAAGATTCTTGCTGTTCGAAAGATCGGCAAGCGCGAGGCCAACGCGCGTATTCAGGCCTGAGCGGATCCTGATGGCAAGGGCTCGACCTCTTGCCGCGCGAGGCCATCTCAGATCGCGGGATCGCCACTCACCCAGAGAGAAGAGCTGCGCTCATAGACATCCGACTGCCGTCTTCTTCTGAAACCGCAGCACTGCGGATTCACGCCATTCAGGAGCTGGACGCCGTCGTCTACCCGTGACTTCTTCCGCCTGCAGCTGATACGTATGCGGGTTCTTCTTCACGAACGGCCGTCGCCACGCAAACTCTCAGTAAGGTTCAACACGCGTTCGGCATCATCTTCTCTCAAACCGTGCCGGGGATCCGTGAACACCACATGTTCCCGCGCTTTGAAGTTTAGAGGGTCATCCTCGATGGCCAACCATCGATGCGGCTCCCTCTGATTGGCGATCAGCCAGTTGCGGCACTGCGATTCACGCAGCGGCATGGCGCCAAAGTCCACCTTAGGGCTTCCCTTCTGATGTGTGCACCCCACAATGAGCCGATGCAGGTCCGGTTGCTCCTCGAAGAAGTCGCGCATGTGCTCTAGAGAGTAGTACTCCGCCCAGGAACTGGAAATCACCACTTCAATGCGGTCGATTTTCTGAAGGCAGTTCTTCAACAAGCCAGCCTTCTCGAAAAGCCGATCTGTGGTGCCTCCTTGCGGGTGTAGCACTCCATCAAAGTCAAGGAATATGGTGATGAGCGGCTTCATAGAAGAGCGTTGAATGGTGACAGTGGATGTCATCGTTGATTGACCGTCTAGCGGCGCTCAGTGCAGCCGCGTGCGAGAAGCATTGCTGCCTTCCATCTCGCTGCCATCGGCCAAGAGCTCGGGCGGTAGGTGTTCAATGCCAACGGATCTCTGCTTGCCTTTCAGTGCGGTCGCCACCGCCGCGATCACCACCTGGTAGATCTCTCGCGCGCTCAATGGTGCCAACGCCACGATCACGTCACGCCCAGGTCGCTTGAAGCCAGCGACCCCGGCATCGGACAGCGCCTTGCCGACAACCGAACGTGCCACCATCAGGGCCTGCTCGGCGTTCGGCATGCCAATGAAGAACTCCTTCAGGCGAGTTCGCAACGTGAGCGGGACCCGCCACGGATAGTTGCAGGTGGCGATCCAGGTGATCATGCTCGCGTCGATCTCCATATCGACACTGAGATCACGCACCCGGGCCGCTGTCACAGGCTCGAGCAGCGAATGCAGAACGCTCACGGGGTTGAACCGAACTGACTGGTCGGATGGCGCCTTGTCCAGTTCATCCAGAAGGATCACCGGGTTGGCATAGTCGCCCATCACGATCTCGTCGAACACCAACCCCACGCGCGAGTTGCTCCAGGTCATCTCCGAGCCCATGAGAGCAGATGAGCTCTCCGCTTGGTCCATCTGGTGGCGGCGGATCGGCACGCCCAGCACTTGGGCCAGCGCGTCGCTGAAGTGGGTCTTGCCCACCCCGGGCGGCCCGGCGAGCAGCATCGGCGGGATGCGCACCGGATGTTTGCTCACATTGATCAGTTCAAGCTGGTTGGCCACGAAGTCGATCACTTCGCCGAAGTGGGGGTGCGAGGACTTGAGCGCGAGCACGTCACCGATCCGGCGCGGTGCACCGATGCGGCGAAATGGTCCCCTCTTCTGGAGCACGTCGGCAATGGCCTTGTTGCGTTTGACCACATCCGTCTCGACCGACTGCCCTCCCTTGATCAACTGCAGCACGGATTCTTCGCCGTACACCCGCAGCTTGTCTTTGGAGCGAGCCTCCATAAGCTGCCGCTGAAAGGCCGTAGGATGCGTCCGGCCACTGACGAGCTCCGGAGCGCTGCGTCGGCGACGCTGGCTGGAGGCTTTTGACTTTGACGAATTGCCGTCGCCGCCCTGCCCTTCTGCGTCTTCCTCGGTCGAAGGCTTTGGGGGCTCTGAATCGTCCGATCCAAGGCAACTGACACCAGTGAGCCCCTCGGCATTCGCCTGGGCAATCACCTGTCGTTCCTTTTCTTCATCCGCGTTCTTTTCTTCCTGCATCAACTGATCGTGCAAGGGCCGAGGAATCAACACGTACCGCGCTTCGTAGCTGCGCTGCTTGAAGGGAAGCTCCGTGAAGCAGTGGTCTGGATACCACCGCACCTTGGCATCGGACGATGTTGCGACGTGCGCCCCCACACGGTCTCGTGCGGCCGTTCCTGCCTCGGCGCTCAGCGTGCGGGGCAAAGCATCTTTGCCGCATGCTAGGGCGGACTGAGTTTCTTCGGGCTTGTCTTGGCTCATGGTCGTATCTCCCCCGCCCTCACTTCAACGCGCGCAGCTTGAGGTAGTGCGCCACGCGCACGGCCTCCACTTCAGGCGGCACACCGTGACGGCCGAAGCGCTGGCTGATCTGGCCATTGAGGCAAAACGAGATCGCTACCAGCGCCTCCGGGCGTTTGCGGACCAGGTAGGCGCGCAGGCGCCGGATCACGAGCAAGGCCTTCGGACCGGAGTAATTCAGGTTGTAGACCTGCTTGTTGTGTTCGAGCTTGCGTTTGACCGCATAAATAACGCCGTCCACGCCGACACAACGGCGGAAGTGCTCCAGGGTCTGCAGGCAGTTCTGGCAGATCGAGACGATCAGGCGGTAGATCGGCCGGCGCGTCCGAAAAGGTTGCTTCACGATAGCGATGCAGCCGTCACCATCCAGCATGCCGGCGGCCCACTCAAGACTGCGACGCGGGACGTCACCGACTTCGTCGAACAGCCGAAGCTCGTCGCGCAGGTCGTCCAGTTGGTGGAACGGATCGGCGGAGATCAAGGCCAGCGTGTTCGAGCCAGGCTCACCATCTTCGTCTTGCGCGGGCTCACCACCCTCCCCGCTCGAGCTGGCTTCAGGCAGGTCATCCTCGGTGGACCGAAGCTGCGCTTCCAGCTCATCGAGGTCGGCGTTGGATTCTGGGGAGGCACTCATCGTCTCACCAGAAGATGGGACGTCGCCCTGCTGCGAGGCGGCGTGCGTGAACAGATCGGGCTGGTCATCCCCATCTGCTACAGGCGCAGGTCGAACCCGAGCCATCTTGACCCGGGCTTGGGACAGCGCATCTCCCATGGCGCAGCCCATTTGCGAGAGTACCGCGTCCACTGGATGGGCGCTCAACGGCCCGCGCTTGCAGCCCAGGCGGTACGGCCAGAACGGTTCCCGTCCGAGCAATGCGCGCAAGTCGTCAGCGTCCTGGGGTTCCAGCTGTTCGAAGCGACCGATCAATGCACCCAGATAGGTCGCCGTCAATGGATGCGCGCAGCGCATGTTCGCCTCCGAACCCATGCCGTTCTCTTCAACGCCGTCACCAGACACCGAACCCGGCAACTGCTCGGGTTCGGCCAGCTCGCCCAGGTCGCTGAGCAGACAGGCCAGGCGCACGAGCGATGCTTTGTCGCGGCCCATGTCCATCGTTTGCAGCATCATGGCTGCGCGAATGCCACAGTTCAAGGTGTGCTCACCCGATGCAAGCTCAGCTGCTGGTCGACGATCAACGGCGGCCGCCACAAGCTTGTGCTCGATGTCTGGCCGGCTGATGGCCGCCATGAACACCGCCTGATGCACCGGCTTCATGCTGGCCAACATCCGGTGCAGGTCGAACTCGACGCGTTCCGGCAGGACGAGGTGGTCGAGCAGCCAGGGCGTGGCGGCAGCGCCCTTTCTGGGCACGATCACGCGCTTGACCACGAGGGCATCGCTCGGGAAGTCCGAGACACTGCGCTTCATGAGCTTCAATTCGTAGACGCCGGGCTTGAGCAACCAGGATACGGCGTACCTTGTGGGAAACACCACGGTCTGGTCGCCGCCGCCCAAACGAGCGATGGCCACGCACGCGGCGCCGGCGTCCGAGAGCTGATGCTCGGTGTCTGCGTCGAGATCAAGGCTCGACTCGAAAACGCTGGCGGGAACCGGCGCGCTCACGTGGGCGGTCACACGCACAACCGACCACGGATCGGCCAGATGCCCCAGGGCGTTGGTGTCTTCTTCTGCTGGGTCCGAGTTGTATAAGCTGAGGCCAGTGTTCATCTTCGTCGATACGCCTGCCGGAGTTGCTGCGGCGTCTTGGGCTGCGCGCTCGCGCACTCGGGCTTCGAATTGCTCGAGGTCTGTGGCGAGGTCTTTGAGGGTGTTGAGGTTCATGTCGGTTCCAATGTTTCGTGCGATTGAAGGGGTCTGAAGCGAGGGTTTCGTTTCAGTCTTGCGTTTCGTTCGGGCAAAGCTCCGCCTGCCCTGCCCGCTTCCAGTTTTGGAGGCACGGTAGGGCGTCAGGTCAGTAGCTGTGAAGAGCTGGCTAGTGCCAGTGGCTGATAGAAGCGCCAGTGGGCTGTGCGTGCACAGCACTTGCACCGCTCCTCAGCCAGCGCCTGGGCGGCGGCTGGGGATCGGTACCACCCGAATGGATCGACGGGCCCTGCGCGCGGGAGCGCGGCGCGGTTACGTCGCGCATGCGCGAACCAGTGATACCGCGCGGCTTGGGCACCGGCATCGAGGCTGCTTGGTTCGCAGGAACATACAATTCGGGACCCGAGCGGCGGACGATCACCGCCTTGGCAGACTCGCTCCTGGCTGACACGGTCAGCGATTTCTTCGGTTCCTCCGCCGGTTCATAGCGGACCAGGGGGCCGTTTTCGAACTGGTTCGCGAGCAGACGCTCCATGGCGCTGCCATCCTGGCGCGTCATGTTCGGTACATAGCGGCTGTACGTACGAAACAGCATCTCCGTGCTGGTGTGACCCAACTGACGCGCAACGAACTCGGGCGCTTCGCCCGATGCGAGCCACAAGGTGGCTGCGGTGTGCCTCATCTGATACGGGCGACGCAGCTCGTAGGCTAGGTGGCGCAGCAACGGGTACCAGACACGGTTGGTGAAGTTGGTGTTGTCCAAGGGCTCACCAAGTAGATTGCAAAACACGTAGTCCGAGCGGCCAAGCGTGATCTCGCGCTGGCGCAGCAGCGCATCGAACACGGGCTGGCTCATCTTGATGTCGCGCTGGCTGCCATCGGTTTTCGTGTAGTCGTCCTCTCCGAGCACGTGGGTCTCACGCACCAGGATCAGGCGGCTCTCGAAGTCGATGTACTTCCACTTCAGGCCGTTGACCTCGCCCGTGCGCATGCCCGTCAGGAAACGCACCTGGAGATAGTCGCGATAGTCAGGGCGCACCGTGGCGAGGATCATCTGCATCTCTGCCAACGAGAATGGCTGCACGTCGGTCTTTCGCACTCGAAGTCGCTTTACGTTCGCCACGGGTGAAGTGAACTCGAATCGGTCGGCCGCCTCTTGCAGGATCTGCTTGAGCGTGCCCATGATCTCGTTGATGCGCTTCGCGGATAGTCCGGCCTTGGCTCCGCGGCCGGGCTCCTTGGCAAGCGCCGCTCTGAAGGCAAGCACATCAGCCTTGCTGATGGTGCTCACCATCTTCTCGCCAAAGTACGGGTAAAGACGGCCTTCGATCGTGGAGAGCAGCGAGCGGATATGGCTGCGGCGCCATTCGATGCTGTGTTCCTGAACCCACTGCTCTGCGAAGACCTTAAAGGCGGGACTGACCGGCTCGTCCTTGACTTCCGGCAGCGGGACGAATGGCTGCGCTTGCGCGGACTCTCGATTGCTCAATCGCGTCGCCACCGCACTGCCAGGAAAGAACTCAGCGTAAACGAAGGTGCCATTCTTGATCGCGACTACCAGACGATCCACCACGCCTTGCACCAACTTCCGATGCCGCGGGGTGTCGTCCAATGCGGTCTGCTCGCGGCAGCGAACACCCTTGTAGGTGAAATCAATCACAAGCTTGCCCGTCTCTTTGCGCGCAACCAGCTTAGCCATGAACTAGTGCTCCGTTTGCCATAGGGATCGCGGACATTCCGACAGGAGCGTCCAGTGATGGCATGCGCATGTCGTGCTCGATTGCCTCCCAAAGGAAAAGGATTTTTCGACCACCAAAGGGCCGAAAGTAGTGAACTCCCTCGATGAGCACACTGTCCTTGAGGCGCTCACGAATCGTTCTAACGTCGTACTTGATGCGCCTCGACAGCTCGTCTGTCGTGAGATAGGTGGGCTGAGTCATGAGTCTCTCCTGTAAGATGGATCAATCAAGTGATAAAAATTTTTATCGCCTGATGCATATCTTACGCGACTCTGCTCATTTCGCAAGTCGTTTGATGAAAATTTTTATCACTTGACGTCAAAACGCATCATGATCAGATTCAAGCTCGGCGAGATGATCGAGAAGAAGCAGTTCGCTGACGGCCACCGGATCAGCATCACCGAGATCGCTACGGCTACTGGCCTCAATCGCATGACCCTCTCGAAGATCTTGAACCAAAAGGGATACGGAACGGGCACAGAGACGATCGACCGCCTTTGCAGTTACTTCGCATGCAAGGTAGAGGACCTCATGGAGCACATCCCTGAGGAAACAGACGAGGTGCCCCACTCAACGCCTGCTGCCAACTAGAACTCCTGTATGACCCATTCGTCGTGCCATGTACCGGTTCACGGCTGACGAAGATCTAGTCGCTCGGTGAGGACATTACTGCGCGTCCCGAAAGAGAAATTGACGCCGCGACCGTCGTCAAAGCAGCGACTGCGGTCGCGGGGCGTAGGTTAGCGACTTCACGCTGACTGGCATCAAGCAGACGTTGGGCGCTGCGATATCTACCCGAATAGGCAGCACCGACCACATCTCTCGGCGCCTTCCTCCACTGCCTCATAGACAAAGATTTGGCATAAGCGGTTGATGAAACCGAATGGGCCGCATCCTCAGATGAGGGGAGGTGGGCTGCTGCCGGTTTCACAGACACCTTGTTAAGGTGGAAGATGAAACCGGAGGTGGTTCATGGAGAGAAGAAGGACATTCAGCCGAGAGTTCAAGCTCGAGGCGGTCAAACTGGTCACCGAGCGTGGTGTGGCTGTGG